>JAEEGL011872238.1_pt1 | contig 30160 bp, 21 predicted proteins | sample 9134231 | NCBI WGS metagenome assembly JAEEGL01 (sample SAMN16246548, study PRJNA631951) | gut metagenome | biome: gut microbiome; feature: rumen; material: fiber-attached | host: Bos | place: Iran: Karaj | collected 2018-10 | reverse complement strand
CCTTTACCTCTTCCTCATCGGACCAGTCCTTAAGCTCCTTCTCCATCTGGTCAAACATGTGAATAACCTTGATGTTGGCACCACCGTGTCTTGGTCCCTTAAGAGAACCGATAGCTGCAGCTATAACAGAATAAGTATCTGTCATGGATGAGCTTACAACGTGAGTTGTAAATGATGAGTTATTACCACCACCATGCTCCATGTGAAGGATAAGGCAGATATCAAGAAGTCTTGCTTCAAGCTCTGTGTATTTACTGTCAGGACGAAGCAGATACAGTATATGCTCTGCTGTTGACAGCTCTGCCTTCGGAGGGTGAATGAAAAGACTCTTACCCTCATGATAATGGTTATATGCCTGATATCCGTAAATAGCAAGAAGCGGGAACAGACTTATCATCTGCAGGCTCTGCCTTAGTACATTAGGCATAGAAACATCATCAGCACTGTCATCGTAGGAATACAATGTCAGCACACTTCTTGAAAGAGTATTCATCATATCACGGCTGGGTGCCTTCATGATGATATCTCTTACAAAACCCGTAGGCAGTGATCTGTAAAAGCCAAGGAGCTCACAGAAGCCCTGCAATTCACTCTTTGTGGGGAGCTTTCCAAAAAGTAGCAGATACGCTGTCTCTTCAAAACCAAACTTACTATGGGATGCCGTTCCGTGAACGATATCCTTAACATTGATTCCCCTGTAGAAAAGCTCACCATCTGCAGGTATTGTCTCACCATTAATATGCTGCGTAGCATTGATGGTAGAAATGTTGGTAAGGCCGGTTAGGACACCCTTACCATTTAAATCACGAAGACCTCTTTTTACATCATACTTAGTGTAGAGGTCGGTATCAATGACATCTGCTGTCTCCACCAGTCTGGCAAGATCCTCTAATTCAGGTGTATTGTCAGAATAAATGTTTATCTCATTGTTGTTACCCATTGATATCCCCCGTTTTCTATTTTTATTTTAGTATATCCGATTACTGTAAAAAGCTTCTTACCGCATCTGCAAGGCCATCCTTGGAAACAACCTTGTTATGCAGTACTTTTGCATCTCTTATTGATGTAACAGCCTCAGGAATCTCTACGCCTGAAACCTCAGAGAGCTTATCGGCAAGCTGGAAGTCATCAAGACTGTCATCGTTTTTACCAAGTGCAGTCATAACGCTTCTTGTGAACTTGTAAGGACTTGCTGTAGATGCGATAACCGTAACGGTTTTGTCACCTGTTTCACGCACATATTTGTCATATACGCAGGAAGCAACTGCTGTGTGTGTATCAATAAGATAACCTGTATCACCAAAGAGTGAACTGATTGTCTTTGCTGTTTCTTCCTCTGTTGCATATCCGCCGTAGAAGCAGTCAAGCTTCTCTTTCATAGCGTCCGTTATCTCATATTTACCTTCTGTGGAGAGCTGCTTCATGTAGTTTGCATCTGCAACAGCATCATCACCGGCAATATGATAAATGAGTCTCTCAAGATTGGATGAGATGAGGATATCCATTGAAGGTGAGCTTGTAAGTACAAATTCTCTGTTCCTGTCATACTCTCCTGTCTTGAAGAAGTCATAAAGTACCTTGTTTGAGTTGGATGCACAAATAAATGTCTTGATGGGTAATCCCATTTTTCCTGCATAATATGCAGCCAGGATATTACCGAAGTTACCTGTGGGGACTACAACATTTATCTGGTCTCCCTCAGCAATTCTTCCCTCTTTGAGAAGTCTTGTGTATGCATAAACATAATAAACGACCTGAGGCATAAGTCTTCCGATATTGATGGAGTTTGCACTTGAGAACTGGAAGCCCTTCTCATCAAGTTCTTTTGCGAAATCAGGATCTGTGAAGATCTTCTTAACGCCTGTCTGAGCATCATCGAAGTTACCCTCAATTGCTACAACGCAAGTATTTGCGCCTTCCTGAGTAACCATCTGTCTCTCCTGTATGGGAGAAACACCGTCCTTGGGATAAAATACAACGATTCTGGTTCCGGGAACATCGGCAAAGCCTGCAAGAGCTGCCTTTCCTGTGTCACCGCTTGTAGCTGTAAGAATAACTATCTCATTCTTTAAATTGTTTTTCTTAGCAGCTGTTGTCATGAGATAAGGAAGTATTGAAAGGGCCATGTCCTTGAAGGCTATTGTCTTTCCATGATAAAGCTCAAGATAGAAAGCGCCGCCTGCCTCTGTCATAGGAGCCATCTCTTCTGTGTCAAACTTGGAATCGTATGCATGATCTATACAATAACGCAGCTCTTCCTCGGTATAATCCGTAAGCATCAGCTTCATAACCTGGTAAGCGGTCTCACGGTAATCCATCTCCTTAAGCTCTGAAAAAGTCTTATCAAGATGAGGTATATGATCCGGTACAAACAGTCCTCCATCAGCGGCAAGTCCTCTAAGTATTGCCTGTGAAGCTGTAACCTGATTTTTGTCTCCTCTTGTACTCCTGTACATAACTTCCATAATATGACACTCCTCCGTTTTCATGTTGTTAGCGAATAAAACACTGTGATACAATAAGATAGATAAATGACTATACATTCATGAGTCGTTTACGATTTTCTTATGAATATATACTTTGAGTAAAAAGTATAACACAAAAATGCATATTTTTACATAACCAATTACTAGTCAATTTTAGTTTATGGGGGTAAACCAAAATGGCAAACAAAGTAACGGGGGTATACGAAACATGTCTCAAGGATGGGACTAAATCTTATCGTGCATCAATCACTTACAAGGGCAAACACATAGCTCTTGGATCTTTTAGTAATGCTCGCCTGGCAGGACGGGCTTACACTCAGGCTCAAAGCATTCTCGAGGACACTTCATGGACACTTGATTCTTATAAGCAGGGACAGCCACTGCCCTTTGAAAAGTGCGTTGTTCTGATCAACTATAGGGATAAAGGTCTCTACATTCCAAATCCGATTTATCTTGAAAAGAAGTTCTTTTTATACTATCTCTCACCACAGCAGACTCTTATTTTTGATATAGATGACCTGTTCTATTATTCATCCCATAAGATTATGCAGAGGGGCTCACATCTGTTCGTAGCTGACTACGGCTCACAGATAAGCATACTAAGCCGCTACGGAATAAGAAGCTACGCAGTAGAGGGAAGAGATTATAAATTTGCTAATGGGAACTCCAGCGACCTTCGCTATGAAAATATCGAGATTCTGAACAGATACCACGGCGTTAGGCAGTACAACCACAGAGGTTATTTGAAGTACAAGACCGTGATTCATGTCCGGGGGGATTTTGTTGTTGGAAAATATAACACCGAGAACGAAGCTGCCATTGCATATAACAAGGCGGTAGATATTCTGAGAAGAAACGGCATAGAGAAAAACTATATGCAAAACTACATTGAGGATCTTTCGGCTTCACAATACGCAGATATCTACACTACCGTAAAGATATCTCCTAAGATTATGAAGCTAAACATGGCCTGACCTGCCATACCTGAATATGTTTAAACAGACTAAGGCCTGATTTACCACACCCAAATTAGTATATTTAAACAAAATAAGGCCGCCACCACATATATCGGAACACAGACGATTATAAGCGAAGCTTAACAAGTATGTGTTTTGATATATGTGGTGGCGGCCGAACCATTTTTAAAGCATAAGATTCATATTACTTTTCTGCTCTTCGTCTTCCAACTGCTTTTTCTGCATCTGATTGCGATAAGCTTCAAGAGTCTGATTCTTGCGGAGCTCTGTGATCTCCTGTGCAATATCAGTATCAGTAATCCTGCTCTCTGCACTAAGTACATTCTCTCTTGCGATAGAATTGTAGCTTATGTTGTGCTCGTAACCATTTGTAGTAGCTCCTACCGTGCTTCTGGCATCACTCACACTCTGAATTGCAGCGTCTATGGAATCGATATCATTAACATCGAGATTATCGAGTCCAAGTGCCTTCATCTGTGAAGAATCAAGCTGCTGACCGATACCCTGCATAAGCTGCGCATTGACACCTGCGATATCGCTTCTGTCACTTGCTGTAAGGGTACCATTCTGTGAATAAACGGCGTTAGCGCGAATATCCTGTAGATAACTCGTAACACCATCAAGAACTCCGTCACGAATGTTCAGCTGAGATACATTATCTCTTGAATTCCTTGCATTAACGTTGTGAGTTCTCTGAGCTGCCTCCATCTTCTGAGAGATGGCAAGCTCGGCGGCACCATCTGCTGCGGACTGTAACTTGTTACCGCTAGCAATCTTGCCATAGGATGAATAGTTACTATAGCTGTTGTTACTAATGCCTCCTATCATATAGCGCCTCCTTTCTTCCTCCGTGAATAAGGATAAATCCGTTCTGCGCCTGTGACTCCTATAAGTCCCCACTTGATGTAGTCACTGGGATAGATTCTCCGTCCCTGAAAATCTATCTTAGGATCCTTCCAAACATCTGTCATGAAGACAGAATAACCTATAGTTAATTAATACAATAACATTTTTACGCCAATTTGTAAAGAATTTCATTTTTGTGATTATTAACAAAATTATCCTATCGCTTTTATTGACATTTCCTCATACTGTCTTGAGAAGAGGCTGTAGTAATATCCCTGCTTATTCTTCATGAGTTCCTTGTGTTTTCCGCGTTCTATGATCTTACCATCCTTAACAACAAGGATTACATCAGCATCAACAACGGTTGATAATCTGTGGGCGATCATAAATGATGTTCTACCCTTTATTACAACAGAGATCGCATCCTGAATCGCTTTTTCCGTAACGGTATCAATTGATGATGTAGCCTCATCAAGTACCAGAATCTTAGGATCTGCCAGTATCGCTCTTGCAAATGATAACAGCTGCTTTTCACCTGTTGAAAGCATATCTCCACCTTCACCAACATCACTGTCAAGGCCTTTATCCATGCGCTTTACGATCTCTTCAGCAGATACCAGCTTAAGAGCATTCCAAATCTCTTCATCCGTTGCGTCGGGATTACCGTATTTCAGATTCTCTCTTACACTTCCTGAGAAAAGATGAGGTGTCTGAAGCACATATCCGATATTGCTGTGAAGCCACAGCTGTGACCTTTCTCTGGCATCTCTTCCATCAATCAGCACCTGACCCTTTGTAGGCTCAAAAAATCTGCATACAAGGTTAACAAGTGTGGATTTACCTGCACCTGTCTCACCAACAATAGCAACGTTGGTCCCCTGCGGAACTTTAAGATCAAAGTTCTCAAGAACATACTCTGTTCCGTCAGGATAATGGAAAGACACATCCTTGAATTCCACATCACCGTATAGCTCTTCCCAATTCTCCTTCTTAGGATTAAAGGTATCGCCGTACTTCTCAATAACTTCCTTAGAATCAGCCACGTCTGACTCAGTGTTGAGAAGCCTGGTAAGTCGTTCAACGTTTACCTGCACTGCAATAAGATCAGATATTGTAACGATGATATTCTGAATAGGCTCAAGTATACCAAGGGCGTAGGACAGGAAAACTGAAAGTGTTCCAATTTCCATAACTCCCTCCATGGTTATCTTTCCGCCTCTCCAAAGAGCCAGTGCCAGAGCACATGATGAAAGCATGGTTACAGATGCGGTAAACAGCGCAGAGTAATGAGTTGCATGAACTGCATTTTTGCGATAGCTCTCTGTATCTCTGGTAAAATCATCCTGAATCTTCTTTTCAACAACAAGCGTTTTTATTGCCTTGGCACCGGTAATTCCTTCGTTAAAGTTACTGGTGATTGTGGAATTAAGCTCTCTAATATGCCTGTTAAGTACGATCAGATGCTTCTGGAAATAGATAACAAGCACAACAGCTATAGGCACCAGCGCAAGTATATAAAGGGCCAGGCGCACATTTATGGACAGCATTACTATCAAAACAAACAGGATATAGCTTCCGTTCCAAATGATATCCATCATTCTCCAAGCCACGAGCATACCGATTTTTCCGGTATCACTCATTACTCTTGCATGAATATAACCAACGTTATTTTGATTGAAATATGAGAAAGAAAGCTCCTGCAAATGGTTAAATGCTGCATTTCTGAGATCTCTGTCAACAGACATCTCTATCTGTCCGCACATGTAAGCACTTGTAAAATCCATACAAAGCTTTACCACCAGTACAAGTGCATATAAAAGCGCAAATCTGCTAATTCCTTCCAACGTTCCTTTTACAACATAATTATTGATTGCATATCTGTTAAAAAGCGGAACAATACTGTCTACAAGACTTACCATCGCCCCAAGGAAGATCATGAGCATCATCCTGTATCTGTAGGGCTTTAAATATGGTAAAAGTCTCGGAATCCCCATCCAGGGAAGCTTGACTATTTCTTTGTTTTCTTTGGACTCAGGCACTTTCCTCACCTCCCTGCATCTGAATGTCATAGATTTTACGATAAAGGCCGCCCTTCTCTAACAATTCATCGTGGGTACCCTCTTCAATAAGCTTTCCATGACTCAGAACAATAATATGATCAGCATGCATAAGCGTAGTTATCCTATGGGAGATCAGAATGGTTGTAGCACCGCTTGCATGCTTATCAAGCGAAGCTCTGATCTTGGCATCGGTCTCCGTATCTACAGCTGAAAGCGAATCATCAAATATCATAATCGGCGGCTCTGTAATAAGCATCTGGGCAATAGCAGTCCTCTGCTTCTGTCCACCTGAAAGGGTAACGCCCCTCTCTCCTACAAAGGTGTCATAGCCAGCATCGAAATTCCTGATGGTCTCATCAAGAGATGCAAGCTTGGCAGCTCTGGTGACATCCTTAAGTTCAGGAGTTTTCCTTGTAATTGCTATATTTTCCTTAAGTGTTCTCGAGAACAGGAAAGGCTCCTGCAAAACAAGTCCGATATTTCTTCTAAGATAATGCATCTTGATATTTCTGATATCCACGCCGCCAATTGAAATGGTACCCTGATCCTCAGGAAGCTCATACAGTCTGTCAAGAAGGTACATAAGGGTGGACTTACCGGAACCAGTACCTCCAAGAACTCCAATTGTTTCGCCGGCCTTAACCTTAAAGCTTACATTTTTCAAGATTTCGGAAGATCCGTTATCATAAGAAAAGCTTACGTTATTAAATTCAATATCCTTATCCAGAGGCGGCTCTGTTGCGCCTTCTCTGTCAGTTTCAATCTCTGCATTCATGATCTCTCTTAGACGGTCTACGGATACACCGGCTTTACTCATCTCTGAGATAACTCGTCCCAGCATACGTACAGGCCATGAAACCATTGCGTTGTAGGAATAGAAGGCAATCATCTCACCTACCGTGATCTCACCTCTTACTGCAAATACACAGCCCATTACAAGCACTACCATGCACTGCACTCCGGCAATCAGATCATTGGAAGTCCAGAATGCTGAAAGCAGCATCATAAGTTTTATCCACAGCTTGGTGTACGCATCATTCTTTTTTTCAAAGCGATGACGCTCGTAAGTCTCACGTCCAAAAGCTCTTACAACTCTGACACCGGTCAGGTTCTCCTGGGCAATCGCAGACAGTCTTCCCTCTTCCTCATCTGCTTCTCTGAAGGCATTTCCTATACGGTTATGGAAAAACAGCGAGTAAAGCACCAGTACCGGAATAAAGGCAAGAGAAATAAGAGCCAGCTTCACGTGAATCTGGAACATGAAAATGAGTCCAAAGGTAATCATTATCACTATTCTGAAAAGTGAAGTCAGCTGCTCAGACAGGAACACCTTGATGGTCTCTACGTCGGATGTACATCTCTGAATTATATCTCCGGTATGATTCTCTCCATGCCATGCAAAAGGAAGGTGAGAAATATGATCAAACAAAATATCTCTCATCCTCTTGATCAGCTTCTCCGCAGCCATGGAATTAAGAACCTTGTTGAGATATCTGCATATTCCGCAAACAATAGCAATCGTTATTACTATGCATGCGATAACAAACAGATGGGTCTTCAAATAGGCTTTTCCACCGGATATACCGATAAGAAGCTGCATATAGAAAGGCATGGTCGATTCTGAATCCCCGATAAGATAATCCACTGTATATTGGATAATTTTGGGATTGACCATGTCTAAGAAAGCCACAAGCATTGAAAAAACAATGCCTGAAGCAAACAGACCTATACTTCCCTTAAGAAAGTAAAATACAAGTCCCGACCGTGTCGGAAACTTATTCTTATTATTCATTGTAAACTCCCCATTTCTAGTATTTTTTCAGGTACGTAATAGTTATCATACTACAAAGAATCAGCTAATTTCCACTACTATTTTGCCCTTTGTAACAGGAATTCTGATTCGATAACAATCGTGTTTCCAGCTCAATTTCAAACGCTCATCATTTATTTCACATCTCTCTATTGTTATGGCGCCTGCACTGCCATATGAAGATATGTTGATATCACCTGTTTTTCCAACGGAAATAGCCGCATTATCACTGAGTCCGTCAGCATTTTTCCCTTCCTTTATCACCGTTGGCTCTTCGTAGGTAATAAAGCTCAAAACTGCGTCCAAATCTCCATCATATTCATCTACAAGTAGTACCTTATCTTCCTTAAGGCTAACGCTCCTTTTATAGCTTCGAACCTTACTGTTTCCAAAAGCCTGTGCTATATCCATGGATAGACTGTGGCTTTTTTCATCAAATACAACGTCTCCTGCTCCGTACTTTTCCCCGGGCAGCTCCATTACAGTCTCGTGTCCGTCATAAAAAGTAGGCAGATTATGATACACAGACTGCATGGTCCAAATCTCATAGCGCCTGTCAGAAAAAGTCTTAGCCGTGTACGTAGGTGCCCCAAGATCAATGATGAAAGGCTCTCCCTCTTTGTAAAGAGTAATGCTTCCCACATCATTATGATTATGAGAGTCGCCGTTATTTCCGGCTTTTGCTGCGAGAACAAAGCTATTGTTTCTTGCTATCATCATGCCGACACTCTCAAAGAAAACATCCTTTTCACCCTTATCATTCCCGTGTCTGTACTGCATCATATTCTTATGAGCTGATGCCTGTAATACCCTGTACCAAAGGTTATGCTCTTCTGTGAGAAGCCTTTCATTCCAGTCTTCAGTGCGATAATCATCTGAAGCCATGGCACACAAAGGCTCGTCCGCGCAGGCTTTTCCAAAAAGGAATTCCCTGGCGCTGCGGTTACCGGGCCTTGCGGCACAATCCGCATAGTTGATGTAATAGCCGTTATCAACATAAACTTTTCTAATATAATTAGCGATATTGCGTATTTTGTTTACTTTATATGCGTCAGCAAATGCATCACCCGTAATATCATTCAATATGTTCAGTATTCCATAGAGGCACAGACCCGCATGAGAATAATACTGAGCTCCTTCATCGCAGCAACCATCCTCTCCGTAGGCATCTATAAAATAATCCGTTGAAATTACAGCCTGCTCTATTATCTTTGCGGCAGTGTCCTTATTCATGGAATGGCAAGGCCTTGTAAAAGCAGCCAGAAGCACATTCTGCGTAATCCAAACAGTCCAGTTTATGGCCTTGTTTTCATCATCCCCCATCCACCAGAAATGCTCTGAAAGATATGGAATAATCAATCTCTCCCTTATCTCGCTGTCCACATGCTGCGTGATCATAGGGTTTATCTCATCCAAAACAGGTCTTAGCATGTACTCTGCCACTCCAAGAACAGCCCCGGTTTCAGCCGCAAAAAGATCTATAACAGGCTTCTCCGTATCCGGCATATTCTCCTGCTTTGCGTCCCTTATATGGGAATTATGTGCAGGATGGCACCAGCTGCTCTCCTCCATGAGAAGATACATTCCATCAAGAATATCCTTTATATATGTGCCTTTATTCTCTACACACTCGGCCATAACCATGGCGGATAGCTTAATTCTTCTTGAAAAAGACTTATCTTCGAAAAACACCCTGTTTCCCGTCTCGTAAAAATCCCGATAATCCGACAGCAAAATCACAGACCATTCTTCTTTTTTCTTATTTTCGCCTTCTTTTACTATGGCTTTTTTCAAATCCTCAGAAAGTCCATCCCAGAACGCTCTGTTCGTTATCTGAGGAATGTTAACTCTTTTATCTAAATTACCGCTGACTGATTCTAAGTACTCTTTAAGCATGTGAAACCTATCCTCCATAAATATCATCCGATACTTTTATTTATCTCTATCTTGAGGGAATGCCTTAATTCCATATATAACAAGGGGCGCGGCCTTATCAGCAATTTTGTATATTGCTTCAGACAGATCTTTAAATGGTCCGCTCTGTACAAACCTTCCGCCCTGACTCCTGTAAATGTTATGGACAAAATATCCGTCACCGTTTTTTGAAATATTCACTGTATGGAGCTGTTTCAGTATATTTTCATGGTCCCAGTAAAAGGTCACCAGAAAGCTGTCGTAACGCTCACCAAAGGCCCTAATTACGTCCTTATTCCTGGATGTGAGACGTTTTATACCATAGCCCCTTTTTTTCATGTACTTCGCCGGGGCTGAAGGTACAATCCCGAAGCCTCCACGCAAAGTAGCCCCATGCCTTTCAAAATAGCTGATAAGCTCAGGCATTTTGGGCATATCCCCATGAAGGGACATAAGTGCATTCCATGTAGCTATAATCTCGCAGCCTGAATAGGACATATTGGACTTTTTATGTGATCCAAAACACACTTTCTCCCATCTGTTTTGATTCTCAATAAAGCCCTGTCCGTCAAAGATGCCGTTGCCCTTATCATCAAGTATTTTCTCGTTTTCTTCACGATTTAAAGCGACTATTCTTTTCCTGACCTTTCCTGTAAAAACAGAAAGAATCCCAAAAAAAGAAAGTACTACCCTGTTTGGAATATATTTAGGAATTAATTTGTAAATAAAAGCCACTTTTTTCATAGTCAGTAAAGCCCCAAAGTATTGTAAAAATCTTAATAACAGTTTAACATTATTCTTAGATAAATTAGTAGTTATATAACGAATAAGAAAGAGAATTTTATGAATATTACTGAAGTCGTTGCAGGCACACCTCTGACAGTTCATGTTCTTGTGGATAATATGCCTGTAGCTATCAAAACAAAAGCCATATCCGTAATAGACGGCGCACTTTTGGTGGAGCCGCTTAAATACCATGGTGTCCCGATTCCTGCTTCGACACAGGCAACTGCCGAGGCTACACTTATGCCCATGGGAGACCACCACAACTTTAGCCTTGAAAGCGTCGTTCCTTACGAGAACTGGAGCGACATCTATTATCTTCTTAAGGGATATGAAATTGTTACAGAGCTTGAGAATCAGCGAAAGGCTGAACGATATGTTATAAATCTGCTTGGCAAAGCAGTTATCAACCATAACACCACTGTAAGTGCCATCATTTACGACATTTCCATAAAGGGGCTTTCTCTCCTTTTGGGAAAAATGGCCACAGCTAAACCCGGGGATATTATCAGACTCACCTTCAGACCACCGGGCTATAATAAAGATTTTGAGATTACTCTTACTGTAATACGCAACTTCAAGGTTGGTACCTATGACGCTGTTGGATGTAAGATGCGCGGAATAGACAGTGGTCTTATGGGATACATAATAGACGTCAAAAGAAAAAAGGACGAGACCAAAAGGGCAGAATCCCAATCAAGAGTTCTTATCCATGACGAAAGCAAAGACGAATAAAAATATGCATCATTTAATTGATGAAAAAAGAGACAAAGCGAAAACTTTGTCTCTTTTTATATCTCATCAACCTGCTGCAGCTACCATATCGTCCATCATCTCAGATGATTCTTCATTTTCAGTTACCTGAATCTCGTCAGTCTTGCGAGGTGCGCGAACACCGAAACTACCTTCATAACGCTGTTCCTTAAGAATCTTACGGATAGCGGCAAGATCCTTGCTCATATCCTCACGCTTTTTGCAGACAACTGTAGGGACACTTCCATTACCCATCTCAACGAAGTATCCGGCTTCTGCTAAGATCTTCTGAATCTTAAGCTTATCTGTGGTACGAATCTCTGCAGGTGTTTTATCTTCTCTCCCCACTACAAACCTCCTATACTAAATTAGCAGTATTTGTGTTTACATGTTTACCTACCACAAAATATAGCACAGACGGTTGGATTTTGCAAGTCAGATCAATGCCCGATGTTATCTGCTCTTCCCACAAAAACTGGCGTTTTATCGGCATTATCAAGGATAAAATAGATAAAAGGTCTATCCAGTATAACCTCTATATTTGATCCCGGAAGAGGCAGCGCCGCACCAAGAGTCAAAACGCCTGTTATTGCTGCAGCCCTTGTGCCCTCTCTATCCAGTTCAATATGCGTCTTATGCAGAATCTGACTTATGAAATCATTCGAATTACCATTAAGCATTCCTGAAAAATCAGCTTTTCCCGGAGCAAAAGCACTATTTACTCCAAGACTTTTTAAGGTATCAGATAACTCCGCTTCAAAATCCAGGGTATACTCAGGAATTCCTATTTCGGCTTTAATATGCAGCGGATTCGCCAAAGCTTTCAAAAGATCTTCGCCCCTTGATGCTTTCAAAATATCACTTACGCTTTTTCCTTTATCCGGAAGTATGGCAGCAAAGGTATATTTCTTGTTTTCATAGGGATACAAAAAGCCCTTTGCGTTTTTCAGTTCAAAATACTGCTTCGAGCTTCCGCAAAGCATTGATACTCTCTTCTTTTTACCGGAAGCAGTTGTAAATATAGCCTCATCATCAACCTGATAATCCTCAAAGGGTTTATCCCATTTTCCCGAAAACGAAAGTGCATTTATGAGGATCATGGAAGCAGCCGGCGAAAGCGTATCAACTAGCTTCTCTATCATCCCGTCAGTATTCTCATTAACGAATTTGTTGATCTTATCTGCTGTCTTTTGAGAAAACGCATCAGAGCGAACCTTTGCCTTGAATTCTTCCTTCATTTTCTTCTTGTAGGCTTTGACTATCCTATCGTCGCCGTTTACCCAAATTCCGTTTGCATATTTTATCTGATCGCTCCCGGTATCAGAACTGTCAAGAAGCCTTCTTATACCTTCATTAAGGGCATCTTCATCCATTGAAACAGCCCTAAGAAGCTCATTCTTTGTATCTCCCTTTGCGCCGCCGGCAGCAAGTCCAAGGGCTATTATCATAGATACAGGTGATACAAGAGCATTATCTTTTTCATTATTTTTCAAAATGTTAAGAGCAAAATCCATGCATTTTATAGGAAATTCATTTTTTGATATTCTCATAGATGCGCCTGTCTCCTTGTTTTCGCAAAATCTCTATCCGTAAATTCGATAATATTTATTTATTGTTCACAAAGTGCCCACATTTAATTAATAAATATTGAATCTTTCTTTTATAAAACAGCCATATTTTAGAAACAAATTTATCTTAACATAAACCTATCAGAGATGAAGAACATCTCTTGAACCCCAAAAAACTTTTTTCATACAACATGGTCATGCGACTCCCCATCGCATGACCACCTCCCAAAAATCCAGACCTCTGAAACAGAGGTCTTTATTTATGCCTATAACGCACGATAGGATTCCGAGGTCGAAATCCTATCTTTTATCACTCTATGGTATATACCTTCACAAAGAAATCCTTGTCTTTCTGCTTTACAAAAGCATCTCCTGTATTGTCAGCCATGAAGCTGTGGCCACTGGCGGTATTTAGTGTATGAATTGCACCCAGGTCATGCTGCCATTCATCCTTGTGCGGATCCGTGGTGAAATCCATTGCCTTCTCGTAGATAAGCTTAGTTTCCTGACCGGGAGTAATTACCACCAGATAGCTGTTATCAGCCTTAATATCAACCGGTTGCTCAAGTGAAAACGTATGATATCCTCCGGTTAAGCTTTTGCAATCCATCGTTATTATTGGTTCACCAAGTTTATTAAAATCGTAGAATTCAAGGCCATCATCAGTATTTTCTAAAGGAGCATTATCTTTATCCAGTTCATATACACTCACTTTATCGTTCATGTCTGTAGTCATGGAAAAATATCCAACAGCTGATAATCTCTCATCACTCTCCGGTGAAAAACAAATCCCATAACAAATGTCATTATTATCATACATATAAACAACATTGCTCTGATCCACGATAGGATCCATTATATGCGTTATGAAACCTGCGTACTGGTAATTCTTATCATACCATCCCTTATCTCCCTCCATGGCGCAGCTATAGGCAGCAACATTATTATTGATAAGAATGGCATCCTCATATGACAGATAAAAATATCCAGATGCCCCTGACTTCGTACCCCAGCTGTTCTTACATATAAAGGCTCCGTCTTCAGATGGTTTTGTAATAAAGTTCTTAGCGGGATATTCATCATTCCAGCCCACAATCAGAACCTCGTGATCGGCATAATTCCCATCCCCGTATTTCTTATAGTCGTAAAGTGCTACTTTTTTGCCCGTCCAATATGCATCATCGGCACAGATACTTGCCGTTACACTTCCATGCTCCATTATCATGCGCTTAATAATGTCTCTGTTCTTTTTGGTCGCAGGAACCTCAAGCACATCCTGAACATGGCAAAAAGGCTTTGCATAAGCATCTGAAGGCTCATCAGCGTTCTGTGTGTAAATATCCGACTGTCCCTTAATCGCATGAAGAGAATCACTGTCTTCGTCCACTACAGGCCCCTTCCAGGACGTCAAAATAGATAGACAATAGTCTGTAACACCACCCACTGATATATAACTGGTGTCGTATTTTTTAAGAAAGTTGTCATTTTCCTCAAAGACAAACTCCCTGTAGTCATCGTCAATTCCGGAATCAAAGGAACCAATTGCCTTATGCATATTGTAATATGCACTGTGCTTCTCTGATAAATTAAGGCTGTCAGATGCAAGTTCCCTGTGCTTTATCAAAAGATCGCTCTCAACTGCCCCCAGTGCTGCATAATCCCAACAAAGGGCTGTATATCCCTGATTGCGAACAGGCGTTACATAATCATTGTTACCGGTAGCATCAGAGCTGTAAAATACAGGAATCTCCACATTTTCTGCTGACAGCTCAGCATCTGATTCCGTTCCATCAAGCTTCCCAAGTAAATCCTCGTCTGAGTCTTCAATAACAATCGCTTCTTTACCTACAAGCTCCTTTAAGTTAACAGGAATCACCTCTATTGGTTCAGGTTCCTCCGGATTTTCACCATCACTTCCAGCACTCTCATCATCGCTACTGCCAGCCCCCTGAGAGTCCTCTGAATCGCTTTCTTCAGCATTCTCATGAATCCCCGTTGCTTTATCGGCTGACTCCTCTATTGGCTCAAAGAGGCTGCTGTAATCACTATTCTCTTGTATATCCTGCTCAGCGGAACTATCCGTCTTCTTTTCATCTGAGCACGAGCACAGAACGGCAGACAATAATATAATTATTGCCGCCTCTTTGATTTTCACAATAGTTTCTCCCTATTACACATTTTATCGCATTTAATTGCACACAAGCAAATATAGCGTTTCCAAATTTCAATGACGTAACACCATAATATACCAAAAAATCCCCTCAGACAAATCGAACAATCTGCCTGAGGGGATCAAAAGAATCATTTCTTATTTAAGCTTGAAGTTCTTTACAATTCCATCAAGGGTTACTGCGATATCCTCCTGCTTGCTGGACATATCACTTACATTCTCAACAACATCTGCTGCTGTGTTGATGGAATCTGTGATATCTGAGCTGTGGGATGCAGTCTCCTGTGTAGATTCTGCAATATTCTGGATAGCATTGTTAACCTCTTCCATGGCGTTCCTGATATTCTCAACCATCTGAGAAATCTGATCGGACTGTGAACCGAACTGCTGAGCATCATCGCCGTACTGACGAGCTACATGTACGAAGTTCTCATAGTCAGGAGCTGCTGTATTATTAACGAAATCAAGAAGCTCTTGTGAACTGTCTGTAAGAGTCTTGAACGCATCCTGTACGCCGTCGATTGTGATCTGAATCTGCTGAACTGCTTCAGCTGTATCACTTGCCAGCTTGTTAATCTCAGAAGCAACAACCGCGAATCCTTTACCATGCTCTCCTGCTCTTGCAGCCTCAATTGATGCATTGAGTGAAAGGAGGTTGATCTGATCTGCGATCTCAGCGATGGACTGTGCCATATTACTGATTTCTTCAACGATCTTAGCCTTTTCGGAAGCTTCGCTAAGCTCTCTGCTTCTTTCCTGAGCTATATTGATAGCGTTATCATAAGCCTTCTGGCTGCTCTGCTCGATTTCCTGAGCTCTCTGCATGATTTCCTTAGTAGCTGCAAGGCTCTCTTCACTGACATCTGCAAGGCTCTGAACAGAAGTATTTACTTCCTCAACAGATGCACTAACTTCCTCAGTAGCTGCACCGGAAGACATCATTGCGTCGTTAACGCCGGACATATTACTCTGAATCTTCTCAAACTGGCTTGTAAGCTCTGAAGCCATGGAAGAAAGTGAAGTACTTGCAGAACTGATATTTTCAGATTCATCAGAAATCTGACTGATAACACTTCTGTTGGACTCATACATGTTGTTAAGTGAAGCACTCATCTGGCCAAGCTCATCACCTGACTTAGAGAATAGCTTGGATACTGTAAAGTCTCCGCTTGCCAGGGATCCTGCAAACTTCTTAACACTAGCAAGATTAACCGCAATTGATCTGACAAGAAGGACTACTACTAATGAACTGATTAAAAGAGCAGCAATAAGAATGAAGATCATCGTATAGGTAAGGGAATTAACCTTCTCTTCAAGCTCATCCTGATCCATTCTGATTATCAGCTTCCAGTTAACTTCCGGAACTGTTCCGTATGAAGTGATGACATACTTTCCATTATCCTCAAATCTTGCTCCGCCTGTCTCATTTGCAAGTATATCGGGAGCTATAGCAACAAGAGAAGCATTCTCATCATCTAAAATATTGGCACCATCTGATACCTTTGAAGCATCATCTGTATAAAGATATACACCTGAAGATGTTAAGAGAATTGCACTTCCTGTTTTTCCTACTTTAATACTCTCTGCGATATTAGAAATAGTATCAAGTACGATATCTACTGTTACGCATCCGATGTACTCACCTGAAGCATTGTAAATAGGTGCGGAACAGGTAGACATAATTGTTCCTGATGTAGGATCGTAGTAAGGATCTGTAATCTGAGCTGTTCCTTTTGCAAGAGCCTTGGCATTAGTGTAATACTCCTGACTAAAGTAATCATACTCAGCATTACTATAATCCCACGTCTCTACTATTCCTGAACCGTCTTTATACCAATATGGTCCCTGGTACTCCTCTTCTGCGCTATAAGCATAAGGTTCGAACCATATACCACATCCGGATATCATATCGCTATCCTTCTGAACATTAGAGAAAACATCTTTATAGTTTTCCATGGAAGCAGTCTGATAAGTTCCGCCAACAGTCTCGGATAATCCAACTGCAGTAGCCCTTATCTCAGAGAGATAGCCATTGATTTTGTTGATATTACTCTCTGTAATGGCTTCGTTTCTTTCTGTGGTTTGTTCCTGAACAAGTGTCCTACTCTGAGATACACTGATATAGGTCATCAAAATCATTGCAATCGCAACAATTGGGATGATTCCTACCAGCATCTTAGCCATAATAGACATTTTTTTCCACATGATCGGTCCCCCTTTTTAATTCTCAAAAGAGTATTTATAAAGATATATCTATATTTAATTTTAGCATAAATGCCTTTTTATATTATCAAAAATTCGATTATATATTATTAAATTTTTGGAAACCAAAGTGTAGAAAAAGCCCGTTTTTTTTATAGTTTTTTAATATTTATATTCATTTGCGTTTACTTTCAGGCTTTAATGTGGTACAGTGGACAATGTGGGACAAAAGTCCTGCAAATTATGCTTCGGAGGTTATACAAATGTCTTTTCAATATATACAGCAGCTTCCTTCACCACAGGAGATTCGCGAGGAGTTCCCTTTATCCAAGAAGCTGGCAGAGCTTAAGAAGGTTCGCGATAAGGAAATTGCTGATGTCTTAACAGGAAAAAGTGATAAATTTCTTGTAATTGTTGGTCCCTGTTCAGCAGATAATGAAGATGCTGTTTGTGACTACGTTTCAAGACTTGCAGGTGTTAATGATAAAGTAAAGGACAAGCTTATTCTTGTACCCAGAATCTACACCAATAAGCCTCGTACAACAGGTGAAGGCTACAAGGGTATAACATCTCAGCCCGATCCCGAAGGAAAAACTGATTTCCGCGCAGGCCTTATAGCCATGAGACACATGCAGATTCGTGCCATCGAGGAATCCGGTCTTACCGCAGCTGACGAGATGCTTTATCCCGAGAACTGGGGATATATCGAAGACATCCTCTCTTATGTAGCAATCGGTGCCCGCTCAGTTGAGGATCAGGAGCACAGAATGGTTGCCAGCGGCTTTGATGTACCTGCAGGTATGAAGAATCCCACCAGCGGTACCTTAAGCGTAATGCTCAATTCCGTTTATGCATCACAGCTTCCTCACTCTTTCGTATACAGAGGCTATGAAGTAAAAACTGGTGGTAATCCTCTTGCGCACTGCGTTCTTCGTGGTTCCAGCAACAAGCACGGTCAGTCACAGCCCAATTACCACTATGAAGATTTAAGTCTTCTCTCAGATCTTTATGCTCAGAGAGATATTCAGAACCCCGCTGCTATCATCGATGCCAACCACAACAACTCAGGCAAGAAGTATAAAGAGCAGGTTCGTATAGTAAAGGAAGTTCTTCACTCCAGAAGCCACAATGCCAATATCGGCGAGCTTGTTAAGGGTGTAATGATCGAAAGCTACATTGAAGAAGGATGCCAGAAGATCGGTGACGGTATTTACGGTAAATCAATCACAGATCCCTGCCTTGGATGGGCTGATACAGAGAGACTTCTTCTCGATATCGCAGATCTTGTTTAATATTTCTGCTTTTAGAATTAAAAAAAGCTTTACCCTGTTCGACAATATCAGGTAAAGCCACCAACAAAAAGAAATACGCTATATATTCGGCAAAGCCGGATATATAGCGTTTTATTTTACATATATTTCGATGTATAAAGCTTAATGTGTCTGATTATAAACGTCTCTTATATAATTCTTATTCTCTTTTACATATCTGTTGGTCGAAGCTGCCGTCACATGTCCAAGCATTTCCTGAACTGCGTCCACATCAGCGCCTCTCTCAACCAAATGAGCCGCAAAGCTGTGCCTTAAGGATTCCGGAGTTATCTGAGCGTCGATTTCCGCATAGTCAGCGTATCTTTTGACTATCTTCCATACCCCCTGCCTGCTCATGGGCTCTCCCTGATAATTCACAAACAAAAGCTCTTCAAGATTACTCTTAATAAGATGGCGCCTTCCATCCTGAAGGTATCTTACAAGCGCCTTCCTGGTTCTTTTATCAAAAGGAATGATCCTGTCTTTTTTATCTGATTTACACTCTATTGATCCAACCTGCATATCCAGGTCGGATACCTTAGCCTTAATCAGCTCAGATACCTTGATACCTGTGGCATACATAAGCTCAAGCATCGCTGAATCCCTCTGCCCCTTCGGACTCTTGGAATCCGGAATAGATAGCAAAAGTTCAATCTGCTTCCTTGTAAGTATAACCGTTTTAGGCAGTTCCACCTTAGGAGCAGTCAGATTTTCAGAAATGTCATAGGGCATCCTTCCCTGTTTTGCCTGGGTCTTAAAAAAGGCCTTCAGAGATACTATGTTCCTTGCCAGAGTTGCAGCAGAATACCCCTGTTTACTTATCGAATCAACATATTCCTTCAGCTGCTTTTCATTTATCAAAAGAACATCCACAAGACCATTATCCTGAAGATACCACTCAAACTTTTTAAGGTCAGTCTGATAAGAGCGAACGGTATTTTCACTCATTCGCCCTTCTAACTTTAATTCTGTTATGAAATGACTAATTTCATCCATCGGTTATTCAAATTCCTTCATGATAGAATCAAGCTCGGCATAAACAGGTAAATTATCAAATGTAGCAAAATAGTCTCTGGGAGTCTCAGCTCGTCTAATCATTTCGACGCTTCCATCCTCCTTGAGAAGAAGCTCGGAGCTCCACAGTTTTCCATTGTAGTTATATCCCATTGAGAAACCGTGAGCACCGGTATCATGGATGAACAGATAATCTCCCATATCGATCTTAGGAAGTTCTCTGTCAATTGCAAATTTGTCGTTATTCTCGCAAAGTGAACCTGTAACATCATATACGTGATCACAGGGAGCATCCTCTTTTCCGAGAACAGTGATGTGATGATAAGAGCCATACATAGCTGGTCTCATAAGATTAACTGCGCAGGCATCAACACCAATGTATTCCTTATAGATATGCTTCTCGTGAATAGCCTGAGTAACAAGGGCTCCGTAAGGTCCAAGCATAAATCTTCCCATTTCAGTATAGATAGCAACATCGCCCATACCATTTGGTGTAAGAATCTTCTCATACTGCTCTTTTACACCAACGCCGATCTCAGCGATATCATTGCCCTTCTGATCCGGAGTGTACGGAATTCCGACACCACCTGAAAGGTTAATGAACTTAATGTCAGCACCTGTCTCCTTCTCAAGTTCAACAGCCAGTTCAAAAAGCTGTCCCGCAAGAGTAGGATAATACTCATTTGTAACTGTATTACTAGCAAGAAAAGCATGAATACCAAAGTTCTTAACGCCCATATCCTTCAGCATTCTAAAGCTCTCAAAGAGCTGTTCCTTAGTCATGCCGTATTTGGAATCACCGGGGTTATCCATGATTCCGTTACTCATCTGGAACACTCCGCCTGGATTATATCTGCAGCTTACAGTCTCAGGCATTCTTCCGCCAAGGGCTTCCTTTGCATATTCGATAAGCGTAATATCATCAAAATTAATGATTCCGCCGAGCTTATCAGTATATACGAACTCCTCTGCAGGTGTATCGTTTGATGAAAACATAATAAGGTCGCCTGAGGCACCTATGGCCTTACTGAGCATAAGCTCTGTAAGTGATGAGCAGTCAAAACCGCAGCCCTCCTTCTTAAGGATATCCAGAATAACCGGATTGGGCGTAGCTTTTACTGCAAAATATTCACGAAAGCCTTTATTCCACGCAAATGCCTTCTTAACCGCTCTGGCATTTTCTATAATCCCTTTCTCATCATAAATATGAAAAGGTGTGGGATATTTCTTTACAATCTCTTCAACCTGCTGTTTCGTCACGAAAGCCTTTTTCATAATATCACCTCTATGTCCAAAAATTTTACACTTTACTACGTTATCATGAAAAAGAGTCTATGTACAGTTTTTTCTTAAAACTTACAAATTCTCTATCTGCCAATCAATTGGACTTAATCCGTTTTCCTCAAGGAACTTATTGCACTGTGAAAAATGCTTGCATCCAAAGAAACCTCTGTAAGCTGATAACGGGCTTGGATGAGGCGCCTTAAGAACAAGGTGCTTGGGATTATCAATCATATCTGCCTTCATCTGCGCAGGTCTTCCCCAAAGCATATAAACCACAGGTCTGTCCTGCTTGTTCACAGCCCTTATGGCTGCATCAGTAAACTGCTCCCAGCCTCTTCCCTTGTGTGAATTGGCATTGTGAGCCCGGACCGTAAGCACAGTATTCAGAAGCAGAACGCCCTGATCTGCCCACTTTTTCAGATATCCATTATTGGGAACATAGCAGCCAAGATCCTCTTTCAGCTCGCCATATATATTTACCAGAGATGGCGGTGCCGGCTCTCCCGGAAGCACCGAGAAAGAAAGCCCGTGAGCCTGCCCCGGCTCATGATAAGGATCCTGTCCAAGAATTACCACCTTTACATTAGAAAGAGGTGTGTAATTAAAAGCATTCAAAAGATCATCCTTTTTTGGATAAACAGTTGTGGTCTTGTATTCATTAACTATGAATTCATATAATTTTCTGTAGTATGGCTTAGAAAACTCTTCTCCTAAGTATTCAAGCCAGTCATTATCTATTGCCGCCATGAAGGCGCCTCCTTATATTTCGATTAGTATTTATAAATTTTTCGTAGCGAAAATCTATCATGTGCCGCTTCACGTTTTTGAGAAATTATCTCAAAGTCTTACAGGGATATTTTTATCTCTAAGATATTCCTTAACTTCTCTTATCTCCAATTCCTTGTAGTGGAAAAGTGAAGCAGCAAGCGCTGCATCTGCGCCACCCTTGGTAACTGCTTCACAGAAATGCTCGCAGTTTCCTGCGCCGCCTGAAGCAATAACAGGAATGTTCACTAGATCAGACACTGCCCTGGTAAGCTCAATATCATATCCGTTCTTAGTCCCATCGCCATCCATACTTGTTAGTAGTATCTCTCCGGCGCCTCTCTTTTCAGCTTCTTTTGCCCACTCTATGGCATCAAGACCTGTGTCAATTCTTCCGCCGTTTTTAAAAACGTTAAAGCCTCCATCCGGTCTTCTTTTTGCATCAATAGCAACAACCACACACTGAGAGCCGAATTTATCGGCTGATTCCGATATGAGCTCAGGCCTGTTAATAGCTGCGGAATTGATGGCAACCTTATCAGCACCTTCCCTTAAAACTGCTCTCATATCATCGACGCTTCTTATTCCGCCTCCAACAGTGAATGGAATAAAAATCTGCTCAGCCACTTTTCTTACAAGATCAACAACAGTTTCTCTCGCATCAGAAGTTGCAGTAATATCAAGAAAAACAAGCTCATCGGCTCCGGCCTGTGAGTAGGCTTTTCCTACTTCCACGGGATCACCGGCATCACGAAGCTGTACAAAATTTATACCTTTAACAACTCTTCCGCCATGCACATCAAGGCATGGAATAATTCTTTTAGTCAGCATAATCTATGTCCTTTTCTTTATACTCTAAGGAAATTCTTCAGTATCTCCATTCCAACATCCGCACTCTTTTCAGGATGGAACTGGCATGCAAAAACATTGCCCTGTTCAACGGAAGCTTCCACAGTAACACCATACTCTGTAGTAGCTGTGACAATACTCTTATCATCAGCATCCAGATAATAAGAATGGACAAAATATACATATGAATCTTCCGGGATTCCTTCAAAAAGTCTTCCTTTATTGGGAAATTTCAAATTGTTCCATCCAATCTGAGGAATCTTTAAGCCTTCCTTTTCCGGGATCTTCTTAATTTTTCCATGCAAAATGCCCAGACCTGCAACTCCCTCTGACTCATCACTTGAATCAAAAAGAAGCTGCTGGCCCAGGCATATACCTATAAACGGAGTCCCACTGTCACATACAGTTTTGATGACATCCGTCAAACCATATTCATTTAGTTTCCTCATGGCATCGCCAAAAGCACCAACTCCCGGTAATACTACTCGGTCAGCCCTGTAAATCTCTTCAGGGTTTCTGGTCAGACAAACATCCTGTCCAAGAAATTGAAACGCATTCTCAACGCTTTTTATGTTTCCGGCATCGTAATCAATAATCGCTAGCATAATCCACATCCCCGTAAAAAGATTATCGATGCTTAACCGTTCGGATGTATAAAGTCCTCCAGCGTTCCTGCTATTTCCATGATACGTTTGGTATAAGCTGCCTTCTCGGTAAGCTTATTTACCTCTTCAATTTCCGCCAGAGTAAGTCCATATTCACCGGTAAGTATCGATTCGATATTAGAATACACGCTTTCGACCTCACCTGCAACCTGAAACTCCTCTGCCTCTACAAGTACATCATTCTTGGTACGCATTCCTATAAGGAGACTATCAACAGCTTCATCCTTCATATTCATGGCAATATAGTTGTTGTAGGAATCCATATAATGGTTTGCGCTGGCAAGTACTCTGGCCTGATTATACAAAAGAGCCTGCTCTTCATTTAGCTGTTTTCCATACAAAAGCTTATAAGCTTCCTTGTAATCACCATGCTCAAATGCCGTCTGGGCACGACCAAATATGATTCTACCCGGTAATACAAATGAAGGTATGCAGCACAGTAAACCAAGACTTACTGCGAAAATCATTGAAATAGCTACCTTCTTGGGAGCTAAAGCCTTCTCGGGAGCGCCATCATCAACCTTCTTTTTCTTTTCCTTCTTAGGCTTGGGTTCCTTCGGCGGCTTCGGCTTCTTTTCCTTCTTGGGCTTAGGTTCTTTCTTAGGCTTTTCCTTCTTTTCTTTCTTTTTCTTTTCCTTCTTGGCTTTCTTGCCATCCTCTGCCGCCAGCTCATCGAGAACCTGCTGGTTTTCATCAGTAAGGCTTGCAAGTCCGTCCTCTTCTGACTTCGGATTAAGATCCTCGTCAGTCTGAGTAAGCACTTTGAAAAGCGCTGCTATTATAAGGAAAAGAAGATTAGGACGCTTCTTCTTTTTCTTTTTGCCTCCCTCTTCGCCCTCAACAGGCTCACCGGGGCCGTCAAACAAGGAGATTTCATCATAATCTCCGCCATTATCCTCAACTTCATCGGGATCCGGAATATCATCAGAAAGACCTATCTCATCAAGTCCGTCACCTTCAAGAGCTTCCATAATATCTTCAGGATTGACTTCCTCGCCGCCTTCTCCTGCATCTACGCCAATATCATCGAGGCTGATTTCACCGGCGTTTGCGCCTTCCTTTTCATCGATGTGTGCTGTGTTTTCCAGATCTTCAACATCATCACTGGCAAGGCTGTTCATTATGGCATCAAGGTCAGGCATATCTACATCCGCAGGCTCGCTGCCACCTTCTCCGCCTTCACCTCCAAGATCTGCCAGCATACTGTCAAGCTCAGATTCAGAGCCCATAGATTCGCCATCAAGAGACTCCTCTGCTCCGCCTTCGCCCACATCACTCAGCAGATCATCAAGCTCAGCGCTCACAGATTCAAAACTTACGTCATCTCCTGCTTCTTCTGATACTCCCTCAGGACTATCCAGGGAAAGATCAAGACCATCCAAAGAAAGATCATCAAGGCTAAGCTCATCGCCGCCTCCATCAGCCGCTTCAGGTGCAGCTTCATCTAAGTCATCACCTGAAAGCATCCTGTCTATCTGCGACTGATCTAGTTCAAGCATTTCGTCTGAAATTTCCCCATCAGAAGCAGTTTCAGCAGAAGCTGAATCTTCTGCCGGAGCATCTTCTACAGGAGCTTCACCTGATACTTCTTCATCCAATATCATTTCTTCAACTGCCACTTCGCCCTCCAATGCATCAGCCGCCGACATTTCTTCGGCTGCTTCTTCAATAACGGGTTCTTCAGTTGCCACTTCTTCTGTCAATCCATCAATAGACAGCGCATCTTCTGCTACTGCTTCTTCAGCTAATCCATCAATAGACAGCACATCCTCTGTCACCGCTTCTTCCGATACAGGCTCTTCAGCTACTATTTCTTCTGCAGGCATTTCATCTACTGCAGTCTCAGCTGTCGGTACTTCTTCCGCAGCCATTCCTTCAATAGGCTCTGCAGCAGGTATCTCAGCATCAACTTCTGCCTCTGCGGAAGGCATTTCTGCACCTGCTCCTGCCTCTGCGGATACGTCCATACCCATAACTTCTTCTATAGAAGAATCCTCTACGCCGTTCTCCTCAAGCAGCATATCATCCAATGATATCTCATCCGGCATAACTTCCGGAACAGCATCCGCCAGCATTTCGTCTATATTGATATCGCCAAGTCCTTCATCTACTAAAGGCTCTGCTGATGCCTCTCCCTCTGCACCTTCAATTGAAGGCTCTGCCGCCATCATTTCATCGATATTGATATCTCCTACAGCCTCTTCAGCTACAGGCTCTGTTGATGCTTCATCTACTGCACCTTCTGTTGCAGCTTCTGCGGCCATCATCTCGTCTATGTTGATATCACCAAGTCCTGCATCTACTAAAGGCTCTGCTGATGCCTCTCCCTCTGCACCTTCAATTGCAGGCTCTGCAGCCATCATTTCATCTATGTTAATATCTCCTACAGCCTCTTCAGATGCCGGTTCTGCCGCCAGCATTTCGTCTATATTGATATCGCCAAGTCCTTCATCTATCGCAGGCTCTGCCGATACATCACCTACTGCGCCTTCTGTTGTAGCTTCTGCAGCCATCATCTCATCTATGTTAATATCTCCAAGTCCAGCATCTACCGTAGGCTCTGCTGAGACTTCCCCTACTGCGCCTTCTGTTGCAGCTTCCGCAGCCATCATCTCATCGATGTTAATATCTCCAAGTTCAGCATCTACCGTAGGCTCCGCTGTTGTTTCGCTTACTTCGCCTTCTGTTGCAGCTTCTGCAGCCATCATTTCATCGATGTTGATATCTCCAAGTGAAGGTTCTGCCGTTACTTCACCCATTGCACCTTCTGTTGCAGGTTCTGCGGCCATCATCTCATCGATGTTAATATCTCCAAGTGAAGGCTCTGCTGATACGTCACTTACTGAACCTTCAATTGAAGGCTCCGCTGAAACATCGGCTACTGCGCCTTCTGTTGCAACTTCTGCCGCCATCATTTCATCTATATTAATATCACCAAATGACGGCTCCGTTGCCATCATCTCGTCAATATTGATATCACCTACAGCCCCTTCAGCTGCAGGTTCTGCAGCCATCATCTCATCTATATTGATATCGCCAAGTCCAGCATCTACCGTAGGCTCCACTGTTGCTTCAACTACTGCGCCTTCTGTAGGAGGCTCTGCCGCCATCATTTCATCGATGTTGATATCACCCAATGAAGGATCTGCTGATACTTCACCCACTGCACCTTCAATTGAAGGCTCGGCTGATACATCACTTACTGTGTCTTCAGCTGCAGGTTCTGCGGCCATCATCTCATCTATATTGATATCATCAAATCCAGCATCTACCGAAGGCTCTGCTGAAACTTCTTCTGCAACTGCTTCTGCTAAAGGCTCAGCATCAAATAATCCATCTACAGAAAGAGCTGCATCGGTAACAGCTGCATTCTCATCTCCACTATCAAGAAGAACTGACAAATCTTCCTGAGGCATAGCTTCCCCGCCGAGATCTTCCAGTCCATCCAAACTCAAAGTATCGTCGAGGCCTACTTCTTCACCTTCTCCAGTACCTGCATCCAGCATTTCATCAATGTTTAGCATTTCATCGCTTGGTGTTGTTGCCGCACCAAAATTAGCTCCAAGAACTTCTTCCGGAGTTGCTCTCATCATATCGTCAAGTGCTGCATCAGCACTGTTTTGTTCTGCCTCATCATTCTGAGCTAAATCATCGATAGGTATTTCAGGTGCCACTTCAAGTAACGCATCAGTGTCATCTGGCTGAATCTCTGCTGTCTCCTCAATTGCAGCTTCAGCACGCGCTATTGCTTCATCAAGTGCAAGTTCATCATCATCTTTTTCATAAGAGTCAGATACATCATCCCCAACAGTGTATGTAGGAGCATCACTAACAGCAGGCGCAACAATAGAATCAAGGACCTTTGTCATTCCTTCATCAAGTAATTGTCCACTATCTACTTTTCCAAGCATTTCTCCGATTTCGCTCAGGTCATTACTACCTGAAGAACTGCCTATGACATCATTTAGATCAGAAGTATACTCCGGATCGGATGTCGTCTTTGCAATCCCGGAATTGGCATCTTTTTTTAATGAATTTAAAAGATTATCCAAATACTCTTCATTTTTAGACTTCATGTTGCCTGCTCCCCATAAAAATGATAAAACTCCCTTCATTGTAGCAGTCATTCTTCATAACTGAAGCAATAAAGGGAGTTCTCTTTACATCTTTTCTTTATTTGGCATCGCCATCAGCATGAACAAGTTCATCAATTACAGAAACCAAATTTCCAATCTCAGGCTTAGATAACTGTCTGTCAGCACCCAGCGACTCGCCCTTTCTTCTCATCTCTTCGTTAACAAGTGAAGAGAAAATGATGAGCGGGATCTGCTTAGTCTCGTCATCTTCCTTAACAAGCTTAGTAAGACGGTGACCATCCATAATAGGCATCTCAATATCTGTTATGATACATTTAACCTTATCGAGCTGGCCTCTGTCCTTACAACCCTTGATGTAGTCATAGGCAAGCTTACCATTCTCAAAGTGTCTAACGTTGTCATAACCAGCCTTCTTAAGAGAGTCAACAATAAGCTTATTAAGAAGCTGTGAATCCTCGGCAAGAACAATCGGAATCTCGTTCCTTGTTCTAGGTCCGATTTCAGTGAGCTGTGAAACGTTAAGACCTGTATTAGGATTGATATCTGATACGATCTTCTCAAAATCAAGTATTATAATAAGTCTGGAATCTAATTTGATAATACCTGTAGAGATACTCTCTTCTGCCTTAGAAATAGTCGCGTTCGGTTTAATAATGTCAGCCCAGGATACTCTGTGAATACCTACAACCGCATCAACATGGAAAGCAATATCCAATTTATTGAAATTGGTGATAATAAAGAGACCACCTGCTTTAGACGCACCTCTCTGCAAGCAATTCCTAAGATCAATTGCAGTAATCATAGTATCACGAGGCATAAATATACCTTCAATACTAGGATGTGCATTAGGAACAGGCGTCACCGGCTCATAGACGATGATTTCTTTGATCTTCGCTACATTGATGCCGTAGCAATGATCATCAATTTTGAACTCAAGGACCTCGAGCTCGTTAGTACCGTTTTCAAGCAAGATCTTAGATTCCATATTTTTACCTCGCGCTTTATTAAAAATTCTTTTGCTTCAAAACAAACTAAAAACCGATTGAATATCTATTTAATATTCTAATTTAGTATAGCATATACATTTTGAAAATAAATAGAAAAAATAAAAAAGACAGCCGAATTGACTGTCTTTTAAGAAACTGTTTATAAGTATTTTATAAATTTAAGAAGTTGTCTACCATTTATTATTTTGTTATTAGAATCGTTGATTATTCGTTTATTAATTCCTCCTTTAAACAGCTGAATAATTCTGCTGCTGCAAGTTTGTGTCCCTCAGGATTGGGATGCATTCTGGCTCCAACCAATCCGTCAGAGCAATCAGGTAAAAGTACGAATCTAACATTATCTGAGAAATTATTATTGTACGTTTTTACGATATTTTCTATACCATTTTGCATATCTGCGCCAAGCATTCCATAGCACCAGATTATAACAGAATCAGGATTTTTTGCTCTAACATCCTTTAAGAAATTCACTCCACATTCTGTAAAATCCTTCATGAACTGATCGTAATCAAACTTATCAAGCTTACAAGCACCGCTATCATTAGTTCCAAGATTTATTATAATAGCGTCTTTCTTATTTGATTCAAAATCCCATTCTTCTCCTGCTCCTGCAGCCAGTGCAAACTCTGTCTTTTGAGATCCACATACATATTTATAAATAGGAGGAATTGCACCTTCAAGATTACCATCCCATGCTGCATAAAGTCCCCAACCACTCTGACTTATCATATTGTACTCAGCATCAAGCAATTTCGCTGTCTCAAAAGCGTATCCAATTGAAGGATCAAAAACAGTCGGGATCCATTCCTCTCTTGTGAGCGCAGCACTTCCTTCTCCAGAAGTAATACTATCACCTATAAACTCAATCTTATACTTTCTATCAGGCACTGGTAAAAACTCAGCATCAGTATCTATAGAACATATCTTAATTAATGAAACTTTATCATCAGGCATGGACTGAGTATTTCTTGCAATCCTTACCCTTGTCTGATGTCCGGGATCAAAACCTCTTAAGATCTGATATTTATTCTTTCCCTTCTGAAGTGGGAATCTCATTATTCTCTCATCATCAACAAAAACATCCAGCCAGAGTTCTAATGCTTCATAAGAAGCTTCAATCTCGGCAAACATATAGCTTGCTTTTACATCGAGCTCAACTCCGCTTCCTGTCCAAAACATCACGAAATCATCATTTTCAAATGAACATCTTCCCCAAATCTTTTTATTTTCGATATCTTTTAAACTATATTCCATAATTATCCTCCACTTGTAATTCAATAGCTTGAATTATTATAACAAAAAACACCTAAGCAATAAGCTTAAGTGTTTAAAATCGGTTTGTACCTTCAAAACCGAACACTGAATTATTCCATCTTATTCCAAATCTCTTTGTTCTATATCCTATTGGACAAGCCCTCGACCTATTAGTACACATCAGCTGAACATGTTACCATGCTTACACCTTGTGCCTATCTACCTCATAGTCTCTAAGGGGTCTTACTCCACAAAGGAGGGATATCTCATCTTGAGGGGGGCTTCACGCTTAGATGCCTTCAGCGTTTATCCCTTCCGGACTTGGCTACCCAGCCTTATGCATCTG
>JAEEGL010379791.1_pt1 | contig 30161 bp, 10 predicted proteins | sample 9134231 | NCBI WGS metagenome assembly JAEEGL01 (sample SAMN16246548, study PRJNA631951) | gut metagenome | biome: gut microbiome; feature: rumen; material: fiber-attached | host: Bos | place: Iran: Karaj | collected 2018-10 | reverse complement strand
GACTGACCTCGCGGAAACGGGCCTCCAGGTCATCAAGTTTCTGTAGCAGACTCTCCGTAGCCATTATTTTCTCTTTTCTACCTTGTTGACGAATGCAACAGGACCGCCTTCATAGAAGTTGATGATGTTGCGTGAAACGAACTCCGCCATCTCGTTGCGCACATCGTAGGTCTGGGTACCCACGTGCGGGGTGATGACGGCATTGTCGCAAGCCAGTATCTCGGGGCTTACCTTGTCGCCGAACTCGAAGACGTCAAGACCTGCGCCCCAGATACGCTTGTTCTTAAGGGCATCGGCCAGTGCAAGTTCATCGACAATGGGTCCGCGGGCGGTATTTACCAGAATGGCGGTGGGCTTCATGAGCTCTATCTGCTCCTTGCCTATCAGGTGCCATGTATCCTTGGAGTAGGGGACGTTGACCGATATGAAATCGGATGTCTTGAGGAGTTCCTCAAACTCAACGTACCTGGCGTCATACTGCTGCTCAATCTCCGGGCTTACGCGGTGGCGGTTGTGATAGATCACGTTCATGCAGCTGGCCTTGGCGCGGCGTGCAAGTGCCTGACCTATGCGTCCCATGCCCAAGATACCCAGTGTCTTGCCTCCTAAGGAGTAACCCAAGTTGGCCAGCAGGGTCCATTCAAGGGCTCCCGGTATGCGCAGACGGCGGTCAACATCGGTTATACGGCGTGCTACGGCCAGCATAAGACCGAATGCCAGGTCTGCGGTGGGCTCTGTTACGGGGCCCGGGGTGTTGGTCACGGCTATTCCCAACTCCGTGGCAGTGGGTATGTCGATATTGTCGAATCCTACTGCGTAGTTGCTTACCAGTTCCAGACGGGGCAGGCCGCGCTCCATGAGCTTGCGGTCAACGGGGAAGTTGAACATGGACTGGAGTACGTCATACTCCGGAAGCATCTCATAGACCTCATCGTAGGTGAAGGTCTCGCGGCCTTCGGGCGGGAAGGTTACGTCATATTTTTCCATTAGTTCCGCATAACCGGTGCGGAACATATTGTATGTCACTAAAACGCGCTTTTTCATACCTGTTCAGGTTATCGCGCAAAGATACTGCAAGCCGAGAGGAGAAAAAAGGAACTAGTTCATTTTTTATCCCGAGGCGCAGCGTATTTTCACGCGGAGCGTAAAGATACTGCAAGCGAGGGGGAGAAAAAAATTGTTAACTTATTTTTTATCCACCGTTACAGTTATCTTAAAGCAAAGCTTAAAGATACTTAAGAATGCGCCACCGATGACCGATTCTGCATTCCTTTCACTATATTTGCATCTATCTGAATAAACTTACACGAAATGAAAAGATTACTGCCAATTATTGCCGCATTGTGCGTATTGGTTTCCTGTACGGAGACTGACCCGGGTAGGCTTGAGATTAATGAAAGGGGCTATTTTGAAACCCAAGGTGTAAATGTGCTTGTCTATTCAAACAGGTACCAGGGTGTATTCTGTGATGAGAAGACGGCGGGAATTGAGATAATACAGCGTGGAGTGCGTATAGCTACCGGCGGCGGAGTGCGTCTTATGAACACACCCGAGCAGTGGGATATCTATTCCACTCTTACCGAGCGTACCATCGATACTCTGGGCGGCGTCATCAACTGTCATTTCAAGTATCAGGACTATGAATTCGAGTATGACCTCAAGGTAAAGGAAGAGGGTGTAGGATTCCGTGTATCGGTAGTGCTGGACAATCCTGTTCCGGAGAATCTGGTAGGCAAGGCCGGTCTTAACATGGAGTTTTTCCCTGCCACCTATTACGGAAAGACATATCTGGTGGACGGCCAGTCGGAGATATTCCCCCGTTATCCGTCAAGTGATACCGAGATGCGTCCCAACAGCGAGAAAATACCTCAGTTCTGGGGCCTCTCCACATTCGATGACCGCGGCCGTGACGAGTTCATCGTGCCCAAACCCATATCAAAGGGTCACACCATTGTCGTTGCCCCCGAGGATGAGTCACTGCGTGTTCTGTTCAGTTCGGATGCAGAGCTGAATCTGTTCGACGGCCGCAACCTCTCCCAGAACGGCACATTCGTGGTTCGTTCATATCTCCCCGGCGGTAAGACCGGAACAGTTCTGGAGTGGTATGTGGAGCCCACGCCAAATGCCGCGTGGATACGTGAACCCAATGTGGGATTCTCACAGATAGGTTATACCCCCGCCCAGAAGAAGGTGGCCGTCATCGAGTTGGACCGCAATGACAAGGTGGCAGCAAAGGCTAAGATATGGCGCGTGAACGCCGACGGCAGCAGCACACTCGTACTTACTCCCGAAGTGAAGGAGTGGGGCGTGTTCTATGACCGTTACAACTATGCCCAGTGCGATTTCAGCGCAGTCCGTGAGCCCGGTACATATTATATAGAGTATAAAGGCGTAAAGACCAATCCGTTCCCCATCAACGTGAACGTATATGACGGCAAGTGGCACAATACGATGGATGTGTGGCTTCCTGTCCAGATGGATCATATGCTGGTGAATGAGGCTTACCGTGTATGGCACGGCCGTTCTCATATGGACGACGCCATCCAGGCACCCACCAATTATCAGCAGCATGACGGTTACCGCATGGGTAACTCGACCAATACCAAGTACAAACCGTATGAGCATATCCCCGGACTTGCTGTAGGCGCCTGGTATGATGCGGGTGACTTTGACATTCAGTCCGGTACGGTTATCGGCCTTACAAACCAGCTGGCCGAGGTATGGGATGTACTGCGTCCCGAGCGTGACCAGACATTCATTGACCAGAAGACCCAGTTTGTGGACATTCACCGTCCGGACGGTCTGCCCGATGTCATACAGCAGGTTGAGCACGGCGCCCTGAACCTTTGCGCGCAGATAGAGAACATAGGTTTCATAGCAGGCGGTATCGTACAGGGTAATATGCACCAGTATCACCACCTGGGTGATGCAGTAACCATTACAGACGGTTACATCTATGATCCCAGCCTCAAGCCATATGAGGTACGCGGCAACCGTTCGGGTACACTTGATGACCGATTCGCATTCACCAACAACAACGGTAATCCCATGGGTAACGTTAACGTATGCGCTGCATTGGCACATGCTGCACGTGTACTCGCCCCATATATTCCCGAGACTGCTGAGCGTTGCAAGAAGAATGCTCTCAAGCTCTGGAAGGATATGGATGATTATCAGGCTCAGATGGCCAACCGTCCGCAACAGCAGCAACAGTTCAACGGCCAGCGTGGAAACCGCGGTATGGGCGGCGACCGTTCAAGTGCCGCTATCCAGCTGTGGCTTCTTACAGGTGAGCAGAAGTACAAGGATATGTTCCTGCCCGGCGTGATGCGTCAGATAGAGGCTGCAAGAACTGCTCCCCAGGGTGCCGAGGATAACCGCACAGGCGGCGGAAGCGCTATGCGTGCACCGCGTGTAAACATAACTACAGCACTCTCACTGCTGCCTTACATGGACGATGATTTCAAGGCCAAGCTGCGTGAGGTTATTCCGGTATTCGTAGAGGATGCCAAGCGTACTGCCGAGTCCACTCCTTACGGTGTTCCGGTGGCAGGCGGCACATGGGGCGGAAGCGAGCGCGTGATAAGCTGGGCCCAGAACAACTATATGGTTTGGCGTTACTATCCTGATCTGATTGATCCCGAACTGGTTCTGGCCGGCCTCAATTTCATATACGGCAACCATCCGTACTCAAATGTATCATTCGTTACAGCTGTGGGCGTAAACACCAAGAAGGTGGCATACGGAAACAACCGCGCAGATTATACATTCATACCGGGCGGTATTGCACCCGGACTGGTTCTGCTGCAGCCAGACCTGCTTGAGCACAAGGACGACTATCCGTTCCTGTGGGGTGAGAATGAGTGCTGCACCCGTACCGTTCCGTCATACGTGACGCTTTCAATCGGTGCCGAGGAGATTGCCGCTGCGATTAACAAGTGATTGATTGTTTGTAATAGAGTCCTGTTTGACAAGAAATGTCGATAAGTATTAAAGGGTTAAGCCACTACTATCCCAACGGGAAGAGAGCGCTGACCGATATCAACCTTGAGATACCATCGGGGATGTTTGGACTTCTGGGGCCTAACGGCGCCGGAAAGTCCACTCTGATGCGTATCCTGGTAACACTGATGGAACCTACCGAGGGGCAGATTGACGTCTGCGGCTACGATATACGCACTCAGCGTAAGGAGGTACGTCGCATTCTGGGTTATCTGCCTCAGGATTTCAGGTTTTTTGCCAAGTACAAGGTTCGTGAGTTCCTGGAGTATGCCGCTGCGCTTACGGGTATGACAAATTCCTCCCAGCGTGGCAAGGCTGTTGACGAGATGCTGGAGCAGGTGGGCCTTTATGAGGCCCGAGACCGATACGCACAGAATCTGTCGGGTGGTATGAAGAGACGTCTGGGTATTGCGCAGGCCCTTATTCACAAGCCCAAGGTGCTGGTGGTGGATGAGCCTACCACCGGTCTCGACCCCGAGGAGCGTATCAGGTTCCGTAACCTGTTGAGCGAGGCCAGCTCTAAGGATACCACAATCATCCTGTCAACCCATATAGTAGGCGATATATCAAGTTCATGTACTGAGATGGCCATGCTCAACCAGGGTCAGGTCATGTTCCGCGGTTCGCCCGCAGGTATGCTCAGTGAGACAGAGGGCAAGGTATGGCGTCTTCAGGTTACCAATGAGCAGTATGCCGAGATAAATCAGAAGTATGCTGTGATATCGACAATTCCTCATGGCCTGGGATGGGATCTGCAGGTCGTGTCAAAGGAGAATCCCGGATACGGTGCAGTGAACTATCCTCCGAACCTGGAGCATGCATATGTTTATTTTACTGAGATTAAGGATAAGGATTGATGCTGGGAATAACTAACATACGCATAGTTTCAAAGTACGAGACTAAACTGCTTGTACGAGGCTGGTTCTTCAAGGTTTTCGCAGTTTTGGCCATATTGGCCGCAGTGATTCTGGGATCTGTATATATCCTCCAGCCCTTTCAGCAGCCCGAGATGGTGAACAGGTCTGTAATCCCGTATCTTTTCATGCTGGTAATGAATGTGGGACAGGCCGTAGTATCTGTATTCCTTGCATCGGAGTATCTTAAGCGTGACAAGCAGCTTGACACGTCAGAGGTGTTCTATACCCGTCCGCTCAGTAATGCGGAGTATCTGCTGGGCAAGATGTGGGCCACACTCAAGGTGTTCTTCATGCTTGACCTGGTGGTTGCTGCCATAGCGCTCATCATGAGTCTTATTAAATACGGTGTTGACCTGGATTACCTCAGTTATATATGGTATTTCCTGCTGCTGTCAGTACCGACACTGGTATTCATAGTAGGTCTTTCAACCACCCTGATGCTGATACTCAACAACCAGGCTATCACGATGGTGATTCTGCTGGCTTATATCGGCGTTACGCTTTTCTATATCGATGACCTTTACTATTACCTATTTGACTATATAGGTTTCAATCTGCCTATGCTCAAATCGGCTGTGACCGGTTTCAGCGGACTGTCCAGACTGATTAACCACCGTCTGTGCTATCTGCTGCTCGGTATAGGCCTGATCCTTACGGATATATCGCTGTTCCATCGTCTGGCCAATTCCAGATACAGCCTGCTGCCCTGGCGTATCACCGCCACACTGTTCCTGGCAGCCGGTCTGTTTGCCGGATACAGGCACGTACATACCTATAAGGTCGATGAGAATTACAGGGCCGATATGATTGAACTTGACAACAGGTATGTCAATCAGGGCGGTGCGGTGGCCGATGTGTGCAATCTGACTGTGACCCAGCAGGGTGACTCCGTCAGCGTTACGGCCGACATGACAGTAAGACCCAGGGAGGATCAGCAGACACTGGTATTCACGCTCAATCCCGGATTCCGTATAGGCAGCATCAGCGTTCCGGGCCATGAGGTAAAGAGTGAGCGCCTGAAACATCTGCTTGTACTCACGTTTGCCGGGACGCTGAAGGCCGACGAGCCCGTAAGGATCGTCATGGAGTATAGCGGAATGGCCGACGAGCGCATCTGCTATCTGGATATAACGGATGAGAAGATGGTTGAGAATACCAAGGTGCTCTCCATGCTGAACGTTCCCAAACGTTACCTGTTCCAGAGCGGAGATTATACCATGCTCACCCCCGAAAGTTACTGGTACCCGCGTCCGGGTGTGGCTTTCAGCAACGAAAGTCCGGAGTGGGAGAGGTCATACTTTACCGATTTCAATCTCATCGTCACTCCAAATCCCGGACTGACGCCTATATCACAAGGCCTGTGTTCGGTCAACGCCGATTCGACACAGTATACCTTCAAGCCCGAGTCGTCACTGCCGTCAGTATCACTCCTGATAGGTGATTACAGACCCAAGTCCATGATGGTGGATTCCACGCTCTATACGGTTTGGGAACTGGGCGAGTGGGATGACAGGTTCGCTGTATTTGATTCCATAGCCGATACCCTTTCAAACTTTGTCCGCAGCACGCGCAGGACCATGGAGTTCACGGCAGAAATGAAATATCCCTTCAGGCGTTTCTCGATAGTTGAGGTTCCGGTCAATTTCACATCATACAAACGTGTGTGGACATCGGCCTACGAACAGTTGCAGCCCGAGATGGCACTGGTACATGAGAGAGGCTGTGACATGCGTATGTTCCAGTTTGAGAACCAGAAGCGCATGTATGGAATGGGCGGAAACCGCCGTAGGGGAAACAACAACATGTCCGAGAAGGAAATACTCATAAGTGTGTTCCAGACCGCAATCAATTTCATGATGCAGCAAGGCAGTTTCTCGGGCTCTAACCGCGGAGGTCAGTTTACCATGACCCAGACGGACAATCCCTACTACTACATGCCTCTGTTCTACAACTTCAGATACAACATCTACTCGTCCGACTGGCCAATGGCTAAACGTATGGTAGAGTCGATAACCAACACCAACAGCAATAATAACGGAGGTGAGTGGCTCAGGAGAATGAACGGTCTTTCTGAGGATGAGAAGGCTCTGATACTGATGGGCAAATACGACTTTAACCGTATCATGTCCGATCCGGAATGGGAGGATCTGGCTGATAATGCCTTGGCGCTCAAGACACAGGATTTCTTTGCTCCCGTATCGGCCGCCATGGGATATGAGGCTATGATTGATTCCATAACCGCCAAGACCAGGGAGAAGGAGTTCTCGAACGTTTCGTTTGATTCCATTCTGGACTGGCTGCAGACATTCTCGGGAGTGAGCCTTAAGGAAAAGATCGATGCCTGGGACGAGCCGGTCCGTCTGGCCTGCTACAAGATAGGCAATCCCCAGATGACTACCGTAACCACCGATACGGCCGACATATATCAGGCGGAGATAGCTGTTGAGAACATATCGGACTATCCGGGATATGTGACATTGGAATACGTATTCTTTGAAACTGAGAATGCCGGCGACGAGGACAAGCCAAAGAAAATGCTGATCAGTGTGGCTCCGCATGAGACACGCAGGATTGTGACCCACTGGTTCAATACACCGAGCCGTATTGACGTCAATACGATGCTGTCATCCAACCTTCCGCATCTGGTAAGGCTGGATAACTCCAACTGGAGTACATATACAGGTACTGACCTGACTCCCGAGGGAGTCTATTCGCTGCGCACGGGTGTGGACAACACGCTTCCGGGTGAGATAATTGTGGATAACGAGGATAAGGAGCTGTTTACCCTGTCCAAACCTATCCGTACAGGATATCTCTCCAAATGGATAGACAAGTCACGTGAGAAAAAGAACGAATTCACTTATGAGGGCTTCTCAGATTGGCGTACATATACCTTGTGGACTCTGGTGACCGATCAGAGTATGTACGGCGACTATATACGGTCGGCATATATCATATCACCGGGAGACGGTTCGCAGTATGCCCGCTGGAGTGTTCCGTTGACCGACGCCGGAGTATATGACGTCTATTTCTATACGTCACCTGACATGTACGACAACAATAACCGTAACCGCAGGTGGAACAACAACAATAACAACAATAACAACGGCCGCAGGGTGACCAATGACTACAATTTTGAGATTGAGCAGTTCAATATGCAGGACCGTGTGTCTCTTAACATGTGGCGAGCCGAGGAGGGCTGGAACCTGCTTGGAACATTCCGTTTTGAGGCCGATACAGTGAAGGTGTCACTCAACAACCGCTCCGGCGTGAGTGTTATCGTTGCGGATGCTGTGAGACTGGTAAAGAGAGTAAGGGATTGAGAAAAAGATAAAACAACATAATATGAAGAATAGAAAAACAGTAATTGGGGCAGTACTTGCGCTTACAGTGACATCGGTTTTGGCAACCGGTGCCCAGGCGCAGATTGTCATGACCATGGAACAGGCCCTGCAGTACAGTGCAGAGCATAATCCAGATCTGATTAACTCCCGCATGAGTATGGAACGTTACGAGCAGAACCTGATTGCCCAGAGGGCATCGCTCAAATCAAGGTTCTCACTTAATCTGACTCCTGTCTCATACTCGCAGTCACGTCAGTTTGACAGCCGTTTCTCTGACTGGTACACCAACCGTTCGCTGTCATCGTCCGGTACATTCAGCATATCGCAACCCATCATCTGGACCGATGCAACCTTGTCGCTCAACAACAGTCTGTCATGGCAGAACAACCAGTCGACGATAGGAGGTACCACAAACAGCAACCGTGCATTCAGTAACAGTCTTTACCTGAGTCTGACCCAGCCTCTGTTCACCTACAACAGGACCAAGATGAACATGCGTCAGATTGAGATGAACTATGAGAACGCCCGCATCAGCTATGCCTTGCAGATGCTTAACGTGGAGCGCAACATCACAAGCCAGTTCTACAGCCTGTTCACTGCACAGCAGAACCTTGAGATCAGTGAGAAGGAGCTTGAGAATGCCGAGAAGAACTTTAATATAATAAAGGATAAGGTTGAGGCAGACCTGGTTACAAAAGACGAATTCTATCAGGCCCAGCTTAACCTGTCACAGTCCCGTTCAAGCCTGGAGAACCAGAGGGTGAGCCTGGAAAACTCAAAGGACAACTTCAAGCAGGCCCTGGGCATACCTCTGGATGAGGATATCAGGGTGGTATGTGACATTGAGGCCGATCCGGTACTGGTGGACTTTGACAAGGCTCTGGAAAGCGCCATGTCATCCAGACTGGAACTCCGTCAGCGTGAGATATCGCGTGAGCAGCAGGAGATGTCAATGATCCAGGTCAAGGACAATGACAGTTTCAGCGGTAACGTATCACTTTCCGTAGGTATCATGGGAGATGATCCCAATTTCCCCCACATTTACGACAATCCTACCAACAACCCGCGTGTGGCCGTATCGTTCAGTGTTCCTATCTTTGACTGGGGTGCCCGTAAGGCACGTATCCGCGCCGCCGAGATAGAGCGCCAGATGTTTGAACTGAGCGCCGAGGAGGAACTCAAGAGCATAGAGATGAACCTGCGCAGTACTTGCCGCAGTCTTGACAACCTGCTTCAGCAGATATCCATTGCAGAGCAGAGCCAGCAGAACGCTCAGATGACTTATGACCTCAATGAGGAGCGTTACCGTAACGGTGAACTGACCGGTATGCAGATGAACCAGTTCCAGACACAGCTTTCAAACAGCAAGATGTCATATACCCAGGCCATCATCAACTATAAGGTTCAGCTTCTGAACATCAAGATCCTGACCCTTTACGATTTTGAGAAGGACGAGCCCGTGGTTCCCATCACGTACCAGGAGACTAAAGACAAGAAAAAGAAATAATAAAAATCAAACAGCATATGAAAAAAGGAATCAGCGTACTTACACTGGCTGCCCTGACAGTTCTTATGGCAGGGTGCAGACAAGAGAACACAATGAACCGTGCCGAGATACCTACACCGGTATCGGTATCGGACATTACCTATGGCTCTATAAGCAGGGTTTTCACAACCAACAGCACTGCTATTTCAAGTGCCGAGGCTGAGCTGTCAACAGAGATGGCCGGCAAGTACCATCTGCAGAAGAATCCCGCTACAGGCAAGCCTTATAAACTGGGTGACAAGGTTAAGAAAGGTGCCCTGATTGTACGTATCGAGGATAAGTCTTATGAGAACGGCATATCCATCGAAACCAAACGTCTGAATCTGGAACTTGCCGAGCAGGAGCAGGTCAAGACAAAGTCTCTCTATGAAAAGGGTGGTGCAACCCTGACCGAGGTCAAGAACTCGGAGGTTAAGATCATGAACTCACGTCTGGATTATGAGAATGCCGAGATGAATCTGGAGAAGATGAATATCCGTGCTCCCTTTGACGGTGTAATCGTAAACCTTCCTCACTTCTCGGAGGAGGCCAAGGTCAACAGCGGAACATCGGTGGTAACCATAATGGACTACAGCCAGATGCTGCTTGAGATCAACCTCCCGGAGAGTGCCATCACTGAGGTCAAGGTAGGCCAGAAGGCATACATTACCCATTATACTCTCCCCAAGGACACAATCATGGGTGAGATCACCGAACTCTCTCCGGCCATCAGTGCCGAGACCCGTACATTCAAGGGCAAACTTATGATAAACAATAAGGACCTGCTCATCAGACCGGGTATGTTCGTAAAGGCTGATATCGTTACCGAGAGCCACAGCTCCACAATCATCATTCCCAAGAACATTGTCCGCCCCGAGCGTAACAAACGCATCGTATTTGTGGTTGACCAGGGTATAGCCAGGGCAAAGCAGGTGAGACTTGGTCTCGAGGAGAAGAACATGGTGGAGGTACTGGATGGTCTTGAAAGAGACGATCAGTTGGTAGTCCGCGGTTTTGAGACCCTGAGAGACGGTTCAAAGGTGAAGATCCAAAGATAAACAGAGCGTAAAGGATGAAAAGACTTGTAAGTTGGGCGGTCAGGAATCCGGTCACCGTCACCATGGGGGTGCTGGCTATCCTGCTGCTCGGAAAAATAGCATATGACAGGCTTAGCGTGGAACTGCTTCCAAGCATGAACAGCCCCCGCCTGTTTGTCGAAATAGATGCCGGCGAGCGTCCGCCCGAAGAGATTGAGAAGCAGTTCGTGCGCAGCATGGAGTCTCAGATTGCGCGTCAGAGTGACGTGCGCTCGGTGTCATCGGTCGTAAAGGTGGGTACTGCCCGTATTACGGTAGAGTATGCATGGCGTAAGAATATGGACGAGGCGTTCCTGGATCTGGAAAAGGCCATGAGCAGTTTCTCTCAAGACAGCCGTGTGACCGACCTTCGTATTTCACAGAAGGATCCCACCACCGCACCTATCATGATCATAGGTTTCTCCAACCCGGACATAACTGATATGGCCGAGTTGCGTAAGGTGGCCGACTCATATGTGAGCAACGAACTCATGCGTGTTGAGGGTGTGGCCGATGTATCCCTGGCCGGTGACGAGTTCACCAACCTGGTAATCGAGGCCGATCCCTACAAGCTCCAGGCTTTCAATGTCACGGTCGACAACATATCGTCACGTATCCAGGAGAGCAACCAGAGGGTTTCGGGCGGCAGAATATCGGAACAGGGATTCCAGTATCTGGTAACAGGTTCCAATACCCTGACCGATGAGACTGCGTTCGGAAACATTATTGTAGGATATAAGAACACTGAGGCTGCACAGCAGGGTACACGTGTGGGCGAGTTTGCATCGGCCAGCATGGCACCAATATATCTGCGTGACGTAGCCGACATACACTTTGAGAACCGTGAGCCCGAGAACATAGTCAGGGTGAACGGCAAGCGGAGCATCGGAATATCCGTATTCAAGGAGATGGACTATAATACCGTCAAGGCAGTTGAGGGTGTCAAGACAAGCCTTGCCAAGATTCAGAAGTCACTGCCCGGATATGAGGTCAAGATCATCAGCGACCAGGCTACATTCATCAACAACTCTATCGGTGAGGTTAAGAACAGCGCCCTGCTGGGTGTGCTGCTGGCTATCGTGGTGTTGTTCGTGTTCCTGCGCAGGGTGGGTACCACTCTTATCGTGGCCGTATCAATACCTGTATCAATCATAGCAACCTTTAACCTGATGTTCTTCAGCGGGCTGACCATAAACATACTCACGCTTGGAGGTCTTGCTCTGGGTGCGGGTATGCTGGTGGATAACGCCATCGTGGTTATTGAGAGTATATTCAGGAATCAGGAACGCGGTCTTTCGGTGCGTGACGCCGCTGTGACCGGTACATCCGAGGTGGCCGGTGCGGTATCGGCATCAACCCTTACCACCATCGTGGTATTCCTGCCTATCGTATATCTGCACGGTGCAACAGGTGAACTGTTCAAGGATGAGGCCTGGACGGTAACGTTCTCGCTGGTTTCTTCACTTCTGGTGGCTATACTGGTGATACCTACACTCTATGACAAGATATTCGGACGCAAGAAAGCCGTTCCCCTCAAGAACTTCAGTTCGGTGAACATAAAGGGTTACAGCTCGTTCCTGAAACGTCTTGTCGGTAAACGCTGGTGGGTTATATGCGCATCGGTCATACTGGTTGCCGGAACCGTATTCCTGCTGCCGTATGTAGGTACCGAGTTTATGCCCAAGACCGATGAGGGTACCATCAATGTGAAGGTGCGTATGGCCGAGGGTACCAGCCTGGACCGTACATCGTCCACACTTGAGAGTCTTGAGAATCTGGTTTTTGACCTGACTGAAGATCCCGACATTGTAATCTACACACATGTGGGACCGGGTGCATCGGCTCAGAATATGGACTTTGAGGGTGAGAACACCGCTTCGATGAAGATACAGCTTTCAAAGGCATCGGCCGTTACTCCTGATTACCTTACCGAGGTCCTTGCGGCCTATATTGACGGCGTAGAGGGTATGGAACTCTCGTTTACTCAGGATGACAACTCTCTGAGTTCGATGATGGGTACCGAGGATGCTCCTCTGGTGGTCGAGATAAAGGGTGAGGATCTGGACCTGCTGTCTGCACTTACATCCCAGGTAAAGGCAGCGGTTGACTCGATTGACTGCCTGTATAACGTTGAGAGTTCACTGGCAGGCGGAGCGCCCGAGATCATCATCACGGTTGACCGCGCCATGGCCGGAATGAACAACATTAACGTATCAACCATAATTACCCAGATACAGCAGCATCTTGCCGGACGTGAAGCAGGTCAGATGGACTACAGGGGTGACATGAGAGATATCAGCATCAAAGTTCCCGGCGTTTCTCTGGCCGATCTGAACAATATGGTCATAACATCGGGCCAGAAAGATTTCCGTCTTGTGGAACTGGCCAAGATCAGTGAGAGCACAGCACCTAAGGAGATATCGCGCCTGAACCAGAACCGTGTGACACGCGTCACTGCCGAAATCGACGAGTCAATATCACTGGACAAGGCCGCACAGCGTGTCAGAGATGCGGTATCTGGCATTGAACTGCCGCAGAACTACTCCATAACCGTGACCGGTGAGGAGGAGCGTCGTGCAGAATCGATGAACAGCCTGCTTCTGGCACTGGTATTGTCAATCGTACTGGTTTACATGGTGATGGCATCACAGTTCGAGTCACTGCTGCATCCGTTCACCATCCTGCTCACCATACCTCTGGCTTTGGTGGGTGCGGTACTGATGTTCCTGATAACAGGTATAACCGTGAATATAATGGGTATCATAGGTATGGTTATGCTGGCCGGTATCGCGGTCAACAACTCTATTATCCTTGTGGACCGCATAGGACAGCTCAAGGAGAGCGGTCTGAGTCTGACCGATGCCATTGCAGAGGCTGGACAGCAGCGTATCCGCCCCATTCTTATGACCAGTCTTACCACAATCCTGGCACTTGTGCCTATGGCATTGGGAATAGGCGAGGGGGCATCCCTGAGTTCGCCCATGGCCATCGCCGTGATAGGCGGTCTGGTTACCTCGACTCTGCTGAGTCTTGTGGTGATACCGTGTGTGTATTATGTATTTGAAAGCGCCAAAATCAGAATCACAGGCAAATGAAGTCATTTATTGACCGTAGAGTAACTATCTGCATGCTTCTGGTGGCGATGACGCTGCTGGGCTATTTCTCATACAAGCAGCTTCCCGTTGAGTTGCTGCCCAATACGGAACTGCCCCAGCTTTACGTGACATGCTCGTCCAGAAGCGACCTTACTCCGGCATACATGGAGCAGCAGGTGGTGATTCCGCTCGAGGGAGCAATAAGCGCTGTGGGTGGCGTGGAGAACATGGAATCGACGGTATCGGGCCGACAGGGTTCCATCAGGGTTGATTTCAAACGCGGAACCAACCTCAAGATGACCACCGTAAAGCTGCAGGAGAAGATCAGCTCCATAAGGGGCGATTTCCCGAGCGATGTCACAGTCAATGTCCAACAGGCCAACATTACAGGTGTAAGCAACCAGTTCATGTCACTTCAGGTGCGCGGATCGGGTGGTGTTGACCGTCTGAGAGCCATCGTGGACAAGGATGTGGTACCGCGTCTGGAGAGTATAGACGGAATAGCAGGCGTGACGGTGTACGGCGGACGTGTCAAGTCAATCGAGATACGTTCCAACCCCGAGGCAATGCATGCACTGAACATATCCAATTCACAGATAAGCCAGGCTTTGAACCAGTATAACCAGGAGCGTACTTTCCTGGGATTCATAAGCGAGCCTGACCGTAAGTATTATGTTCAGCTTGACGCCAACTATGATGACGTGTCGCAGGTGGAGAACCTGGTGGTGGCGCAAGGCCCCGTATATCTGAAGAATGTAGCCACTGTCTTCTTTGACTACAGGGAGGAGACAACCATCAGCCGTGTGAACGGTATGGATGCCATCTCCGTGTCTCTGGTGAACGGAGCAGGTGAGAACCTTCTGAGCCTCTCCAACCGTACACTGAAGCGTATTGATGAAATAAACAAGGAGGTAGCCGCACAGGACCTGCAGCTTGTGGTTCAGTCAAATTCGGCCGACCAGATAAGCAACAACATATCACAGATAGTAAAACTTGCCCTGATAGGTGGTCTTCTGGCTGTTCTGGTGCTGTGGTTCTTCCTGCGCAACCTGAGCCTTGTGTTCTTTATCGCGCTGTCAATACCTGTGTCCATATTATCGGCCTTCAACGTGTTCTACGCAGCCGGTATATCCATAAACACCCTTACCCTTATAGGTATGGCGCTGGCTGTGGGTATGTTGCTGGACAGCAGTATCGTTGTGTTGGAGAATATCTACCGCCTGGCATCAATGGGAATGCCGCCGCGTCTGGCAGCGCTCCAGGGTGTCAAGGAGGTGCGTAAAGCCCTTATATCATCTACGCTCACCACGATAACGGTATTCCTGCCGTTTGTATTCTCGGATGAGCCCATGATCAAGCTGCTGGGAAAGAACATCGGTTTCTCCATCATATCGACCTTGTTGTTCTCGCTCCTGGTTGCCGTAACGTTCATCCCTATGGCTACGGCAGCCATGATGGAGCGTGGTGGTGGCAGTAACAGTGTCTTCTTCAAGAAGATGTCCATACATGACCGTCCTCTGCAGATGTATTCGACTCTGCTCAAGACGTGTCTGAGAAAGCCCGGACCGACTATCGGCATAGCCGTGGCCGTTCTGGTTATAGCCTTTGTATTCGCCCTGTCCCGTGATACCGGTCAGAACCGTCAGGTTGACAGTGACCGTATCAACGTGAACATTACAATGCCCAGCGGCAGCACTATCGATGATACCGATGAGGCAACGGCTACTCTCGAGGAGCGTCTGGACAGCCTGGAGTATAAGAAGGATGTGATAAGCCGTATCCAGGAGGATCAGGCATCAATTACCGTCACTCTGCAGGAGGGATACAACAAGAAGGGTGGTCCTACCATCAGCCAGCTTGTTGAAGAGCTGAATGAAAGCCTTGCCCTTGAGAATGAGATTGACGTTCGTGTTACTGCGGGTTATGCCCGTGGCAACCAGAGTGCATCGGGCCTGAGTTCCCTGACCCGTTTCATGAGCGTGCTGGGTATGGGTGACAATACTGAGAGAATAGTCGTCAAGGGTTCTGATACAGAGACCATGCGTGTGGTTTCAAACAACCTCAGATACTATCTGGAGCAGTTGGAGTTTATACGTAACGTCAGGGTAGACAACCCGGGCGGCCGTCGTGAGGTTCAGCTTACCTTTGATCCCGTGACTCTGGCATCGTACAACATATCCACATCGGCCATAACACAGGCCCTTAACTCTCTGAACCGTACTACCAGCACCGGTGCCAGCTTCAAGGTGGGTACCGATGAGTATGACATCGTCATAATGGATGACCTGACCGAGGAAGAGGAGGAGATGGGACGCTGGGAGAAGACCTTGGATGATTTGCGTCGCGTAATCGTGACCGATGCAAACGGCGGCACCCATGAACTGCAGCAACTGGCCAACATCCGTCTGAGCCGCGGACCGTCGGAGGTACGTCGTGTCAACCGTGACCGCCGCGTGAATGTGACATACTCCATATCACAGAGTGAGGAACTGCCCAAGGATGTGCTTGACGGCTATCATGATCAGATTGATGACCTGATTGCCAACTACAACCTGCCTTCGGGCCTGGCTCTCGAGGTTCAGCGCGGTGATGACTCCACCAGTGAGTTCAAGTTCCTGATACTGGCGTCTATCATACTTATATTCATGATATTGGCATCGGCCTTTGAGTCACTGACCACGCCTATAGTCCTGCTGTTCTCCATCCCGCTGGCTGCCATCGGCTCGCTTTTGGCTCTGCTCCTGTCGGGCAACAGCCTGATGAACGCCAACACGCTTACAGGATTCCTTATCCTGCTGGGTATAGTGGTAAACAACGGTATCATACTGATTGACTACTCAACGACATTGCGCCGCCGTGGCTACAACCGTATGAGGTCAATCATGAACAGCGGTTATTCGCGTCTGAGACCTATCTGCATCACTACCATCACCACCATCGTAACGCTTATCCCGATGGCAATGGGTGACAATGAGTATGCAGGTGCCATAGGTGCTCCGTTCGCGCTGACTGTAATAGGCGGTCTGACATTCTCGGCCATACTGACGCTGCTGCTCATACCTACGCTCTACATATCGTTTGAGAACATGAGGGCATGGTACAGGAAATTGGGCAGATACACCCATATACTGCATGCAGTGCTATTCGGCGTGGGCCTGATACTGATCTTTACTACCGTACACGGTATATTCCGCATACTCATCTACATAATCGTGCTGGCTATAGCCGTTCCGGGTATTACGTACTTTATAAAGAGTTCGGTACGTTTTGCACGTAAGGATATCGTAAAGCCCGGCGAGCCGATTGTAATTGAGGTGCGTAACCTGGTCAAGGTCTATGACTGGTACAGCCTGTTCCTGCGTCAGTGGCGCAGCGGCCTGAATATACGCCGCCGTTTGGGACTGGCACGCACTTTCCATCACGCAAAGGACTTTGTAAGCCTCTTGTGGCAGGTGGTTGTATTTGGATATACATGCTATCTGGCCGGATGGTATTTTGAGAAACAGGGCTGGATCCTGCTCATGACCATTATTACACTGGCAGGTGTCAACAATATCCTCAAGGCTGTACTTGAATATATAGCATACAAGTTCAAGAAGGGTGCCGGTGCAGTGGCTGTAATCCGCAAGATCCTATATTGGGCACTTCCGATATGCGCTATGATGTTCCTGAGTTCACGCATTGAGAGCAAGGGCTTCATGGTATTCATTGCCGTGGTATGGATATTGGGACTCTTCATCAGCAAGACTGCAGACTATCTGTATGAGAACAACATCAATGTAGAGCGACTCAAGGGTGAGACTGCCGGTATCCGCCGTGCATGGTTCGTGTTCGTAAAGAGTATTCCTATCATCGGCAAGCGTAAGAAGCCGTTCAAGGCCCTGCGTGGTGTGACGTTTGAGATTCACAGCGGTATGTTCGGCCTTCTGGGTCCGAACGGTGCCGGTAAGTCCACGTTCATGCGTATCGTGACCGGTATCCTGCGTCAGAGTTACGGAACGGTGTTCATAAACGGTATGGATACCCTCAAGTACAGGGAGGAGCTGCAGAGCCTGATAGGCTTCCTGCCTCAAGAGTTCGGCATGTACGAATCCATGAGCGCATGGGACTTCCTTAATTATCAGGCCATCCTTAAGGGTATTACCGATGAGAAGGTGCGTAATGAGAGACTGGAGTATGTACTGACATCGGTACATATGTATGAGCAGAGGAATTCGGCCATCGGATCGTTCTCGGGCGGTATGAAGCAGCGTATCGGTATTGCGCTTATACTGCTCAACCTGCCGCGTATCCTCGTGGTCGATGAGCCTACCGCAGGTCTTGACCCGCGTGAGCGTATCAGGTTCCGTAACCTTCTTGTTGAACTTAGCCGTGACCGTATCGTGATATTCTCGACCCATATCATTGAGGATATAGCAAGTTCATGTAATCAGGTTGTGGTTATTGAGAGGGGATCGCTCAAGTACTTCGGTGAGCCCAACGATATGGTCAATCTTGCCAAGGACAAGGTATGGCTGTTTGACATTGAGGCATCCCGTCTGGGTGAACTCGACGAGAAACTCATTGCCAATCACATCCAGGACGGCAGCATGATCAAGGTTCGTTACATATCTCCCACATGCCCGTGGCCGGGTGCCGAGCTGGCTGAGCCTAATCTGGAGGATGCATACCTGTGCCTATTAAAGAACCTTTAAAAGGAGTTGAACTATGTCAGTATTACAGACAACAAAATCATTCGGCAAGTTGTGTATGTACAACATGAGGATAATATTTGCCGGCAAGTTCATATGGTTCCTGCTGGTGGGCCTGGCGCTGTTTTTCTTCCTCATGTTCGCAGCCGCGTCAAGAGGCACGTCGCTCAGTCACGGCATGGTTTACAGCCAGCTTATCATACCGGGACTGCTGCTGGTTTTCTATCCGTCATGCTTCGGTATTCAGAATGATGCCGACCACCGCATCCTGGAACTTCTTTTCGGTATACCCAACTATATGTACAAGGTATGGTTGTTCCGCCTGGTGATGATATATGTCGAGGTATATCTGATTCTTGTGGTATATGCCTTCCTGGCCAGAATCCTGCTGTTCCCCGTAGAGCCATTCTCCATGGCGGCACAGCTTATGCTTCCGGTCACACTGTTCGGTAACCTGGCATTCCTGTACTCAACCCTTATCCGTAACGGAAATGCCGCTGCCGTGCTCTCCGTGCTTACGGTGATACTGGCCATGATCCTTGGCAATATCCCGTTGGTGGAGAACAAGATGTGGGATGTAACCATCAATCCCTACGAGGAGCCCGAGAACATCAATGCCGCCATCTGGAGCCTTACATTGCTCAAGAACCGCATCATCATGGCAGTCGCAGCTGTTATATTCCTGATGTCGGGGTTGCTTGGCTTGCAGAACCGAGGCAAGTTCTTAGGATAAAAAAACACTCCCCGACATGGGGAGTGTTTTTCTTTCAGGAAGTCTGCTGAGTATTACTCGGCAGACTTTTTTCCGTTGATGATGTGGATTCCCTTATTCAACTTGCGGGTGCTGTTGTCCAGCTTGCGTCCCTGCAGGTCGTATACGGATTCTGCATCATTTGCGTTCAGGATATCCTGGATTCCGGTGATACCCAGTTCGATGTCTATTACCATGGGCTCGTCGGGAGTTCCGTAGATAGAATTGGTCTCGTAGATGAGAGTCTGCGGTACCTCAGTTATCTGATCGCCGACGGCAATCTTCAGGGTCAGATTGCAGGCCTCGTCACCGGGGATGGTGAGGTAGGCTATGCCGTCTGCCTGGGTGGTTGCTGCTGCACGGCATTCGTCACCGGCGAATACACCCAGTTGAGCATTGCTTAAGGGTGCTCCGTGTCCGATTATCTTGGCTGCCATGATGGCGTTGTCAGGATAGTTACGGAAGTTGACGGGGTTGAATGTCTGGTTAGCCTGGTTCTCGTTAGCACGCTCAGGAGCACGCTGGGGTGCTGCGTTGACGATGGTTCCGGGGTAGGTGAATGACATCTGATCGGCGCCGATCATCAGTTTGTAACCCATACCGGGCTGCAGCATCATAAGTGAGCCGCCCCATTCGTAGCTGTCCCAATAAGCGACACCGCGCTGTGCCTTGATCATGTCACCGTTGTTCTTGGACAGATCGGCAAGGGCATTGCCCAGTGAAGCAACCTGACGTCCGTAGTATCCGATCCAGTTCCAGCCCTTATAAGCTGTGATAGAGGACTTGACTGTTGAACCTACCAGACGGAGCTTGCTGTCTGCCTTCATCTTGACAGCGTACATTACAGTATTAGACAGGGTCTTTGACATGTCACCCTTCCACTCACCGTTGGTGTATGAGAGGTAACCGTTATGGCCCTTGACTGTGATCACGTCTTCACGGATGTTCTTGAAGAGTTCATCGATTGACATGTTCTGTGCCTGTACGTTGAATGATATCCAGTTCCAACCGGCCTTGAGCTCGATGATCTGCTCGATCTTGTCCTGAACTGCGAACAGGCTGGGGTTGGTGAATGATCCCTGGAGTGTACCGTCGGTGAAGTTGACCTTCTGTCCGCCTTCCAGTATAACCTCGGGATATACGGTTCCGGTAGTTGCATCGTATGCACGGAATGTAACTTCCTTGCCTGCATCCTTGCTGTCACCGTAGATATCCATGGTGATGAAGTAACTGTCATAACGCTGGTTGTACTCGGGATAAGCCAGACCGCGGCATTCCTCGCCGATGAATGCGGCAAGAATATCGTCAGTATCGGTCATGTACTTGTCATCATTCTTGAGTACGCCGATGACGTTCATTGATGTCTCGTAATCGTGCTGGTTAACTGCCCAGTCGGGGATGTTGCCTGTTACGGTTACGTTGACAGTCAGAGGAGTCTCGATACCGTTGTTACCCTTCAGGTAAACAGTCTCCTGATACTTGCCGATAGGTGTGGCAGGACTTACCGTGAAGTTGATCTTGCTCTGACCCGTCGGGTTGATTGTACCGTAATCGGCACTTGCAATCAGCCACTCAGGCAGACCGTAGAGTGTCCACATCTGCTGTGAACCGCTCTTGTTCACGATGGTGGCAGCCATGGTAGCCTCGTTGGTAACGGTTGTCTTGGCGCTGAGTTCATCATCCATCCATTCCAACTCGTTGCGGCTTACGAATGCCGACCAGGTTACAGGCATTGAGTAGTTGCCGTTCTCATCACGTACGTCACGTACGGTGAAGTTCAGGGTAGTACCCTCGATGGCTGCGGCATCCTCATCAATGTCAATCACGATCTTGTTGTCAGATGCGGTGAAATTGAATCTTACGTTGGTCTCTGAAGGCTTGACGCGCAGAGCGGGAGCCTCGGTTACATAACTGATTGAAGCCGGCTCGGCATTCAGAGTAAGAATCTTTGCAACGTGTTCACTGTCGTCCTTTACAAGATCCCTGTCAAGTCCGACGGTGATAACCTGGTTGAACTGGTCAAGAGTCTTCTTCTCGAAGGGGAAGTAGGCGATGAGGCCGTCCTCCTTACCTGTGAGACGTACTCTGCGGTTTCCGGTCAACTGGTTTGAATTCATTGTTGCACCCCATACGCGCAACTCATCGATCTGTCCCTTGAATACACGGTCATATGTGTAGTCAGAGCCGGCAGTGAAGGTTGTGCGACGGATACCCATGAACAGATGGTCGGTGTTTATTGAACCTACGTTCTGTCCGCTGGTGGAAAGAACACGCTCACCGTCAACATATACTGCAGCGGCTCCCTGACGCAGCATGCTCAGTGCTATGTGGTGCCATGCATTGTCATTGATGACAGCGCTGGTACTCAGAACTGCGGCAGCAGATTCATTGTAAGCCTGCTTGCCGGTAAGTTGCAGCTTGCCGTCGGTAGAGATCCAGAGGGCTACTTCACCCATCTGCAGCAGCTGTGCCTCGGAGGTCTGCTTACCGCCACGCATCCAGAACTCAATAGCGTAGTCATCGTCGCTGAACAGCGGCAGGTCACCGGTTGCTACAGAGAGATAGTGTGAACCATCCAGGTCAATGGCAATGTTGTCATTGTTCATATACCAGGTCTGGTCGGGCATTACCATGTGGCGGTTACGGCTGTAGTCGCGGATGGTGGTGCCTTCACCCTCGTTCATCTTCCAGTATCCGATGAGGTGACGGGTTGCCGGGTTCTTGGTCTTTGTGCGGTTGAGCAGTGCTGTAGCCATGTCATGTGCTTCGTCCCACAACAGAAGTTCGTGGATGGCACCGCTTATGTTCTGACCTACGGTGAGAGGACCGTTACCTTTATATTTAACGGTGCTCAGGCCACTGAACAGAACTATTGTAGTGTCAGCATCGGCTATGGTAGCGCTCAATTCACCACTGTTCCTGGTGTTACGGTAGTTCAGTGAGAGGAATGCCCACTTGTTCTTAGGCATAACCGCTGTTGATGTGTAGGACTTGGAGCCGATGCGTACAACGAGTTTTCCGTCGTTGTTGGCCTTGACTGTGAACATATTGCCGGGAGTACCGTGTGAGAGGATAGTTCCGGCTCCGTTCAGGTTCATCCAGAGATCGAATGAGAAGTCCTTTCCGGCCAAAGCGATGCTGGCTTCGGTCTGGGCTGCCTTTGCGGTGTTCTGCATGCTCAGGGCGATATCGTGATCGATTTCGGCTCCGTTAAGAACGCCGGTTACAAGGAAGTTCTGATCCTTTGTGAGTTCACCGCGCAGGATATTCTCATTGAAGACCAGGCTCAGTTCATCACCGATGCCCAGAATGCCGGTGGCGGGCTCGGGCATACCGAGCGGACGCGGACGTGACATGTCCTTGGTCAGTGTAATTTCGTCACTGTAACGGTAAACCTCACTTGTGCCGTAAGTGCTGGCCGATTCTACGCGGAACACATACTTGCCGTCGCTGAAAGCGTTCATAGGCAGTATGTAACTGACACTTGAGCCAGTCTTGGGCAGTTCCTCGGAGTTGCTGTTCGGACCCTTCTTGAGCACATATTCCTTAAGTTGTATCCAGTCTGTAGCACCCTGAGGCTTGTACTGGATGCGGAAGGCCTTGAGGTTGTGATAGTAACGGTCAAAGTCTGAGAACGTCAGGGTAAGGTTGGTGCCTGTCTGAGTGTTCATCAGAGTATTTGACAGTTTCAGGTTTACGTTCGATGATGAAGGAACGTAACTTGCATTGATGAAGATTGTGTCGGCAATATCCTCGGGCTGTGACTCAGAGGCAAATACTATACCAATGCTGTCATAATCCAGGATACTCAGGTCTGTCTGCTTAAGCTGCAGGATCTTGGTCAGTGTCTGGTTGCCGGGAACCTTGATGAGGCGTCCTTCGGCAGTCAGAGTCTTGCCGTCCATCATGAGTTGTGCTCCGTTGGGGTTGGTCTCGTCAAGCAGGAAGAGCAGGTAGGTGACATCCTCACCGATCTCTGATGCGTTGCTCAATCTGAGTGTGTAGTTTGCAGCACTTCCTGAAGGTATGTCGCTCACGTCAAATACGTCTACGTCAATCTGCGGAACCTCAATCTGCATGGTTGCTTCCATGAGGGTAGTACCTTTCTTATAATACTGTGACTCGACCTTGCCCTCATAAGGATTGCTGGTCTGTCCGCCGCGTGTGCGGAATATGGGGCTGAATGCTCCGTACTCGTAAACATCGACTGTCAGAGCATCGATGCCCTCCTCAGCCAGATTGTAACTGAATGAAGTGGTGTAACTGGTGCCATCTTCACCAGCCTCATGACGGCCGCCGTTTGCAGTGATCTCAACATCGGTATCAATACCCCAGCCGCTGAAATCGAATCCGGCGTGGTTGCCTATCATTACGCCTGCAGATACGCTCCACTCCCAGGTTGAAGTATGAGTCGAATCCTTCTCGATGGAGTAGGATACGCCTGCACCTCCGTTAAAGGAGTAGTTTACGTACTTGACACTGTCCTTATTGTTGCGCAGTTCATAAGCGCGGATCTTCTCCTTCTCGTTGAAGGCCAGGTTGTTCTTCCAGTTCTTGATCTGGGTGTTGATCCAATGGATGCTGTCCATTGCAACCTCCTTCTCCTGGATGCACCACTGGAACAGTTTGACGTTGTCGCCCTTGACAGAGTCGGGGAGAGTCTTTGATGTGCGTGGTATGATAACCGTGTATGTACCATCCTTACCAAAGTCTTCGTCATCGGGCTCCAATGTGGTGAAATAGAGGTTACCCATCTTCTTGCCGAAGTCATGCATTCCGACTCCGTCCTTGGGATCGAATGAATTGATCGAATCCTGAGTGGTTGTCTGGAGCAGGCTGCTGCGAATCAACTCGAAGTTAGGCAGCAGGTAATCCTCAATGTAACCCTGAGTATAGGCAAAAGTAGTACCGAAACTCATGCCAGTTGAGATTACATCCTTCAGTTCAAGGGCAAAGCCGTTGCCTTTACGGGTGAATCCTACGTTACGGGCATTGCCGAATATGACGTTGGTGGCCTGTCCGATGAATACGTCACCGTAAGCACCCACGTAATCGGGCTCCTCGGATGTGTTGAATGCACGGGTTATGGAAACCGATGTCTCTACGGTCTCACCGTTCTCACCCTCATTCTCCATGGTGGCATGGACGGTCAGGTCATCCTTTGACTCAATCTTGATGGTGGTAGCGGTTACGGCTGCTGCACCTACACCTACTACGGCGCCTGCTATAGCTTCGGTAGATACACCGAACTTGAATGTTACACCTCCGTCAAAACTGTCGGACCAGGTGTCATTCTTGGTGGTGGCTGTTGATGTTACCGTACCGGTACTCCACTCGGCCGATGATCCTGTCCCGGGAGGATCACGCAGGATCATGTCAAGTTTGTCGGGACCGCTTGTTACGAAGTTGTTGCCTGTAGGCAGGTCACCCAGGATTATACCTGTCATGCCGTTTCCGCTCCACTGATACTCTTTACCTTCAATGTCATAGGTCATTGAAATGGTTCTGGTGTAAGGATAAGCGACATTGGGCAGACCGGCTTTCCACTTGTATGCGGCGCAGCCTACGCTGTCAAGTTTGATCTGGTTGCTCTTAAGACCGTAAGTCTCACCGGCCTTGGCCGATGTTACGGTTCCGTCGGGCAGTATGACCTGATCGGCCGTAACCAGGAATACGGTCTGGTCATCGGACAGGGCATTGCCGATGGTAACGACTGTATTCTTGAGCGGTACCTTTGTTACGACGGGATTGTTGATGTTCTGGTCGTAGTTGTTGTACTGCTCATATCCCTCAAGCAGGAAGATATAAGGATCACCCTGTACAAACAGAGGATGATTGAATTTGTAGGAGTTGTTCTCTATGACAGGGATAACGGTTTCTCCCAATGCATCCTTGTACTTCTTTTCAGAGATACCGAACAGTCCCTCGGGGAGGTTGTTCTGACGTACATTGAATACCGGCTCGCTATGGAACGGCTCAGTCAACTTGTAATGATAGGAGTAAAGTTGATAGCCGTTCTCAGTGTAGAGAGTATCGGAAAGTTCGTGCTGCGGGTTGGTCAGGTCAATAGTCATTGATTTGACGATAGTCTCACCCTTGACTACAGTCTTGACGTCAGCCATCTGATACATCAGCGGCGGTACCAATGCGGAGAATTCACCTGTCTTGGGATCGGTGCGGATAATCAGTTTGCGGCAGTCCTCGGCACCTGCACCACGCCATGATGTACTGTTTATTGTATCTGAGGCTGAAGCAATGGGATAGGTCTGACTGTTTGCCAAATAGCTGACTACTGTTCCCTGGACCTCCTTGACTACATTCATGCGGGGATTGGTGAAGGTAGGAGTCAGTACAATCTGTGCTACACCGATGTTGTTCTCACTGAGGCCGAAACCTACGTTCTTGTCTATTTCAATCTCACCGCCTACAACACGACCTGTGAAGTTCACAAGTGTGGTGTCGCGGAACTCAAGACCACTTTTTTCGGAGTCAAAGGTCTCCCTGGTTCCTGTGTTGAACGGGTCGGCCGGGTAACGTCCGTTGGCAAATACGTGACCGTTCTTGGACAGGGTGATGTAATGGTCGCCTATGGGTACGCTGATTGTGAATGTACCGTCATCCTCACTGGAAGTAACCATCTGTCCGTCCTTGGTGCACATCACACCGTCAACAGCGAAGTTTACGCCACCTACAGGATAATCAGTGCCACTATATACGACCTTTCCGCTTACGGGGAATGAAGATATATCCTCAAAGTCAACACCTGAGTGGTTGAGCGATGACATGCTGATGAAGCGTGACTGTGCCGATGGTGCGAACTTGTGGATGTTGAGTGAAGGTGTTACGGTATATGAAGTACCTTCGCCTGCGAAAGGCACGCCACGTATGGTATAGTTACCGTCAATATCGGTATATGCCATCAGGCTCAGCTGCTCTTCGCTGGGAGTGTAAGTGGAACTTACGGCAGCCACTTCCATTGTTGCATGATGACCGTTTGCGACACCGTTTGTCTTGGAGAAGTCATATGCCAGTGACTGTGACGAGATACCTTCATCAAGCGGATAATAGATTGCCAGTCCATCTTCATTGCCGGCCAGGGTATGATTATAGTTGTGCTCAACGTCTTTCTCTGTCAGGGCCTTGCTGAAGAAACGGAATTCATCAAGATAACCGCCGAATGCCTTACCGTCTGTTGATGACTCACCTCTCTTTCCGTCTCTCATGATGCCGAGTATGGTACCCGCATTGTCGCCGTTTACAATATGTCCGGTCTTCTCAATCTTCTGTACCTGGCTGTTGCTTCTTACAAGTATGGTCAACTTCTGGGTATCCTTCTTGTATATGAATGAGACGTGACTCCATTGGTTGGCAGGTATGATATAGCCGGTTTTAGTCTCCTTGTTGTGCGTGTTGACTACAATAGAGTATTTGGAACCGTTAAATTGCAAACGGAATGCAATCAATGACCACTCGTTGAACAGGTGATAGTAGTCTTTGTTTCCCGTTGCCGACATCTTTGTACTGTCAGGCCAGAGATACATCTGGACTGTGAAATCACCCGCAAAGAGTTTGGCCATATTGGCTTTATCGTCTGTTTTGTATGTAAGACCGGAGTTGCTGACACCATCAAGTAACAAAGAGTGCATTCCTGTAGCCAGGCTGCCGTCACTTGTTTGCTGCTTGAGTATGACCTTTGCGTCACTGACGGCTGTTCCGGTACCGTAGGTGATACGTCCGCTGACAACACCGGTTGCTATATTGAAGCCGTCGATTTTCTTTTCATTTCCGGAAACGCGGTCCTCACCGTTCATCATCCATGAGGCGACCTTGTACTCGTTGAAACTGCCGGGAAGGGCGGTTACATCATCGTAACTGTAACTGGCAGCGGTGCCTGATGTGGAATAGATCTCGGCCCAGTCATTTTCATCGATACTGCCCAACGGGCGGCGATAGACGGTGAAGTAGGTAGTGTTGATACCGACCTGTTTGGCCATCCATCTGAGTTTGACCATGTTGCTGTATGTACCGCGTGAGGCTGAAACCTCGGTTACCTTTGACATACCTTCAAGCTGTCCTGTAACAATGTTGGACTCGTAGCCCTTACCCAGCACAGTTGTGCGCAGACGATAATAGTAGGTAGTAAATGCTTTCAGGTTGTTGGCATCCTCGTACATGCCTGATGTGGCTTCCGGATTGGTTACTGATATTGTTTGCAGTGTAGTCCAGTTTTTCTTGTCGGTTGAACGTTCAAGGGTTACGTTGACTGCATTTGAACCATCGGCATTCTTAATGGGAGAGTGTGACCATGAGACCACTATCTTGTCATCGATACTGTCGGTGGCTGCCTCTTTTGAGAAGAAAGCATCGTTACGCTTTAAATTACCGGTTGCTTCTACAGACAGTTCACTGCGGGTAGTGCCGCTTGGTGATCCTGTGGGTACGAATACTACCTTGTACTTGTAGTTCTTGTCATATTCAGGAACTGGTTTGTCGTCGTAATAATCTGTGGCATAATCCATACCTCCCTTGAGCAGAGTGCCGTCACGGTATATGCTCCATGTGCCGTTTTTGTTACGGTTGCCGGACTCATCGACTTGCCATGTCACATGTATAGTCTTGTCCCAGAGATAATCTCCGGTACCATCGGCTTTTACGTTCTTGGCACGGACAAATCCCGGCACAGATACGTTATACCACTGATAAATGTTTACCATGGGGCGATCGTTTACATTGGCGATAGTGCTGATGGGAGTTCTCTCTGAAATGACATACTCCACAGGCTTTGACTGAGCGTTCCAGAAGTCGGTACGAGCAAACGGAAGCGAAAGGTTGCTGTATGATGCTATTCCCTGATTGAATTCACCTTTGTTGTTCAATGCACCGGGATCAGTGGGAACCAGACTGCCCCATGTAGCATTATTGGTGGTTCCGACATAGGTCTTTCCGTGTTTGGTATTGAGTACACCGTTCACGGTCATGTTGGAATAGTTGCTCATCTGGGCCGAGGGGCCTGATGCAAAGGGCGACGTAAGTTTGTTGGTCGTCCATGAGGCCTCTTCAAACTTGGTGGAAGTGCTGTTGATACGCCACATACCCCTGATCTTGACGGTGTGGGTTTCACCTACATGCCATTTGCTCAAGAAAATATGCACATATGTGGTGTAATAACCTCCGGAAGGTGATTTACCGGGATCCCAGAACTTAACGGTATATGTTGTTCCGCTGACTGTCTTGGAGTATGTATTTCCCCACCATTCCTGGACACCTCTCTCTTTCTCAAGATAGCTCTCGCTACCGTCACCGGATCCGGGCCAGGCCAACTCCCAGTCGGGGGAGCAAATGTAGTTGCCGTCGACATAGAGGGCTGGACCTTTTTGTCCGCCGTCGGTTACGTCGTGCATAAAGAAACCGTCGTAGCCATTGGTGTCATAGAACATGACTCTGACTACAATCCAAGGCTCATCAACCGTAGGTTGGTGGGTGATGGATGACCACTGTCCAAAATGGGCTCCCGCCCACGCTGGAATGCTGCCTGCTATGAGGCATACCAAAAACAACAGTGACATTTGCCACCATCGTTTTAAAACAGATTTACTGTTCTGATACATAATGAAAGATTATTGAATAAAAATAAGATGACTATTGAACGGTATCCAATGATTATGCGCCTGTTTATTCGCGCTCTCTGATGCACTTTCCGGAACGGACGGGGGGACGCCCCATACTGGTTAGGACTGATATGAATACCATTGAAAAGGACTGATAATGTATAGCGTGCGAAATTATAAATAATTTTAGTAATAATTATTATTTTTCAAATTCATTCGTTTTCTGTTGAAAACTTATTCAAAATGCACTCATTCCAATGTTTCTTACTGCCTGGAAGAGTAGTGGATTCTTTTTGGAAATATATACTGAAACTATTATCTTTGGCGTACTGATCAATTTAAAAATGAGAATATGACAATTAAAGATTTGCAGCCCAAGATAGTTTGGGATAACTTTTACGGTATTACGCGTCAGCCGCGTCCTTCAAAGCATGAGGAGAAGATCCGTGCATGGCTTCTGGATTGGGCCAAACAGCATAATATTGAGGCTTTTGCCGATGAGACAGGTAACGTAATCATGCGCAAGCCCGCTACTCCGGGTATGGAGAACCTCAAGGGTGTCATCATGCAGGGCCATATGGATATGGTTCCTCAGAAGAATGCCGATGTAAAGCATGATTTTGAGAAGGATCCCATCGAGACCTGGGTAGACGGTGAGTGGCTCAAGGCTAAGGGTACCACTCTGGGTGCCGACAACGGTCTTGGCGTGGCTCTGGCACTGTCTGTATTGGAATCAAACGATATCAAGCACGGTCCGCTGGAACTGCTGGTTACCTATGATGAGGAAACCGGTATGACCGGTGCACAGGCTCTCAAGCCGGGTGTACTTAAGGGTGAGATTCTGCTCAACCTTGACTCGGAGACCGAGGGTGAGATCTATGTAGGTTGCGCCGGTGGTCTTGACGCATCAATCAAGGGCACTTATGAGCGTAAGCCCGAGCCTAAGGGCTGGCTCTGCTACAGCCTGGCCGTAAAGGGATTCCAGGGCGGTCACTCCGGTATGGATATCATACTGTGCCGCGCCAATGCAAATAAGGTAGGCGCGCGCGTAATGTACGCTCTGCTTACCAAGGCCGATGTCAAACTGATTGATATGGAGGGCGGCACACTGCGCAATGCTATTCCGCGCGAGTGCTTTGCCACCGTTTACGT
>JAEEGL013990246.1_pt1 | contig 30162 bp, 29 predicted proteins | sample 9134231 | NCBI WGS metagenome assembly JAEEGL01 (sample SAMN16246548, study PRJNA631951) | gut metagenome | biome: gut microbiome; feature: rumen; material: fiber-attached | host: Bos | place: Iran: Karaj | collected 2018-10 | reverse complement strand
TCTGGTCGTATCGCTGGGACTTCTCGCGTCCATCAAGGTCGTCCCGAGCATATGGAAGACGGTTAACAAGGCGACGCGCTGGATAAACCTCAAGTTCACCACCTTCCAGCCCAGCGAGCTTGCCAAATTCGCCATAATCCTGTTCTGCGCCGCCCTTGCCACCCAGTTCGGCCAGAAAAAAATGAAAACTCTGCGCTACGGGATCCTGCCGTTTTTCGCGGTGATGGGTCTTACGGCGCTGCTTCTTTATTTTGAACCGCACATGTCGGCCACCATCATCATCCTGTTCATAGGCGTCGTCATAATCTTCCTCGCCGGCGCAAACCTCATCTATCTCGGCGGTATGGCCGCGGTGGGCGTCGGCGGCATGGCTTATCTGATATTCGCCAAAAGCTATTCAAAGACCAGGATAGACGTGTGGCTGGATCCGTTCGATCCCAAATACTTTCTCAATGCGGGCTGGCAGGGAGCGCAGTCGCTGATCTCGGTGGGCTCCGGCGGCCTTTGGGGACTGGGACTCGGGCAGGGCAGACAGAAACAGCTCTTTTTGCCCGAGGCCGCAAACGACTTCGTCTTCGCGGTCATCTGCGAGGAGATGGGATTCATCGGTGCCATGCTGATCGTGGTGCTCTTCGCCTTTCTGATCTGCCGCGGATATATGATCGCCATGCGCGCGCCCGACCGTTTCGGCACCCTGCTCGCCGCGGGCATCACCACCCAGGTCGCCGTGCAGGTCATACTGAATATCGCGGTCGTCACCGGGCTGATCCCCGTCACCGGCGTCGCTCTGCCGTTTTTCAGCTACGGCGGCACGTCGCTTTTGATGCTGCTGGGCGAAATGGGGATAATGCTGAATATTTCAAGAGCGGTGCCTGCCGCGGAAAAAGACTGAGGTGAGCTTATGAAGATAATATTCGCCGGCGGAGGGACCGCCGGCCATATCTATCCGGCCGTGGCCGTGGCCGATCTTCTGCGTGAGGAAAAGGGCGCGCAGTGCCTTTTCTTCGGAGGCGCGGGCAATATGGAGGAGCGCCTTATCCCTCAGAGGGGATACAGGCTGGTCACGCGTCCGCTGGGCGGTCTTTCGAGAAAACTCGACCTCAAGGGCATAAAGAAAAACGTCCGTTCGGTCGTCGAAATGAAAGCGGCCGAAAGGTACTGCAAAAAGCTCATCGATTCCGAACGCCCCGACGTCGTCATGGGCACGGGCGGATACGTCTCCTATCCCATGGTGTCCGCCGCGGTGAAAAAGGGCGTGAAGACGGCCATCCTCGAGGTCAACGCCGCCGCGGGCTTTGCCACCCGCCGCCTTGCGGGAAGGGTGGACAAGGTCATGTTGTGTTACGAGGACGCGGGCAAGGGCCTTGCGACGAAGTCTGCTCCGGTCATCACCGGCTGCCCCGTGCGCGAAGAGATACTTACCTGCCGCGAACGCACCTTCGAGCCGTATTTTGACAACTCCCTTCCGACTGTGTTATGCTTTTGGGGCTCGGCGGGCGCGGAATACATGAACAAAAAGATGGAGGATTTCATAGTCCTTGCGGCCGGGGAAAAGAAGATGAACCTTCTTATGGCGACCGGCCGCGCCGCGTGGCAGTGGATGCCGGTCGAGATCGCCGCGAAGGGCTGCGACGTCGACAGGCAGGACAATATCATCCTCAAGGAATACATCTACGATATGGACAGGGCGATGGCGCTTTCGGATCTGATCCTTTCGCGCGCCGGCGGCACGCTCAACGAGATCTGCGCCGCGGGCAAGCCGTCGGTCATCGTACCGTCCCCCTACGTCACCGACAACCATCAGGAAAAGAACGCCCGGGCGCTGGAGTCGGCGGGAGCCGCGGTCGTGCTCAGTGAGAAGACCACGACGGGCGAGCAGATGTACCGGACAGTCCTATCCCTTCTCAACGACGGCGCCAAACTCCGAGACATGTCCGAAAAGGCCCTCGGACAGGCCCATCCCAACGCATTACGGGATATTTGCGGGGTCTTGACCGATCTTTTGTAACTTTTTTCCGGCTTTTCGCATACAGTGTTGTAAAAGCTCTGGAAGGGGATTCTGATGTTACTGGTAGAAGGAGGCCGCGCTCTTTTCGGCGAGGTAGTGATCAGCGGCGCGAAAAACAGCGTTCTTCCCATACTTGCGGCGACGCTGCTCAACGCCGGAGAAAGCGTCATACATAACTGTCCCGATCTTCGGGACGTGAGCTCCGCAATAGAGATACTGCGCTATCTCGGCTGCAGCGTGCGCCGGGAGGGCGGTACGGTCACGGTCAATTCCTCGGGTATGTTTCGCTGCGACATCCCGCAGGAGCTGATGCAGAAGATGCGCTCTTCGGTCATTTTTCTGGGCCCCGTTCTTGCCCGCTGCGGCAAGGCGGTGTTTTCCGCGCCCGGAGGGTGCGAGCTCGGCCCCAGGCCGATAGATATGCATCTGAGCGGGCTCGAGCAGCTCGGCGCCGATATCCGCGAGCACGACGGCGTCATAGAGTGCAGCGCGGATAAGCTTACGGGAGAATATATCGATCTTCCGTTCCCGAGCGTGGGCGCCACCGAAAATCTCATGCTCGCCGCCGTTTACGGCAAAGGCACCACGGTGATAAGCGGCGCCGCCCGCGAGCCCGAGGTGGAGGACCTTCAAAACTATCTGAGAGCGTGCGGAGCGAACGTTTACGGCGCCGGGACCGACAGGATAACGGTGGAAGGGTGCGAGGATCTTTCCGACGCCGAATATCGCGTCATGCCCGACCGCATAGAGGCCGCGACATATCTTTGCGCCGTCGGCGCATGCGGGGGAAAGGTGCGCGTGCGCTCCTGCCGCCCGTCCCATCTGACGGCGGTGATCTGGCCCATGCGCCGCGCGGGTCTGGATATAGAGATAAGCAAAAATGAAATGATCGTCTCGGCCGGGCGCATGCGCTCGCCTGCGGTCATAAGGACCATGCCTTATCCGGGCTTTCCGACCGACGCCATGCCGATGGCAATGGCCATGGCCTGCATTTGTCAGGGCACCTCGGTCTTTTACGAAAAAATATTTGAGAACCGCTTCAGACACGTGCCCGAGCTTATGAAAATGGGCGCCGATATAACCGTGTCCGACAGGATGGCCGCCGTAAGGGGAGTGAGCTCGCTTCACGGCGCCCGCGTCGAATGCACCGACCTGCGCGGAGGGATGGCCGTTCTGATAGCTGCGGCAGCGGCGCAGGGCAAAAGCGAAATAGATTGCGTATACCACATAGACAGGGGATACGAGCATATAGAAAGGAAGCTGGGTCTGATCGGCGTCAGCGTGACGCGCAGGGAGTAGGATATGACCAACAGAGACAGAAAACAACCGAAGAGGCATCGCCGACGCAAACGCGCAGTGCGCGGGCCCGGCGTTGTTTTCGTGCTTCTGGCCTGCATACTTGCCGCAGCCGCGATCATAGCCGCCATGACCGTGTTCTTCAAGATCGAGACCATCATCGTGAAGGGCGATACCGACTACACTGCCGAGGAGATCATCGAGGCGTCGGGACTCAAAAAAGGACAGAACATGTACTTTTTCAACAAGTTCACGGCGATAAAGCAGATCTTCGACAAGTGCGTCAACCTTGAAGAGATATCCATCCGGCGAAGCCTGCCGAGCACGGTCATAATAACCGTGACCCCGAGCCAGCCCGCGGCGGCGGTCAGCGACGGGACGAGCTGGTATATAATCGATCGCCTGGGCAAGGTGCTCGAGATCACCGACCGTGAGGGCGTCGTGAGCTTTGCGAGCATCGACGGAGCTCTTGTAAAGCCCTCCGAAGTGGGCAAGACGGTCGAGTTTTTTGATGAAGAAGTGCAAAAACCTTGTTTTTTGGTCTTGAACAGCTTGCTTGATAATGATATACTAAACAAAACAGAATCTATCGATATGAGCAAACCCTATGAGATCAGCTTCAGATACGAAGGCCGTTTCACCGTGGTTTTGGGATCTGCCGATGAAATGGAGAGGAAGCTCGAATTCCTTTCGGCCGCGGTGGACAAGCTCGACCGGGACGCCGAGGGCACTATCGACGTTTCCGATACGGAAAAAGCGGTCTTTCTTCCCGACTGACTTAAATAACATTCAATGGAGGACAATATGAGCTTCGAATTCGCAAACAGCGAAGAACTGAACGTCAATATAATAGTCGTGGGCATCGGCGGAGGCGGCGGCAACGCGGTCAACCGCATGATAGCGTCCGGCCTCAAGGGCGTGGATTACGCCGTGATAAACACCGATAACCAGGTGCTCAGACAGTCGGCTGCCGACGTCAAGATGCAGATCGGCGAAAAGATCACTCACGGACTCGGCGCAGGAGCCAACCCTGAGGTGGGCAAGAAGGCCGCCGAAGAGAGCGAAGAAGAGATCCGCAAGACCCTTCAGGGCTATAACATGGCGTTCATCACCGCCGGCATGGGCGGCGGCACCGGCACCGGCGGCGCTCCCGTCGTAGCCAAGATCGCCAAGGATATGGGCATCCTCACCATCGGCGTCGTGACCCGTCCGTTCAACTATGAAGGCCGCCGCCGCATAGAGCAGGCGACCTCCGGCATAGCGGAGCTCAAGGAGAACGTGGACGCCCTCGTGGTCATCCCCAACGAGCGCCTCAAGCTGGTCTCCGATCAGAAGATCACCCTGCTCAACGCCTTTGAAGTGGCCGACAACGTGCTGCGTCAGGCCGTGCAGAGCATCTCCGAGCTTATGACCATGCCCGGAATAATCAACCTCGACTTTGCCGACGTTTCCGCCGTCATGAAGGACGCTGGCTACGCTCACATGGGCGTCGGCCGCGCATCCGGCAAGGAAAAGGCCGCCGAGGCCGCCAAGATGGCTATCCAGAGCCCGCTGCTCGAGACCTCCATCAACGGAGCTCACGGCGTGCTGCTCAACATCATCGGCTCGCCCGACATGGGCCTCGAGGAAGTCGAACAGGCCGCCACCATGGTCCAGCAGGCCGCCCATCCCGACGTCAACCTCATCTTCGGCGCCGCGATCGACGAGAATCTGGACGACGAGATCCGCATCACCATCGTCGCCACCGGCTTCGACAACGGCCCCAAGGCGGCTGCCGAGAAGAAGACCGAGACCAAGCAGCCCGTCAAGGAAGAAAACGCCCGCCGTTCGTTCTGGAGCGACGCTGAGGACGAGCCCGAAAAGCCCGCCGAGCCTGCGCAGCCCGCGGCCCGCGACAGCAGCTTCGACGAGATCCTCAGGATCTTCACAAACAAGGAGCAGGAACTGTAAAATCAAAGCCCGCCGCGAAAGCGGCGGGCATTTTTACGCATAAAAAGCCGGCGGACGATCCGCCGGCTCGCTTTTTATTCTCCTATAGCTTTGTAGATGCCGTCCATGGCCTTTTCGATGAGAGACATCTGAGTGCCGAAGTTCATGCGGAAAAATCCGTCGTGAGGCACGTACCAGTCCTGAGGGGTCAGACTCTGGAGCTTGACTCCGCCTTCTTTTATGAACTTCCAGTAAAGCTCGTTCTGCTCGATCCCGTAAGCCGAGAAGTCCAGCATCAGAAGATAGGTCGCCTCGTTCACACGGCATTTGACGCGCGGCATCTTTTCGGTGAAGTAGTTGTAGATGTATTCGTTGTTCTTCTTGAGGTAAACGTTGAGCTCGTCCACCCAGCGGTCGCCGTTGTCGTAGGCCGCGATGGTCGCGGCGGCGGCGAACATTTTGGGAGCTTCGTATTCGAAAGCGTTCATAGTCATCTTTTCATTGCTGTTTTTGCCCAGACAGACCATATAGGAGGAGGGGATGCCGGCGATATTGAAGGTCTTGGACGGGGCCGAGGTCACGATGACGAGATCCTTTTCCTCTTCGGTCTGCGCTATCTTGAGCACCGACGTGAACTCGTGGCCGGCGAAGACCAGATCGCAGTGTATCTCGTCGCAGAAAAGATAGACGTTGTATTTGGCGCACAGCTGCACCACTTTTTTCAGCTCCTCCGGCGTCCACACGCGGCCTATGGGGTTGTGAGGAGAACAAAGTATCATCGCGCGGACTCCCTGACTGAGCTTTTTCTCCAGATCCTCGAAGTCCATCTCGTAATACTCGTTGTTGTTGATCAACGGACTTGTCACAAGCTGGCAGTTGTTCCTTCTTATAAGATGGAAGAACGGATAATAGACGGGCACCTGAAGGAGGATCTTGTCGCCCGGCTGAGTGAACTTTTTGAACATGAAATCGAGCGCGGCAAGTACTCCGCATATGGGCTTTACGTTTTCTCGGGGCAGCTCGAGGTCGTGGCGCCTTTTGTTCCAGCTGATTATACTGTCAACGATCTTCGGATCGGAATATGAATAGCCGTAAGCGGGGTGGGACGCCCTTTTGATAAGGGCTTCGGTGATCTCGGGCAGGCATATGAAGTCCATATCCGCCACCGGCATGGGGATTATGTCCTCCCGTCCGGTCTCCTGGATGCTTCTGTCCCATTTGTTGTTGCAGGTTCCGATACGGTTGAGCAGCTTGTCAAAATCGTACATCTCTGTTCTCCTTTCAATTTTCGGGAACGATTATATTAATAGCTTTGTTGAGGTTCTCTATCACGGTCTCGTGCAGCGTTCCGCCGTATTCGCCGTCGAGAGTCCAGGCGATGGCGTCGGGACAGGATATATGCAGGTACGGAGTTTTGAAAAACACCAGGTTCTTATCGTCAAAATTGCGGGCTATGAGGGCGCGGATGATATTTCCGACCTCGGCTGTCAGCTGGGACGAACGGATGAGGAGCACCTCGAAAAGCCCGTCCGAAAGGTCGGCGCCCATGCTGTCGCCCAAAGCTATGCCGGCGACCGAACGGCTGTTTGCGACCAGGCCGAGGACGACCTCGTCGTTTACGAACTTGCCGTTTTGCTCGTAGGAGATCCTGAACGAGGGGAGATTGCCCAGATTTTTGGCGCCCTCGAGCAGATAAGCCATCTTGCCGAGCTCGTTTTTCTTTTGCTGCGGGGTGGTATACGGCACGTCGGTAAACATGCCGAAGGCGGCGACGTAGGTAAAATATCTGTCGCAGAACCTGCCGACGTCTATCTGCCTCGTGTGACCGGCCGCGATTATCTCGGCTGCCTGGACGGCGTCCTTTGGCAGCTTCTGGCTGGCCGCGAAATCGTTGACGGAGCCCGCCGGGATATATCCGAGATCGCCCTTCCAGCCGCTTCTGACTATTCCGGTCACGGTCTCGTTGAGCGTGCCGTCGCCGCCCATGGTAACGATGAGCTCGTAGTCTGCGGACTGTTCGAGGATGACGTTTGTTATGTCCCCTCTGCTTTGGGAGACGTGAACGACGGTCTTCCAGCCGTCCTTTCCCAGCCTTGAGCATACGGGCATTATCTTTTGCGCCGACTCGCCCTTGCCCGAAATTGGGTTTACAAGCAGTAAAGCGTTTTTACCCATAGATGACTCCTTTGCCGTACTGGATATATTATATAATCCCGTTCCGGCTTTTTCAAGGTTGTATGCGGTCGTAATGCCGTGATAAAATAATAAAAAACCGGATTTGACACAGAAAATACAAATCGGCGTTTTACACTGGCTTACAGGAGGGAAGTTCATGAAAAACAGGATCTTGATAGTCGAGGACGAGGCAAAACTCAGACGTGTCGTCTGCGACTGGTTTTTGAGCAAGGGAGATCTTCCCGCGGAGGCCGAAAACGGGATCCGGGCCCTCGAGCTGATCGAGGAAAACGAGTTTGACGCCGTGCTGCTCGATATAATGATACCCGGCCTCGACGGCCTGCGGGTATGCCGCGCCGTGCGCAAAAACAACGACGTGCCGATCATCTTCATATCCGCGCTGTCGGACGATGAGGACAAGCTCAAGGGCTTTGAACTCGGCGCGGACGATTACGTGACCAAGCCCTTTTCGCTGTCCGTGCTTTACGCCAAGACCGAGGCGCTGATCAAGAGGAACAGGCGTTCCGTTCTGGCGGGGGATCGGATAAAAGCCGCGGACATAGTGATGGAATGCTCGAGCGGCAAGGTTTTCGCGAAAGGAAGGCCGGTGGAGCTAACCCCGAAGGAGAGCGCGCTTCTCATGTGCCTCATGCAGAACAAGAACGTCATCATGAGCCGCGAGCAGCTTCTGGTAAAGTGCTGGGGATACGATTTCGACGGCGAGATAAGGGTGGTAGACACCCAGATCAAGCGCTTGCGCGAAAAGCTGGGGGAGACCGGCCGCTGCATCAAAACGGTGATCAAGCAAGGATACAGATTGGAAGGATAGCATGAAGAAAAGAAAAGGATTGAGCGCGGTGAACAGGGCGGCCTTGCTTATATTCGGCCTTGCCCTTGCGGTATGGCTCATCGTCGGATATATCATTACCGGCATCGTCGCCAGGCAAAGATACGACCTTACGTATGCTTCGTGTGTTAATTATATCGATAACTTTGCAAACGTCGCCATGCTTGACAGGTATTACGATCCTTCGAGCCCTCTGTACGGATATCAGCATGAAAGGCCCGACGAGTTTGAGTATTACCTGTTCAATGCGCTGGAGGTGGCCGCCGATTACCCGGTCAGCGTGAATTACGGCACCAGGTTCACCGCGGGCGGCTACAAAAGCACTCTGACGAACAACGCCTGCAGCGTGAGCTCGGCGGTGGTCTTTTACGATCGTGACGGCAATGTCATCCACGGCGTCGACGACGACGTCCTGTTTTTCGCCTATTACACCGAACAGGAGGTCAAGAACGGAAAGGCGGACGGCGCGGGCCTTCATTACGCCTATATCGACATTTCAAGCAATAAAGGGGAATACAACGACGCGCTGGCGGAGTTAAGAGGCATGGGAACGGTCGTCGGCCATACGAGCACATTAGGCGCGCTTCGGATAGACGGCTGTTTTGAAGGCACCAGACTGATCCCCGCAAGGATACAGAAGAATTTCAACGGCTCGGGCGAGGCGGCGGGCGCTACTTTATCGCAAAAATACGACCGCAAGCTGTTCAACTGGCTGACTATGTATGAAGACCCCGGCGTCGCCGCGAGAGGCGATCTTGTGACCGTTTATATCGACCTTGCAAGATCGTGGTATTATCTCTACTCGCCTGTCAAGGTGGGGAGTGACAGCGCGGAAAACCTTGCCGAGTTTGCGAAAGGATACGATTTCACAGACTACGAGACCGGGACGATGAGGCACAACGTCGAGGTCAGCACCAAGCTGGATTCGCTGATACTTTTGAGCAGGAGAGATTATTTTTACGAGGATTATGAGACGCCGGAGCTGACCATGGTGACGGCCTTCAGCTTCAACGCGCTGAAATGGGCGATAGGAGCGCTGGAGAACGTTTATATACTGACCGCGTTTGCGATTTTCGCAGCGGCCGCGGTGATCTTTTTCTGCTTAAAGGACCGCGTGATAAGCCCCGTGGCGGAGATTTCGAGGTCGGCGGAGCTCGGATGGGTCGATATAAAGCGTCCGGAGGACGCGCCGCCCGTGTGGCGCGAGGTGGAAAGCCTGCAGCGCGATTATATCGAGGAATGCGATACCCGCCGCGCGCTGAGAAACGAAGTCTCCAAAATGAAAGCGTCGCTCAGATACGCGGACGAGGCAGAGAAAAACAGGCGCGAGCTGATCTCGGCCATCGCCCACGAGCTAAAGACGCCGCTGGCGGTGATAAGCGGATACGCTGAGGGGCTCAAGGAGCAGATAGCCGAGGACAAAAGAGACCAGTACCTCGAGACCATAATCTCCGAGACCGGCCGCATGGACGCGATAGTGCTCGAAATGCTCGACCTTTCCCGGCTCGAGGCCGGCAAGGTGAAGCTTGCGCGCGACGAGTTCTCCCTCGGAGATATGGCGCGGTCGGTCTTCGGAAAGCTGGAGATGGCCATCGGGAGCAAGGAGCTCAAGCTGGATATGGATATTGCCGACGATACCGTGCTGATCGCGGATGAGGGGCGCATACTGCAGGCGGTCGAGAATTTCGCGACCAACGCCGTGAAGTATTCGCCGCGGGGAGGCAGGGTATCGGTCTCGGTGCACAAGACGAGAAGGGATATCTGTTTCAGCGTCGATAATCAGTGCAGGAGCTTTACCTCGCAGGAGCTCGACAAGATCTGGGACGCCTTCTACCGGGCGGACCCCGACCGCTCGGGCGAGGGCACCGGCCTCGGCCTTGCGATAACCAAAAACATAATAGAGCTGCACGGCGGACAATGCCGGGCTAAAAACGTCGAAGGCGGCGTAAGCTTCTCGTTCACGCTGCCTGTATGAGAAAAAAGGCTGAAGCTGAGCTTCAGCCTTTTTTATGAGCCGAATACCGTAACCGCGCCGCAAAACGAGGCATATACTGTCGTGAAAAACGATTGCAAGAGGAGAGAAGGATGCAGGCTGAGTTTTTCCTCGGAGCGCTTACGGGGAACGGTTTTCACTCATTTTTTGAAAGCTGCCTCAAAGAGGGCAGATATAACTATATAATCAAGGCGGGGCCGGGCTGCGGCAAATCGACGCTTATGAAGGGCGCCGTAAAGGACGGATGCTCGCTCATCCGCTGCGCGTCCGACCCCGATTCGCTGGACGGGGTGCTTTTTGAAAACGCGGCGATCTTCGACGGGACCGCGCCCCATACTCTGGATCCGGCGCATCCGGGAGCGGACGGGGAGTATATCTCGCTTCCCGTGCCCAGACTGCCCAAGGATGCGTGCGAGCGGATAAAGGAGCTCGACGCCCTTTCCCAAAAGCACCGCGCCGCGGCGCGAAAGCTTGCGGGAGCGGCTGCGCTTTTGACGGCGCCGGATGCGGCGCGGGAGCACTTTGACGAAGCGAGACTTATAAAAAGGGTACGGGGCATTCTGGAAAGAGAGCTTCCGAGCCTCAAAAAGGAAGGGCGGGTCTTCAAAAGATTTTCTGAAGGCTATACGCCCAAGGGGCGGATCACCCTTTATCACACCCATTCGGCTCTGTGCGAAAGAGCGTATTATATAGAAGACGAATGGGGACTGTCGGGCGGCTTCATGAAGGCCGTGGTCGAGGGCGGGATAAAGCGCGGCTGCGACGCCGTTTTGTGCTTTGATCCTCTTTTGCCGTCTGCCGTAAGGGAGATCGTTTTCCCCGAGGCCGGGCTTTGCTTCATCGCGGCGGAAAGCGAAAACGGTCTTCCCGATATCCCGCGCCGCAGGATAAGGACGGCCTCCTGTCTGGAGCCCGGCTTTTCGTCTGTACGCGGCAGGCTGCGGCTGAACCGCAGGATAAAAGAGTCCATGACGCGTGAGTGCTGCTCGGAGCTCGAAAAGAGCAAAAAGCTGCACGACGAGATAGAGGACATCTACCGGCCATTCGTCGATTTTGAAGCCGGCCGCAGAGTGTTTTCAGACAAAATAAGCGCTGTCCTTTGAAGGACAGCGCTTTTGATCGTTCTTTTTACTGCGCGGGATCCGCCCATAAAAACGGCGAGCGCAGGCGGTAACCGCCGACGGCCGACATGGACTCCAGCCTCATGACGGTGAACAGGCAGTCGCTTCCGCAGACTATCCGCACGCATTCGGAGGATACGGACGTGCTTACGGTGAGATAGGCGCTGCTCCAGGCCGAGCCGTTCGCCGCGTAGGGATCTACCGTGGGCGTCCAGATCTTATAGCCCTTTTTCTCGAATTCCGACATATCCTGTTCGGCGTCCTCCGGCATTATCGAACGGACAGAGCTGAACAAGACGTTCGCGAACGCGCGCTGCGCACGCTCGAGCTGGTCCTGCGCGTCCTCGTCCCCGGTTATCTTGAGGCCGACGACATGGCCCTGGACGAATATCTGCCGCAGCACATCCTTGTTTTCGGTTATCTCGTCCGCGGTGACGAATACGGCCGCGCTTACCCCGCGGGAATAAAGGTAGGTCAGCGCTTCGGCGAGCTGCTCTCCCACTCCGTCAAAGAGCAGGTAGACCGATATGATCTCTTTTTCGCGTGTGGAGGAGGTCAGGGTGGTTTCGGTCGTGCTCTCGCTCGCCGAGGTTTCGGTCGAGGTCGACGTTCGGGTGGCGGTGGTGCCGGTGGTGCTCGTCGTGGTGCTCGTAGTCCTGGTCGCGGTGCTTGAGGTCGAGGAGGTCGCCGACGTGGATGAGGCGGTGTATTGGGCGTAAAGCACCTTCATCCTTGCGGAATTGGTCGACACGACGTCCTCGTCCGACGACGCGGGCTGTGAGCTGTTGATTCTTATGACCGGCGCGATCGAGGTCTGGATATATGAATAGTACCAGCCGAAATGATCGCACAGCAGCTTTACCGGCACGAACACGGTGTCCGACCGGTGAACGGCGCCGGGGGAGAGAAGTATATCGTTTTCATCGAAGACCAGATCGTTTTTGAGATCGAACGTCACGCTGCGGTCGAAATCAAAAAAGATAAGACTGTCGATCGCGCGGTTATAGTATACCTGCACCCCTTCGAGGGACTCGAGGGCGGAATAGGGGACGTAATACTGCCCAGATATGAGCGTCGGCATAGCGGCCTGACTGAGCTGGGACGAGAGCTTGTCTTCCACCATCAAAAACACCGCATCCTGCAGGGCGGCGGAGGGGATGACCGCCGCGGCGATCAGAAGGGCGAGCAGTATCGCGGCAAAGCGTTTCATATCATCTCCTCCTTTCAAAAAGATTTTATATCAGCGCATCTTAAAAATCAACTTTGGTCATACGCCGGGCGCCTTCGTCATATTTTAATATGGCGGAGGTGATGTTTTTGTATATTATTACTGCGAAGCTGAACAAACGAAAGATAGCGTCCGCGGCCGTCGTACTGGCCGCAGCCGTTTTGGCCGTCGTATTTCTGTTTCCCGGAAAAGAAGCGGCGCAGACCGCCGCCGTAAAGGGGAGCACCGACGAGCAGAGAAGCGAATACCTGGACAGTCTGGGCTATGAGACCGTGCTTTCAGAGCAGAAGCAGACAGTGCTGCCGGAAAAGTTCGAAGGGGCGTTCGAGCGGTACAACGACATGCAGAAGGAATGCGGCTTCGACCTTGAGCCCTACCGCGGCAAAAAGGTCACCGTCTATACTTATTCGGTGCTGAACTACGGCGACGGGAGCGAAAATGTCCTGTGCGACGTCATCGTATATAAGCGCGCCATAATCGGCGGCGCGATCTATTCGGTGGGATCGAACGGCTTCATGCACGGGCTAAGGGCTCAGTAAAACAAAACGATGTAAAGCGATGGGCGTTCGGTCACCGTATGCGTAGTGAGAAGGGCTGCGGTGCTGCCGTCGGGCGACACGGTGATGCCGCTGAAGCTGAGTCCGGCCGCGGCCTCCATCGAAGCCTTGACGTTGAGCTCCTGATCGACCCACATAATGATATAATAGCCCTCGCCGCTCTCGGGCGCTATGCACAGCGCGGCGGAGTCTTGCCCGAAAGCCGAATAGCAGAACCAGGTGCCGTCGGGCTTCACGGGGGTTTTTTCATACGATACCTCGGTCCTTGCGTCGTAAACGCCGAGAGGCAGACCGGAGAACATGTCGACCATTATATATTTGGAGCCGAGGGGCTCGGCGGCAGTATCCCAGTCCCACTGCTGGTCGAGGGTGGTCTCAAGACCCTTCTCGACGTCGTATATCGATGAATTGTAGACCCATTCCCAGCCCTGATAGATTATGACGGCCTGGCTCGAATCGTAAGAAAAGGCCGAGATCCTAGGTACGCGGTCGTCGATGGGATCCTGGGGATCGGCACGGTCGGTTTCAACGCGCAGAAGGACGTTGCCGTTTTCATCCTTCAAAACGGTGTAATCGTCCGTATTGATCGCGGCGTATCGCTTGTCGCGCGACAGGCACACTGAATATATCTCCGAATTTTCGGAGAACTCTGCGGTCTCGGTTGAAAGATCGGGATAAAGGAAAACCAGATGAGTGAACGCGTAGGTCTCGGGATCTGAGATGCTCACCGAGACCGAGCCGTCTTCATATATCGTCGAGGGATATTCCCCGACGGTGCCCAGCCTGATCGGGCCCGACACTTCGCCGGTCGAAATGGTGAAAAGATAGGCCGACTCGTCCTCCGACCAGCCCGCTTCGGCAGCTGGATGAGCGAAGATCCACGCCTTGTCGCCCGATAGCAGAAAGACGCTGTCCATTATCATATCGTCAAGACCGGGCACGTCCTTTTTGAACATGGCGGGAGCTTCGGGAACTTCGACCGGCTCGCCCTGCCCGGAGTGCTGCGTGGTTTGGGATCCGGAGGTCTTTTCGGTCCGGCCGCCGGGCGCGGACGTGCTCGGAGCCGCAGGCTGCGAAGCGGACGTCGTCGTTTCCGAGGGTTTTTTCGCAGGGGCGCAGCCGCAAAGCGCGAAAAGGACCGAAAGTACGAGCAAAAGCGATATGAACGTTTTTTTCATGATTGCCTCCTTAAGAGAAGAGGGGGTGCTTTTTTATTCTTCCGCCCGTGCGCGCCTGCGCCGGGACTCTGTCGAGAACACCTTTGAGCTGAGCCAAATGAGAAAAACAGTGAATAGCAGGGTGGACAGGCAGGCCGTGACGCCCTGATACAGTTTGAGCGTGCCTGCGAAAAGACTTATCAGACAGTTGATGAGCCCGTAAAGCGGCACGAAAAACGTCCACGCGGCCGTTTCCGAAACTCCCGAGATTATGGGCATATAGCATAGAAGCAGCAACACGAGATATACCGACGACACCAGGCTGTTGGCCTGCTTGACGCTTTTGGCAAGAGAAGACAAAAACATGACGATCGCCGAAAACAGAACGGCCATGAAGGCCATGCACAAAAGCACGGTAAAAAGATCGGAAAGTCTGAAGCCCATACCGCCGGATATATCGAACGGCACGTTTTCCGAAAGCTCGGCCATCGCCGCGCCCTGCGGGAGCACGCTTCCGGCGTACAGGACTATCACCGCCGCAGCGCCTACCACGCCCAAAAAGATCGCGAACGACGACAGCACCGCGACGACGGCGAGAGCCGCGCACTTTCCCGCGGCTATCGCGAAACGCGGGGCGGGTGTCATGAGAAGAGAGGAGAAAAAACCGCGCTCCTTTTCGCCCGCCACGCAGTCGACCCCCTGCTGCATGCACGAGGAGAAAAGAAACACCACGAGCAGCATGACAGCTATCGAGCCCACGAGGCGGCCGGTCGATTCCTTTTCGCTGGTGACGGATGAGCCGGTTATGATGGGCGCGGGGAAAACGCCGCCCGCCGTTTCAACAAGATCGGAGTGGTAGGCGGACACCGCCGAGCTGAATCTTTCAAGGGCGAGCTTGGACTGATCCGAGCCGCCGTCGTATATGGCTGAGATCTCGGGCGCGGAAAAGGCCTGCGCCTTTTGCTCAAAGTCGTCGGGCACCGTGACGCCCAGCGCGATCTCGCCCGAGTCCACCTTGGAGCGCAGCTCGCTCTCGTTTGTGGGTATGAGTACGCAGTCGTTTTTCGCAAGATAGGCCTCGATCGCCTCGGGCAGTGTGCCTGAAACGCCTATGCCGGTCTGCCCGGAGGACGCCTTTGCGACGCGTGACACGGCGAATATGCCTATCGTCGAATACATTATCAAAAGCACGAGAGCTGGCACGACGAACAGGCTTATCATAAGCTTTCGGTCGCTGAAGACGCGCTTCAGCTCCTTGCAGAAAATGACCTTAAACGCTTTCATTCTTGCACCTTCTGTATATGTTGAAAAACGCGTCGTCGAGATTGTCGGCCTGCGCCAGCGAGTAAAGCTCCTCCAGCGTGCCGCAGGCGGCGATCCTTCCTTCGGCCATTACGGCGATGCGGTCGCTTATCCTGCGCGCCACGTCCATTATGTGAGTGGATACTATTATGGTCTTTCCCTTCTGCTTGAGCTTGAGAAGATAGTCGGTCACCTCGCGGGCGGATATTATATCCAGTCCGGAGGTCGGCTCGTCGAATATGATTATCTGCGGATCCTTGATGAGGTTTATCGCTATGCTCGCCTTCTGGCGCATGCCCGAGGACAGCTTGCCCACCTTTTTGTCGCAGAACGGACCTATGTCGAGCTCGTCGTAAAGCTCGGCCTTTTTTCGGGCTATCTGCTCTTCCGTCCTGCCGTTCAGCCGCGCGAAATAGGTGACGAGATAGTCCACGGTGAAGTTTTCGTCCGGCTTGAGCTCGGCCGTGAGAAAGCACATCTTTTTGCGTATCTCGCGCTCGTCGCGGGTGCCGTTCACGATTATATCGCCGCTGTCGGGCTTTATGAGGGTGGAGATGCACCTCATGGTGGTGGTCTTGCCGGCGCCGTTCGGACCCAAAAGCGAGAATATCTCCCCGTCGTTCACGGTGAAAGAAACGCCGTTTACCGCGGTGACGAAGCCGCCGCGCTTTTTCTGCGCTTTCTGCTGCTCGAGGGACAGGGGAAAGGTCTTGACTATATCATATACTTCGACCATTTTTACCCTCCTTTTGTTTCACTTTTCAGCATACCACAAAACGAGCGCGAAGTCTATGAGCCGACCTTTTGTCTGAGCTTGTCGAGCGCCTTTTTTTCTATCCGCGAAACGTACGAGCGGCTTATTCCCATGAGGCAGGCGCATTCACGCTGGGTGAGGGGCTTTTCTCCGCCCAGTCCGTAGCGGCGGATTATTATTTCCCGCTCCCTCTTGTCGAGCGCCGTGAAGACGAACCTGCGCAGGGCGCTTTTTGTCTCGCTGTCGGTTATGGCCTCGCTCATGTTGTCCGGGTATTTCAAAACGTCGATAAGGTATAGCGGGCTTCCGTCGCGGTCGTTCTCGATGGGCTCGGACAGAGACACCTCCTGAGCGAGCCGCTTTTTGGAACGGAAATACATCAGTATCTCGTTTTCGATGCACCGGCAGGCATAGGTCGAAAGGCGGGCGTTGCGCCCGTCGGTATAGGATTCTATCGCCTTTATCAGGCCTATGGTGCCGATGGATATAAGATCGTCCTGATCGGAGGACGCGGCGTAGTACTTTTTCACGACGTGGGCGACGAGTCTCAGGTTCCTCTCGATGAGAAGATCCCTCGCGCCCGTGTCGCCCGCGGCCATCCTCTCGAGAGCGAGACCTTCCTCCTCGGCGGAAAGCGGCCTCGGGAAGGAGCCCTGGGGCGACACTCTCAGAACGGCGAAAAAAGCGCGGGAAATAACGGCGATGACGTTTATCATTTTATTTCCTCCTTTTCCATTAAAATATGTCGGAAGGATGCGGATCGTGCACGTCCGCGCGTTTTTTCACATCGAGTTGAAAAACCGGCCGATCCGTGATAATATCAAAGCACACAGCAGGAAGGGGCCGTTTATGGAAAAGAAATATATAGTGAGCGAGGACGCCCTGCCGCAGGGACTGCTCAAGGTATGCCGGGCGTGGGAGCTCATAAGGAGCGGCAAGGCGCGTTCGGTGTCCGAGGCGGTCAAGGCCGAGGGCATCAGCCGCAGCGCCTATTACAAATACCGCGGCAGGATCAGGCCTTACGATCGGTCGGACAACGAGGAGCTGTTCGTGGTGCAGGCCGTGCTCGAGGACAGAGCGGGAGTGCTGACCACCTTCCTTAACGTTCTGGCCAAGGCCAGCGCCAACGTGAAGACCGTCAACCAGAACATGCCGGTGAACGGCGAGGCCGGGGTGACCGTCACCGCGTCCTCCAAGGGAATGAAGATATCGCGCGAGATCATGATACGCAGGCTTTGCGCCATCGAAGGCGTTTTGAAGGCCGAGATCATATTGGGGTGATAAAATGGAAGAAAAAATGGAGCTGTCCAAACTCGGGCTGACCGTGCCCCTGAGCCTTTTCCGCGACTGCATAGTCACGCAGATCGCCGTCGAAAGCGATCGGGTGGAGCTTACGTTCGACTTTGATTTTTACAGAGAGGAAAGGACGGACGGCGCGGAGGAGTCGGAATACGCAGGCTTCAAAAGCTGCGTCATGTCGGTCGTCATCAGCGAGGAGGGCAACGTTTTTGCCAGCATCGAGAGCATGCTGAGCAAAAAAGGCGTTTCAAAATCCCTCTCATTCATGCGTATAAACGATTTCGACAACCTCGGCGATTTTGCCGAAATGGTGAACTCGGGTGCTTTCATACTCAGCGTCCACGACATCTTCATCGGCGCCGATTCGGTGAACCTCGTGTTCTCGGCCTATCCGCAGATAAAAAAGTATAAAAAATACGCCTCGGCCACCATGCTGGTGAACGCGGCGGAGATAAGATGCGTCTGGAGCGAATAGATAAATAAAGGAGCGGGATCTTCCCGCTCCTTTTTCAAGTCAAATATTCGTCAGGAACCTCTCGGCGAAGGCCGCGTGAAGGGCGGCGCCGTATTTCAAAACGTCCTCGTCCACCCGGAACCTGTCGTTGTGGTGGGGAGCGCCGCATCCCTTTTCGGGAGAGCTTGTGCCGAGAAAGGCTATGCAGCCCGGCCAGCGGTCGAAAACGTGAGCCATCGATTCCGAGGCCATCCACGGCTCGGCCGTTTTGATGCTGCTCTCGGGCATGAAGCTCGCCCACGCCTGCCTTATGAGACGGGCGATGGCGGGCACGTTGACGATGGGCAGCTTGGGCTCGAGTATGGGATCGCTTTTAACGCCGCAGCCGTAGAACGCCGCCTGCGAGCTTACCAGCCTTTCGATCTGCCCGCGCAGCCTTTCGGCGGTCTCGACGCTGAAGTATCTGACCGAGCCCTTGAAGGTCAGCTCTTCCGGTATTATGTTGAAGGCGTCTCCCGCGTGCACCGCGCCCACCGACATGGAGACCGTGTCGAAGGGGGAGGCAAGACGCATGCGAAGGGCGCTCAAGCCCTGATATATCGCGGAAAAGCAGTCTATCGGATTGTTGGCCTGATCCGGCCTCGAGCCGTGCCCGCCCTTTCCGGTGAGGGTATAGCAGAAGTCGAATATGCCCGAGGTCATCGGCCCGTCCGCACAGAAAAGGCAGCCCGAATCGAGATCTGCCAGCATGTGGATGAAAAAACAGCCGTCTATGTCGGGGTATTCGCTCTCCAGAAAGGCGCGCAGACCTTCGACTCCGCCGTAGGTCTCCTCCGCCCTTTCGAACATGAGTATGACCCGCCCGCAAAGCCCGGCGCTTTTGAGTATCCTCGCGGCGCCCAGGAGCATGGCGGTGTGCGCGTCGTGCCCGCAGGCGTGGCACACGCCCTCGTTGAGGCTTGAAAACTCTCTTTCGCCCTTGAGGTCGCAAGGATTTTCAAGTATGGGCAGCGCGTCCATATCCGCCCGCAGAAGCAGCGTTTTGCCCGGCTTTTCATATTCGATCACGGCGATAATGCCGCAGTCGGGCACCTCGTGAAAGGGGATGCCCAGCTCGCTCAGCTCCGAGCGGATCTTTTCGAGCGTATCGAATTCCCGTCCGGAAAGCTCGGCGTGGGTGTGAAAGAATCTGTGGAGCTGCTTTATATGCTCCTCATATTTGATGGCAAGGGCCAGCGCGTCCATATGTCCTCCCGTTATTTAATATGTATATATTCTATTATATCGGCGGGCCGTTTTCAATCATCCATTTGACAAAAGCCCTCGCAAGGGGTAAACTTGCTTTATTATATGGTATAAGGGATGATGCAGCTTTGATTTCAGGAGGAGCCATTGCGGCGATGATCTTCTGCCTTATTCTGGCGATCGCCGCCCCTCTCGGTCTGTGTTTTCTTTTGACGTTCAGGCGAAAAACCACGTGGCGGGCGATACTCGCCGGAGCCGTGGGCTATCTCGTGGGCGAGGTCCTTATAAGAGGAGCCGTATTCAGCCTTATCAGGGCGTCCTCGCAGCGCTTCGACGAGCTGATGAACGTGCCCGTTTTCAACAGCTTCGTCACCGCGGCCTGCAGCGCAGTTCTGGTCATGGGCGTGATATACGTCGCGTGCTTCGTTCTGCTCCGCCGCCCGTTCGATCATAAAAACGCGCGGGGAGTGGGCCTGGGCGCGGGCGGAGTTTTCGTGATAGCCAACCTCGGAGTGGATTCTCTTTTGTCCATTCTCGTGGCGACCTACTATAACTCCGGACGCATAACCGATATCGCCGGCGTACTGGGGACCGACCAGGTCACCGCCATGCTCGAGCAGTTCTCAAGCTCGAGCGCGCTCGATCTGGTACTTTCCGCCTTCGTTTATCTTATAGGCATCGTCGTCATGCTTGCCGCGGCGACGCTCGTGGTCTACGGACTGCGCTCGGGCAAACACGGCTTTTTCCTTTGGGGAGCGCTGGTGTGGTTCATTTACAGGGGCATCAGCGTGTTCCTCGGTTATATCACTCCGTGGTTCGCCCTTTTGTTCGCCGTATTCTTCGGGCTGATCTGCTATAAGTTCTTCGATCTCGTGAAAGAGGTCTACGATCAGACCCCCGAGGTCTCGTACGCGCGAAAAAAAGGCGCGGCCAATCAGAGGAAGGATATTTCCGTGACCGGCGGCAGCCGCAAGAAAAAGAAAAAGAAAAAGAAGAAAAAATGATCTCGCGCAGCACTGCGCGTGCGCAAAAGGAGCGCATATGAAAACCGTCCTTGTCACCGGGGGCAGCAGAGGCATAGGAAAGGCCTGCGCGCTCGCCTTCGGCAAAGTCGGATGGAGGGTCGCTCTCTGCAGCAGGACCCCGGCGGAACAGACCAAAAATCAACTTATCGAAATGGGTATAGACGCCGAGGCGTTCGCGGCGGACGTATCCGACAGTGAAGCGGTCAGAGCCATGTTCGAGCAGCTCGACCGGTTTTCCGCGCGCCTCGACTGTCTGATCACGGCGGCCGGGATCGCTGAAAGCAAGCTGTTTTCCGACATAACCTATGAAGACTGGCGCCGCATCATGGCGGTGAACGCCGACGGCACTTTCAACTGCGTCAGCGAAGCGGTCAAGCGCATGCTCAAGCGCAGGCAGGGCTCGATAATCACCGTATCCTCGGTGTGGGGGCAGACGGGAGGCGCGTGCGAGACGCACTATTCGGCGTCCAAGGCCGCGGTCATCGGGTTGTCCCGCGCGCTGGCAAAGGAGCTGGCGCCGTCCGGCATAAGGGTCAACTGCCTGTGTCCCGGAGTCATCGACACCGATATGTTCCGCTCATACAGCGAGACCGACCGGGCAATAATAGAAGAAAGCATACCCCTCGGCCGAGCGGGCACCGCCCGCGAGTGCGCGGAGGCGGCGCTGTTCCTCGCGGAAAACGAATATATGACCGGACAGATACTGCCGATCAACGGCGGCATGTATATATAAAGAGGTATAATGATGAAAAGACCGATTTTGCTCATCCTCGCCGCGGGCATGGGCTCGCGCTTCGGAGGACTCAAACAGATCGAGCCGCTGGGACCCAACGGCGAGATAATACTTGATTATACCCTTTACGACGCCTGGCGCGCCGGCTTTGAAAAGGCCGTGCTGGTGATCAGGCGCGAGCACATCGAGGAATTCAAAAGGATACTCGGAAGATACGATATCCCCATGGAGATATCCTTTGCGTTCCAGGATATGGACGATCTTCCCCGCGGCTTTTCGGTGCCGGAGGGCAGGAGCAAGCCCTGGGGCACGGGGCACGCCATACTTGCGGCAAGAGATCAGCTCGACGACGTCTTCGGCGTGGTCAACGCGGACGATTTTTACGGCGCTCAGACGTTTGAGCTTTTGTACGACACCCTTTTGACGAGCTGCGATGAAAAGACCATGAGCATGGTGGGCTTCGTCCTCGAGAATACCCTCAGCCCCTCGGGCGGCGTGTCCCGCGGAGTGTGCGTCACGAAAGACGGAAAGCTCGTTTCCATACAGGAGTGCCACGGCGTCGAGAAGGTCGAAAACGGCGTCAGATGCGACGAAAAGACCGAGCTCATGACCGGCCGCGAGACCGTGTCGATGAACGTTTTCGGCATGAGCGACAAGGTGCTGCGCAGACTTTCGTCACAGTTCCGAAAATTCCTGCGCGGCATGGGCGACCCCCTCAAGGACGAGTATTACATACCCCTGTTCGTATCTTATCTCATCTCGTCCGGCGTGACGTGCGTATGCAGAGCGTCGGGAGAAAAATGGCAGGGCGTCACTTACCGGCAGGACGCGGACGGCGTAAGAGCGGCTTTTCGCAGGCTGCATGAAGACGGCGTATATCCCGACCGGCTTTTCCCTCTGAAATAAACCCGGATCCGGCATTCCCCGAAAGGAGCCAAGAATGGCACATTCCAGAAACATAAACATAATACGCACCGTGGGAGTGATACTGCTCAGCATCATCCTTATCGGCATCGTCACCGCCGCCATCTGCGGAGTAGTGTTTGCGGTCTATCTCAACAATTACGTCAGCACCGCGGTCGACGTGGATCTTGACAGCTTCAGACTGGATGCCAACTCCAAGATCATATATTACGACAGCGAGGGCAACGAGCAGATACTGCAGGATCTGCACGGCTCGGAGAACAGGATCTGGGCGGACTACGACGAGATACCCGAAGACCTGATAAACGCCTTCCTCGCGGTCGAAGACTCCCGCTTCTGGAACCACAAGGGAGTCGACTGGAAGCGCACGATAGGCGCCACCATCAACTTCATCGTTCCCTTCAGGAGCAATTACGGCGGCGGCTCCACCATAACCCAGCAGCTCATCAAAAACCTCACCGGCGAGGACGACGTCTCGGCAAAACGCAAGGTGCAGGAGATAATGCGCGCGCTGGAGCTCGAAAAGCAGTACAGCAAAAAAGACATCCTCGAGATGTACCTCAACACCATATATTTCGGCCAGGGGGCTTACGGAGTCAAGCAGGCCGCCCAGGTGTATTTCAACAAGGATCTTTCCGAGCTGTCGCTCGAAGAGTGCGTCGCCATTGCGGGCATAGTGAAAAACCCGACCCTCTACAATCTCAAGACTCATCCCGAGCAAAATGCCAAACGCCGCAAGACGGTGTTCCTCACCATGTATGAAAACGGCATCCTCACCGAGGAAGAGTACCTCAAGGCGAGGGAGACCGAGGTCAAATACACCGGCGTTTCCGACAGCGCGTCCGATCCCTATTCTTCATATTACAGCTATTTCGTAGACGCCATCATCTTCGACGTCATAGAACGGCTGGAGGAGGAAAAGGGCTATTCCGAGGTCTTGGCCAAGCAGACGCTCTACAGCGGCGGACTCACCATCGTCGCCACGATAGACATGGACATCCAGAACAAGATGGACGAGGTGTTCACCGATACCGAGAACTTCCCCGGAGTGCTCGGCACCGACGGCACCTATCCCGAGGCCGCCATGGTGATAATGGATCCCTATACCGGTTACGTCAAAGCTCTTTACGGCGGCAGGGGCGAAAAGTCCGGAAACCTCGTTCTCAACCGCGCGACCCGCACCTATCGCTCGCCCGGTTCGTCCATAAAGCCGATCACCGTTTATTCGCCCGGTCTCGAATACGGCATAATCACTCCCGCTACCGTCATAGACGACGCGCCTCAGGATTTTGAGATACGCGCCTCCGGCTGGCCCAAAAACGAAAACGGCAGATACCACGGTCTAACGACCGTGCAGAACGCCATCGCCTGGTCGCTGAACCCGGTCGCGGTCAATATATTCAACAAGATAGGCGCTCAGCGCTCCTTTGATTACGCCACGAATAACCTCGGCATCACCAGCCTGGTCGAGCGCAGGACCAGGACCAACAGCGACGGCACCACCCAGATACTGTCCGACCTTCAGGCGTCCTCGCTCGCCCTCGGCGGCCTTACCGACGGCGTTTCCGTGCTGGAGATGACGGCGGCTTATTCCGCCTTCGTAAACCACGGAAAATACAATACCCCTGTGCTATACACCGTCATCTACGACGCGAACGGAGACGTGCTGCTCGACAATACGCCAATCACCAACACGGCCATGTCCGAAAAGACGGCCGACTATATGATAGACCTTCTCACCGGCGTCGTCACCCGCAGCGGCGGCACCGGCGCCCGCGCCGCCATCGACGGCATCGAGGTCGGCGGCAAGACCGGTACCACCTCGTCCAGCGTCGACCGCTGGTTCGCCGGTATCACGCCTTATTACGTCGGCGTGTGCTGGTTCGGCTACGACAAGCCGCAGGACATCACCGGCGTTACCACCAACCCCGCCCTTAATCTGTGGCGCAGGGTGATGGGCAGTGTGCTCGAGGATTATCCCGACGTCAAGTTCGAACGCACCACCGAAATGGTGCCCGTCCAGATCTGCGCCGACAGCGGCATGCTGGTCAACGAGGCGTGCGAGTGCGACCTTCGCGGAAACCGCACCATAACGGTCTATCTCGCGCCGGAGGACGTGCCCAAAAACAGGTGCACCCTCCACACCATGGTAAATCTCGACGTCAGTACGAACTCCATCTCCTCCGGCTACTGCCCGGACGGCCTCTGCGTCAAGGTCGGGCTCCTTAATTACCAGAGACTTTATCCTTACGACGGCGTGGTCATATCCGATCAGCAGTACTGCATGCCCTACTCGTCCGTCGTGGTCGACGGGGTCACGCTGTATCCTGCGAAAAACCTCGTGTACGATTTCTGCCCCGCCCATACCGAGTTCACTCCCGAGCCCGATCCGGAGCCCGATCCCGAACCGCCCGAAGACCAGCCTCCCGACGAGCCTCCGACCGAATGATCAAAAGCGCCCTTGCGGGCGCTTTTTCTATTGTTTGAAGACGCAGGAGTCTTGCTGCACGAAAAACCTTGACATATTGTATATATATATATATGATACGATTATATAAACAAACCGCTGATAATAAGGATGAGACTTAAGACAAGCTGAACACAGAAAGGATTGTGAGAACCGTGAAAAAGGCCGATCTGATCAAGGCGGCGCTGCTGGTCCTGGCGATCGTGGCTGTGCTGCTCGTGTCCAGATACGTCACTTCGAATTACAGAAGAATAGAGGAAGGGGAGTATTGGACGAGCGAGGAGTACGGCGGTTATTATTCCAAGGTCAGCACAAAAGAACTGGTGGCCGCCGTATATTATGAAAAGACCGGAGTTATGCAGATATATATCAGATATCTCGGCTTTTTCAGAAACGAAAAAAAGGTATATCAGTGGGAGATCCGGCTCGATCCCGAAAAGGACGATATAGACCCCGACAGACAGAGCTTTTGGACGGACAGGATAGAAGCGGTGAAGAAAGACAGAAAAAGCGCCGTGGTCATAAGAGACGGCCGCTGATCGAGATAGAAAGCACGACGCGAGTCGTGCTTTTTATTGTTTCATTTGCCTGCGTTTTATGATAAAATACATAAAAAGGTCTGAAGGAGGACGGTATGGGACAGGGATTCATACGCAGCGACAGAGACGTAAAGCTGCTTATTTTATACGCGCTCAGTCTGCTCCCGGTGGCCGTGGCCGAGAAGGACCTGCTGGAAGTGGTCATGGTCGACGACGGCTTCGGCTATTTCGAGTTCGCCTCCGCTTTCAGGGATCTGCAGAAAAACATGCACATAGCCCGCGTCGGCGGAGAAAAGGAAGACTCCTTCATACTCACTCCGCGCGGCCAGCAGGTGGTCGACGCCATGGAGCCGCAGATAGCGATGAGCGTCAGATACAAGGCGAACGAGGCCGCAAAGACGCTGGTCGCAAGGCTCAGACGGGAGGAGTCGGTCAAGACCTATCACGTGGCGAAGCCCGACGGGACGTATACCGCGAAGTTCAGGATAGTCGATTCCAATCAGACCATGCTGTCGATCGACCTCGATCTCGTCAACGAGGATCAGTGCGTCAAGGCGGAGAAAAAATTCCGCGCAAAAGCCGAACAGATATATAAGTATCTTCTGACCGAACTGTCGCAGGAGGATAAGAGCATATGAAAAAAGCCGTCTGCCTTATGTGCGCCGTATTCGTCCTTTTGGGCGGCTGCGCGCAAGCCCCGGCGACCACCACAACGACGAGCGCGCCGCCGGCGCCTCAGACCACGACCACCACGGCCGCGCCTCCCACTACCACCACAACGACGAGCGCGCCGCCGACCACTACCACTACCACCGAAGCTCCTCCCGAGCCCGAGACCGCGCACGATCCGCTGACCGGCATCGCGCTGGAGGACGGGCAGGAGGCGTCTGACAACATCCCGGTCGCCGTCATGATGGGCAACACATCCGCGAGTCTTCCTCAGTGGGGCATATCCAAGGCCGATATCATCTACGAGATGACCGTCGAGGGCAGGATCACCCGCCTCATGTGCATATTCTCCGATATAACCAAGGCCGGAAAGCTGGGCTCCATCCGCAGCGCGAGGCCGTATTTCATAGAGGTCGCGGCGTCATATGGCGCGGCTCTGCTGCACGCGGGCGGCAGCGTTCCCGCGTACGATCTTTTCAAGGCACGTCCGCAAATGCCCCATATCGACGGGACCAACGGCGGCTCGGAAGCGCGCATCTATTACCGCGACTCCGGCAGACTTGCCTTCACTTCGGCCGTGCACAGCCTTACCGTCAAGGGCAGCGACGCGTGGCAGATGCTGAACTCCATGGGAAAATACGATCTCAGCCGCGGAGACAGACCGGACGCGTTCAATTTTGACGCCGAGCACAGCGCGCTCGAAGGGGAGAAGGCCGAGACGATAAAGGTGGCTTTCCATTCGGGATACGTACCGAGATTCGTATATAACGAGAACACGGGCGAATATCTCAGATGGGAGTTCGGCGCCGCCCATATCGACGGAATCACCGGCGAGCAGGTCTCGGTCAAAAACGTCTTCATACTCAGGATGCAGCTGACCGACGTTGCGGGCAGCAGCCTGGGACTGGTAGAGATCAACACCTACGGCTCGGGCTCGGGATGGTACGCCTGCGACGGCAGGATCGTGCCGATCACCTGGAAGCGTTCGGCCTACGGGCAGGGCTTCACCTATTACGATCAAAACGGCGTTGCGCTCTCGGTGTCGCCGGGGCGCACCTTCGTTGAAGTGATTTTCCAGACCTCGAGCGTCAGCTGGCAATAAAAGCGAAAACCGCGCGTGAAAACGCGCGGTCTGCTTGCTTTTCAGACTCGGTCTTCGATATGCCTGAACAAAAGAGATATGCACCACAGCCCGGCAAGGCCTATCAGAGTGTAAACTATGCGCGCGCCCGCCGCCGCCTGAGAGCCGAAGATGGCCGCCACCAGGTCGAACTTGAAAATGCCTATGCTCCCCCAGTTCAAAGCACCGATGATGACCAGCGTCAATGCAGCTTTGTTCATATAATCATCCTTTCCGTGGGATATAGGCATTGTTCCCCTTATTCATTGAGATATTCGGAGGTAGTATGGAAAAACGTGTTTTTGCGGCCGTGTGCCGCTCCTACGAGCGGGACGAGCTGTCGCGCGCCGTCGATCGCATATTCGAGGCGTGGGGCGGCGTTCAGGTCGTGCTGAAAAACGGCCCCAAAATAGTCGTGAAGCCCAACCTTCTGATGGCGCGCGAGCCCGACCTTGCCACAACCACCCATCCCGTTCTCGTGGAGCTTGTCGCGGAAAAGCTGGTGAAAAACGGCGCCGACGTTACGATCGCCGACAGCCCGGGAGGTCCGTACAACGAGATCCGCATGAACCGGGTCTATCGCGCCTGCGGGATGGATGACGCGGCCGCACGGTCCGGGGCGAAACTCAATCACGACTGGACCCATGAGGTCATAGAATATCCCGGCTTCGAGAACAGGCAGTTCCATATCATATCCCCGATAGCCGAGGCGGACGCCGTGGTGGATATCGCCAAAATGAAGACCCATCTCATGACTTATTTCACCGGCGCGGTCAAAAATATGTTCGGCTCGATCGCAGGGCTCGAAAAGGCTGCGTGGCATTCAAGACTGCCCAAAAAAGAGGATTTCTGCCGTATGATCGTCGATCTGTGCCAGTGCGTCAACCCCGTTTTTTGCATTATAGACGGGATAAACGGGATGGATGGGAAAGGACCTTCCGGTGGGCGTGTTCGCAGCTCAAACGTGCTTTTCGCGTCGACTAACCCCTTCGCCGCAGACCTTGCGGCCATGCATTACTGCGGGCTCGATCCGGAGCTTGCGCCCATCCACAACCACGGGGCGAAGCTCAGGCTGGTGCCCGAAAAATACGAGGATCTTGTAATGATGGGAGACGAGCTCAAGCCGCTTGACGAGCCTTTCGTTCCGCCCGCGAAGGGGATAAAGTCGGACTCGTTCGTGAACTACCTGCCCAGATTCATGCACAGGACTGCCCGCAGGCTGTTCGTGCCCTTCCCGCAGATGTCGCAAAGGTGCATAGGCTGTGGCGAATGCGCCAGAGCCTGCCCGAGACAGGCCATCACCGTGGAAAACGGCAAGGCCCGGGTGGACAAGACCAAGTGCATCCAGTGCTACTGCTGCCACGAGCTGTGCCCGATAAAGGCGGTCGAGCTCAAATGACGGTACGGGAAAAGGCGCGCGCTAAGCTCAATCTTTTTTTGGAGATAACCGGGCGCAGACAGGACGGATATCATCTTCTCGAAACGGTCATGCACACGGTGTCGCTGTGCGACAGGGTGAGCGTGACGCGCCGCGAGGGAGAGCTCGTTGCCGTCACCGAGGGCATGGATCTGCCGTCGGGGCCGGAAAACCTCGCCTGGCTCGCCGCCGCTAGATATCTTGAGGGGAACGGCCTTGAACGAGCGAACGTATACATTAACATAAAGAAGAACATCCCGAGCGGCGCCGGCATGGGAGGCGGCAGCGCGGACGCCGCCGCCGTTCTCAGAGCCATGGAAAAGCTTTACGGCCTTCCAATACCGCAGGACGCTGCGTTGTCGCTCGGGGCCGACGTCCCGTTCTGCCTCGCGGGCGGCTGCGCGCTGTGCACCGGGGTGGGGGAGACGATGAAGCCACTTCCCGCGCTCGGCCTCGACGCGGTCATCGTGATGCCCGAACAGAAGATGCAGACCGCGCTCGCTTACCGCCTGTGGGACTCCCGGCCGCACGATTTCGCCGTGAGCTCGGAAAAGATCGTCCGGGCAATAAACAGCGCCCTTTCGGTAAATGATCTGTTGTACAACACTTTTGAAAGCGTGGCGTTCGAGTGCATACCCGAATGCGCGAGCGTTAAAGCCCGGCTTCAGAAGCTCGGAGCGTCCGCGCTGATGACCGGCTCGGGCAGCGCGGTCTTCGGATTGTTTGAAGACCGAAAGACCGCCCGCGCCGCGTACCGCGCGCTCAGAAAGGAGTATCCGAGGGTTTTTTCGGCAAAACTGGAATAAAACGGAAGCCTTCCGGAAATCATCATACCGGAGGCGATATCGTGAAGAGAATGAAAACAGCCTGCGCCGCCTTTTTGCTGGCGGCGCTTTTGCTTTCCGTGCTGCCGTCGGCGCTGGGCTGCGGCATATACGGCAAGCTTACGAGACTGCACATACTTGCAAATTCCGACGACGAGCGCGATCAGGCGATAAAACTTGCCGTGCGCGACGCGGTTCTGGCCGACGAGACCGCACGCTCGTTTTCACAGCCGTGCGCGGAATACATCGAACGGATCGAGACCGTAGCCAACCGGACGCTCGAAGAAATGAAAGCGGAGTATACCGCCGAGGTAGTCTGCGTCAGGGAATATTTCGATACACGCGATTACGGCCTTTTCTCCTTGCCCGCCGGCAGGTACGGCGCGGTGAAGATAATCCTCGGCCGCGGACAGGGGCGAAACTGGTGGTGCGTACTGTTTCCTCCGCTGTGCAGAGCGGTATTCGAGGAGGAGTTGGACGAGACCGCGGAGCAGGCGGAGCTGTCCGAAAACGAAGTAAAGCTCATTAAAAAGCAGGACGGCGAAGCCGTCATAAGGTTCAGGATCTTAGAGTTTTTTGCGGAATTGTTCGAAAGAAAAATTTTTTCAAAAAAAGTAAAAAAAGGTGTTGACAATAGAGCATAAGAAGTGGTATTGTAATAGAGCGCCTCGACGAGGGGCGGAAGAACCTTGAAAATTGAACAACACCAAAAGAGACCCTGAGATTTTGATGAGTTAATACTCAAAAAGAAAAGCTAGGAAACATAGATATTTAGTCCGCGGGAGACCGCGGGTTATATATACCATTTATTTGGAGAGTTTGATCCTGGCTCAGGATGAACGCTGGCGGCGTGCCTAACACATGCAAGTCGAACGGAGTTATTTTGAATGAAGTTTTCGGATGGAATTCGGGATAGCTTAGTGGCGGACGGGTGAGTAACGCATGAGCAACCTGCCTTTCAGAGGGGGATAACAGTTGGAAACGACTGCTAATACCGCATAACGTATCCGGGAGGCATCTTCCGGATACCAAAGATTTATGGCTCAAGGATGGGCTCACGTCTGATTAGCTGGGTGGCG
>JAEEGL013687979.1_pt1 | contig 30162 bp, 29 predicted proteins | sample 9134231 | NCBI WGS metagenome assembly JAEEGL01 (sample SAMN16246548, study PRJNA631951) | gut metagenome | biome: gut microbiome; feature: rumen; material: fiber-attached | host: Bos | place: Iran: Karaj | collected 2018-10 | reverse complement strand
ATATACGACGATGCTGAAGAATTAGTGAAGATCTTGGTTGCAAGGTGCAAGAAATTGAATCAGGAAATAGATGAGAATGGTAAGGAATAGTAAAGGAATGTATCGGGCGGAATCAAGGAACACTCTTCCTTCTTCCCTCTTTCCTCTTCCTTCATAACACTCTTCCCTCTTACATCTTCCCTCAAGATACTCAGCCTTCAGCCATCAGACTTCAGACTTCGTTTGCCCTCTTCCTTCTTCCCTCTTACATCTTCCATCATAAATTTATGTCCTCAGATAATCAAAATTTAAAACAACAAACCAAGAAAGGACTCTACTGGAAGTTTGCCCAACAGTTCTCCAATTATGGAGTGCAGTTCATCATTGGCATCTTCATGGCACGTCTGCTGTCTCCGTCAGATTATGGAATCACCGCCCTACCAGCCGTTTTCATGGCTATAGCAGGCATTTTTGTAGAAGGTGGCTTCGGGCAGGCTCTTGTTCGTAAGCCGGAACTGAAAGAAGAGGATCTCTCTACGGTTTTTTTTTACAGCATGGGAGTTGGCATTTTTTTCTATGTTATCCTTTTTGCTGCATCACCATGGATAGCTGATTTTTATAATACGCCAGTATTAAAGTCTATTATGCGGGTTACAGCACTTGGATTCATTTATGGACCTATAGGTATACCACAAGGTGTACTTTTACAACGCAGGCTCGATTTCAAAACACCTGCCAAGATTTCTGTTGTCGTTAAGATCCTTTCGGGTGTTATTGGCGTCACAATGGCATTTATTGGCTATGGGGTATGGGCTCTGGTCATCTCAAGTATGTTTGCTGGCATTGTGGGACAGATAATCACCATCAGCATTGTCCGTTGGTATCCTAAGACTGGCTGGTCACGTGAATCTTTTAAATATCTTTGGGGTTATGGTAACAAGATGATGGCCTCAGGGTTATTGGATACCATTTATAATAATATTACTCCTGTAATTGTCGGAAAATACTTCAGTACGGCCGACCTTGGTGTCTATAATCGTGCTCAGGGCTATGCCGCCATGCCATCTCAAAACATCCACGGAGTTGTAAGAGATGTATCTTTCCCAGTGCTTAGTAAGCTTCAAAACGATCCGGATAAAATGATTAGTCATTACCGAAAAATGATTAATGTATCTACTTTTGTCATTTTTCCACTGATGATGCTATTAGCTGCAGTTGCACGACCTTTGATTATCACCATGATTACTACTAAGTGGGAGGCATGTATTCTGTTGCTACAGCTGATGTGTTTTTCCATGATGTGGTATCCGGTACATGGCTTGAATCTGAATATTCTTATGGTGAGCGGTCGTACAGATTTGTTTTTTCGTCTTGAAGTAATCAAAAAAGTATGGGGCTTAATTATTATGTGTGTATTCTTACCCATGGGGCTTATTGCATTTACTGCAGCAGGTATTTTTTCGTCTATTGTAGGTGTGTTCATTAACACATGGTACACTGGTAAGTTCTACGGCTTTGGATTCAAAGAGCAAATGAAGGATATTGCTCCGACATTGCTGTTAGGTCTTTTTATGTTTGTCTGTGTTCTCTTCACGACCTATATAGTCCCTAATATGCTACTCCAACTTGCTTTTGGACTACCCCTTGGGGCTATTATTTATCTTGGAGGAGCCTATCTTTTCCATTTCCCTGAGATTAAGGAAATCAAGTATTTATTAAACAGAAAGTAATGGAAAATCAATACCTTCAACCCACACAAGATTATAAGGTAATTATCCGTTGCCACACATACAACCAGGAGGCATATATTCGCGATGCATTGAATGGCTTTGTACGTCAAAAGACTAATTTCCCTTTTTGTGCATTGGTCATTGACGACTGTTCCACCGACCATAACGCAGATATCATACGGGAATACGAGCAGCAGTATCCTGACATTATCAAGGGAGTATATCTAAAAGAGAATTATTATTCTCAGAAAAAATCAACAGACCCCATTGTACAACCTTGGATAAAACGCACCCAATACATTTCTTTTTGTGAAGGTGATGACTATTGGATTGATGATCATAAACTGCAGCGTCAGGTCGATTTCTTGGATACCCATCCAGACTATATGATGCATTTTCATAATGCATTAGTGCGTTATCAGAACCATAATAAACCAGATCACCTTATCAGTGATTTTGAGACTGGCGATTTCAACACAGCCTTGCTGTTTGAGAAATGGCAGTTACCACTGGCATCAGTTCTCTTCAGAAAAGAAATATTGAAAAGTCAAGTATATCAAGATTTGATTAAAGTATATCCCGGTAGTTTTTGTTTCTTCATTGCCTCCTCAAGAGTCGGAAAGGTATATGGTCTTTCAGAATGTCTTTCTGTATATAGGAAAAATAATGGGGGAATATCTAATGGTTTCACTGCCGCTTACGCCATGAAGCTCAATTATGGATTTGCCAAGGCATCTGGTGCCCCAGAGGCATTAAAAGTGATGGATAAAAGAGCTGTTCGAGATTTGAGAGGCTATATTCTGCCTTATTTCCGCAAGAATCCGGAAGCCATAGAGATGGTTAGAGTCATCGACTCTTTCAATAAAAAAGTATTCTATGCTGCCCTCTGGGAATATATAAAGTCTATTCCTGTTCGTATATTAAGAAAACTACATATTAGTAAATGAAGAACGTTTCAAAACTTGTCATAGTGTGTTTGGTTACCGCAGCCATTATGCGAGCTGTTGAATATGCCAATAGAATGGGGCCACTATGGGCCGAGAATTATTATAATAGCTCCTTCAAAGCTGCATCTCCTTCAAACGCTGATGATTTTGTAACATTATTGCGAAATGGGTGTTATAATTTGATTGAAAGTGAAGGCAAGTTTGGTACCAAACCCATTGCTCATTATCGAACTGTGTTTTCATGGTTGACAAGAGACAGGTCTTTTTCTGAATTCGGCTATGGCGAATACGCGTTACTATTGCACTTCTCATTTCTATATGCGCAAGACAGAAATGATACCCAACTCATGCAACTAATCAAAGATAAATTTGATGAAGGTTTCAAGATTGGGGGGGGCATTATTAAAAGACAAGACCAAATAGCCTATGGTAATGTAGCCATAGATTTGTATAATAAAACTGGTGAAACTTTTTATAAACAATTTGCTGATAGGCTCTTTTCGCGATTAGATTCTTTAGCATCTGTTGATGGCCTTATCTTATATAGAGAAGGAACAAGAGAACAGCATGTTGATGCAATCGGTTTAGTTTGTCCATTCTTATTCTATTATGCTCGAACTTTTAGTAATAATCGAGCAGATGAATTGGGAAACAAAATGGCAGAGGAGTATGTGAGATGGGGAACAGATGACGTTACAGGCATTCCTGTACAAACCTATGACATAAAAAATTATGTAAAAATGAATCATGCCAATTGGGGGCGTGGCATCTCTTGGTATCTGATGGGAATTGAAAATATGGCATCCTCAGACTCTATTGTGTCTAACAGAATTACGACACTCGACCATACTTTGTTAGCAAATACCTCCCACCTGTATAATCAGTATTTCTCACAAGGAGGTTGCCCGGACATGTCAGCCACTATTCCTGTGTTGCTATATCTAAAGAAGAAAAATAGAATAGGCATCCGACGCGATAAGTTAACCAAACTCTTATCACCTTATTGCGATGCAGATGGTATACTTCGCTATAGCTCTCCAAGCATTGCTTATCCACACGAAGGGGTTTCAGTTACAATAAAATCTTTGCAGAGCCAAGCTATGTTGCTATATATGATCGGCTCTTTATGTAAATAATGTAAATATCATGCGAATAGGCATACTTACACTTCCTCTGAATACCAATTATGGTGGTATCCTTCAGGCCTATGCCCTGCAGACAGTGCTGGAGCGCATGGGACATGAGGTGAAGGTGATACATAAGAATCCGTATCTAAAGGAACCCAGTCTATGGGAATATCTTTGTAGATATTACAAGAAGAAGGTGCAGGGAAAACAATTGTTTGTCAAAGCAGAAAAATGGCATAATCAGGTAACACCTATTCTTCGAAAAAACACAGAGGTTTTTATTGAGAAGCATATTCACTGCTATACTATTGACACCCTTCGACAAATCAAAGAAAAAGATTTCGATGCCATTATTGTAGGCAGTGATCAAATATGGAGAAAAAAATACTTTGTAGAGTCTTGGGGGGATGATGAGTCTAATGCATTCCTTGGGTTCGCGGAGAACTGGAATATCCAAAGACTTGTATATGCAGCTTCTTTTGGTACAGATAATTGGGGGTTCTCAGAAAGGTATTCTTCCGATATTTCAAGACTTATCAAGAAGTTTAACGCTGTGTCGGTAAGAGAAAGAAGTGGAGTGGAAATATGCAAGAAGTATATGAACGTTGAAGCACTTCATTTACTTGACCCAACAATGTTGCTTAAGAGTAACGACTATCGGGAACTCGTCAGAGACTGCGAATTGCCATCGCAATCAAATAGTCTGTTTTGTTATATACTTGATGACAGTAAGGAAAAACAAAACATCATAAACATGGTAGCTGTCGCAAAGAACCTTACACCAAGACAATTGTATTTCCCAACAGAATACGCAGATGCTACTCAATGTAAGCCGTTTCCTCCTGTTGAACAATTCATACAAGGAATAATGAATGCAAAATTCGTAATTACAGATAGTTTTCACGGTCTAGTATTCTCCATTATTTTTGGCAAACCTTTTGTCGCTATAGTAAACAAGAACCGTGGGGCTGAAAGAATGGAGAGTCTTTTGCAGATGTTCCATCTTGAGGACCATCTTATCTGCGATATTACTCAATATAAGACATCATCATCATACAAGATGGGTGATGATGTAAGTAAAGTATTAGATAATTGTAGGAAAAAAGCTCTTGATTTCCTAAAAATACATTTGCCATATCAATAATCAGCAAGATGCAGCGCACCAGTAAGTAAAAAATAAAAAAAATAATACGTTCTATAAGCATGTGATGAATCCATTTGCATATTGAATGACATCCCGATATACATACAGAATTATGTCTTCTTCTGGCGTTAATATATGGATTTATTTTGACCTTAACAATCTGATTTCAAAAATTGAAAGATAATGATTTGTGTTCGTACATTCCATTGTAATAGGATAAAAAGTCTCATACCGACGTGTGTATTTATGGGAATACTGTCGATTGCGTGTATAATGATTGGCATTATTGATATTATGTCATGAAAGTTTTTTCTTTATCTTATGTTATTCTGCCTCCACCAATTGTATATTAAATGCAATATTAATATATTACGCACTCTCCCAATTGTTATTTTGTCTTTAATTTGAAATATGGCCTTGAAATATGTAGCAACAAGATAAATACGTTTCTTCAAATTAACGAAAGATTTTTGTTTTTGAGGCTCATTTCAAGTAAATTTTCACAGCATTAATGATCATTTGTTATAACATAGTTAATATCTCCAATTGTGGAGGAACTGAACGAGTTGTCCTTTCTATTGGAAGCAAACTTGCTGAGTTAGGATATGATGTTCATATACTTACGAGAGAGGGAAATAGAAAACCCTTCTTTAATTATAATAATAAAATCCAAATACACAGACTTTTCAGTAATTGGGAAATTGCCTTTTTTACCACTCATCCCAAATACATTATATGGAAATGTCGGTTGTTCTACAAACTTATTCGCCCAGACATAGTTATTGATACAGAACTACTTTCCCCCAATTTAACAATAGAAGCTATTCGTCCATTGAAAATCAAGCATGTGGTATGGGATAACTTCTCTTATGAAGTATTCAAGAATATTCAACAAGAGCATATCGCTTTAGAAAAAATAAAAAATTATGGGAGTCATCTCGTAACTCTTACAAAAAAAGACCGTGAATTGTTTATAACTTACGAAGGTTTTGATCCGACGCATATCCATCAAATTTATAATGCTCTCACGATTTTTAAAAATCATTATGTTAGGAGGGAAGAAAAAACTGTGCTGTCAGTTGGTCGTTTTGCCCATGAAAAAGGTTTTGATTTGCTATTAAAGGCATGGGAAATAGTAGAGCAACGAGTTCCAGATTGGAATTTAGAAATTTATGGTGATACCGGTACGGATACTGGCAAGGTATGGGAGACCTTTAAAAAACTAAATATTAAACGAGCAAGCCTATTTCCTGCGACAAAAGATATTGGCGAGCGGTTTGATAAAGCAGGTATTTATGTGTTGCCATCTCGTCATGAACCATTCGGTTTAGTTCTTTTAGAAGCAGCGGCCTATTCTTTACCTCTCATCGCTTTCGATTGCCCCAATGGACCGCGAGAGATTATAAATGACGGATATAACGGATTATTAGTTGAGCAAGAAAATGTTGAAGCCTTAGCTAAAACATTAATTCGTCTAATAAAAGATGAAGGGTTGCGCCATGAAATTAGCAAGAATTCATTTGAGCATTCTAAGAAATTTGATATAGATAATATTATTATGGAATGGACATCTTTGTTTGAAGAAATATGATAAGAACAAAAGAGGATTTATATACCTATGTAAATTACGACAAATGTGCTTATGGTGGGAAACCTTCTAAAATAACGGATAGTAGGTGGTCGCATGTTGGTTGGATGGTGATTCACATTTTAAAGGATTGGAGATGTAACTATAAAGTTTTCAATTTCTTGTTCGCCCTCAGAATGCATGAATACTATGCAAATATGCAGAATAAAGGATGGCTTGAAAAGATTGCTTGGAGGTATTGGCGAAAGAAACATGACGGATTGGGTGTGCAATTGGGATTTGACATTCCTATTAATGTATTTGGTCCTGGGCTTAGAATAAACCACTATGGTTTGATAGTCGTAAATGGGAATGCTCGTGTTGGGGCTTTTTGTGACATTCACCAGGGGGTGAATATCGGTAATTGGGGAAATGATACCGATGTTCCAATAATAGGCGACAATGTCTGGATTGGTCCAGGCGCCAAAATTTTTGGTAGAATTGTTATCGGCTCATGTTGTGCGATAGGAGCCAATGCGGTCGTTAATAAGAACTTTCCTGATGAAGGCAAGACAATTGCAGGAGTCCCTGCTCATATTATTTCAGACAAAGGTAATCCTTGGCGCAAAAAATATTATAAGTTCAAATGATGTATGGAGAGTATGGAACTTGTGTCAGTATTAATGCCTGTATATAATGTCGAAGGTTTTCTTACCCGAAGTGTTTCAAGCATCCTCTGTCAAACATATACCACGTTTGAATTGATACTTGTGGATGATGGTAGTACGGACGCATCTTCTGAAATTTGTGACCATTTTGCAAGTGAAGATTCTCGAATTAGGGTGTTTCATCATGCGAATCAAGGTATAAGTTTTACGAGGGAGTTTGCACTTTCTAAGGCATCAGGAGATTATATTGCATGGGTGGATAGTGACGACTGGATAGAACCCGATATGATAGAACAGATGGTTTTATGTGCCAGGGAGAATGAAGCAGATATCGTAAGTTGTAACCTCGAAGTTGTATGGTCTTCAACTACGTGGAATGTTAGGAATTACTATCATGATAAAGAACAATTTCTGAGAGAAGCCATATCAAGTAATTGGGCTGTGCTTTGGAAACTACTTATTAAAAAGACTCTCATCACAACTCATGACATTCATTTCCCCAATGGCATTAATAATGGCGAGGACTATTATTTCGTAGTTCAATGTCTACTAAATGCAACTAAAATCGCTTGTGTCGACAAACAATTATATCACTATAATAGGCTGAACAGTACATCAACTATGGCTACGCCATATGAGTCGAAAATCATGGAGCAGATTGAAGCGACACGTTTGGTGGAAAATCTGTTATCGAAAGAATGTTTAGCCAAGAAGTACAAAAAAGAATTATTGTTTAGAAAGCATATTGCAAAGGAAGGACTTCTGAAAATAAGTTTTTGGAAGTGGATGACAATATTTCCTGAAGCTTCCCATATCTATGCCATTGCTTATTTAGGCAAAATGAAGAAAAAAATATTAAGCAAATGATACCCAAAATAATACATTACTGTTGGCTCAGCACTGATCCTTATCCGGAGAAGATAAAAATGTGCATTAACTCATGGCATAAGTATTTGCCAGACTATGAGTTTGTGCATTGGAACTTCGACCGATTCCCACGTGGAAAGTCTAAATGGGTAGATCAGGCTTTCGATTACCACAAATATGCTTTTGCTGCAGATTACATTAGACTCTATGCTCTATATAACTATGGAGGTATTTATCTCGATACGGACGTTGAAGTTCTGAAGAGTTTCGATGATTTGTTAGATTTGCCTTACTTCATTGGTAAAGAACCTTCTGAGACGGGCATTGAGGCCGCTGTGCTGGGTGCAGAAAAGGGGAATATTTTAATAGGGGACATGTTAGGCAGCTATCAGAATAGGAGTTTCTTGTTGCCAGAAGGTGATATGGATGTGATGCCTTTGCCATATAAGATGCGTGCATGTATCGAATCGCAGTTTTTTTATCATCCAATCCAAAAGAAGGAGGAGTTTGTCAATAATGAAGACTACATAAACGTTTTCCCCGAAGATTTCTTTTCTCCTAAAGATTTCCATACGTTAGAAATAAGGACCACTGAACGCACTTATGCAATCCACCATTTTGCTGGTTCATGGATGTCCCCTTCCTCAACATCGGAAAAGACTAAAGAATGGAAAGCCACTGTCCGTCGTTGGATATTGAGGCATATTGATTGGAAGAACAATATTATCATGTCGAATAGTAATATTGACACGATGTATGATACAAGTTTTTCAAGACAAAATCATTCGCCAATTTATACAGCTCGCCTTTCACAAGAGGACTTTTTAAAATTCCTTTCGATACGTAATGAGTGGCCTTCTCTAATTCTCGTCCAAAGAAGACGCAAAGAATCAAAATATGCTGACAAAATAAAAGAATTCTATCCGATAGCTTGTATAAAGGGTACTGATATTGAGTTGCACTTCACCCGAAACTTTTCAATGGAACAGGTCTCGAAGATTTGGAAAGAAGGTTTGGATAATATTCGAGAGAAAAGATTCCTTCCCATATTAGTCACCGATGATACTAATGTTGCAAATAATTTTAGAACAATTGCTGGACCAAAGTACTTAATAATAACTTCGAATCCATCTATCACGGGGCGTAGAACATTACAGGTAAGTTCTCTGAAAGCATGTAATGAGAAGAGCATAGGAAGAGGCAGGCTAATGCTACAGATATGTATGTCTATGAATTTTATTTGATGGCATAATGTTCATTCTTGTATCTCTTGTTCTATTGTGGTTGCTTGTTGGGGTTTGGAAGACTTCAAGTAGTCAATGGTATGTAATGCCCTTCAGCACCAATGCGACACTTCCGTTGCGTGGGATTCTTGCATTAATGATAGTTTTCCACCATTTCCCGGTTTTCTTTCCTCGGGATTATGCTTATATTAATGTCGCAGATGGATGGGGCGGATCAATTTGCTCGTTGTTTTTTCTTTTCTCTGGTTATGGAGTAACTAAATCATACGTAGCTAAAGGTGATGCTTACATAAAGGGCTTCTTGTCTAAGAGGCTACCCAAAATCGTGATACCTGCAAGTATCGTCTTGGGGGGGCATATTCTTGTTAGGTTTATCATTTGGGGGGGTGACTTGGGCCTGCTTGTTTCAGATATCAGCAACATTCTGTCCGTACTCTCGCATTATTGGTTTATCTACACACTTTTTATCTTCTATTTTGTTTTCTACTTGTCTTTTCGTTTTTTTAGAAATGCAGTCTATGGAACATTGGTTGTTTGTGTCGCTGCAATCATATATTATTATGTGACAAAGGAGGTCCTCAACTATAGTGAGAATTGGTGGAACTCTATTCATGGAATTGCTATTGGCTCGATAATTGCCAATATAGAACCTAAAGTTAAACCATGGTTAGAGAATAACAAAACGATGTACCGCCATTTCGTGAGTGTTATTATACTTATAGTTTGTACTTATAATATTATAGGATGTTACTTTTTCTACTTACCAGGTTGGGGTACTATATTCTTTTTCCTGTTGCCTTTTTTTGTTTACGTCTGCAACTCATTCATACAGATTCCTACCAGTGCGATTTTCTGTTGGATGGGCAAGATTTCTTTAGAGATATATCTCGTTCATGTTAGTGTCATGCTTTGTTGTCGATATTACATCAGCAATATACATTTGTGTCTTGTGATGACTTTTATTTTGACACTGACCTTGGCCACTTTTTTAAATAAAATTGCCTATGCGATTGACAAATATTATCACCAAAAGACATCGTAGAGAGAATCTCTCTGCCGATATCGTATATGAGTGGGAAGACATTTTTGAAAAGATGTTGTCCCTTAAGATGGTTGATGATAGTTCATGGAGAATGAATGTGTGGACGCTGCGTTTTTCGGGCGTATAATTTATTTACTCCTAACGTTCCGTCTATCAGGTGTCTTGGCTGAGATTGTGCGCGCAGCCAATGAAGTTACAGACCCCACCCCCAACCCCTCCCCTTGAAGGGAGGGGAGTGGCTGCGCAAGGTTCAAGCTAAGGAAAATTCAAATTTGAAGTAAATGATGAAACAAGAGGTATCCTCCATTTTTTGTCTGAAATCGTTAGCTGCTTTTTTGGTGCTGGTTATTCATTTCCATTTCTATGGACTCCGTTATTTAGCCCCAATAACTATGAGTGCTGTAAGCATTTTTTTTGTGATTGGTGGCTATTTCTTATATGATGATGACCATGAGAAACTGATAAGAAGAGAGCGAAAACAGATAAAGAAACTAATAAAAATTCTGTTAGTAACTAATGGTATTTATTTTGTATTGGAATTTCTTGTCAATGAGAAACTCTGTATTTCCTCATTGACAGATTTCTTCCATTGGATTTTAAAGGGGGATAACATATCTGGGCATCTCTGGTTCCTAAATGCCTACATATATGGCTTGATTGTTATTCTGTTGTTCGATAAGTGTGTTCGGGCATTGATGAAGATGTGTCGAATTTCTGACAAGGGGGGCTCCTTCTTCCTTCTTCTTCTTTTTTCGATCGGTCTCTGGGGCTACGGATTGTTCGAAAGACAGTACAGCTTCGTCATACCTCAAATTTCACTCCCAGATATAACCAAGATAATTCATTTAACCGTTTCTTTGCCCATGATTGTAGCTGGCATGGCTATAAAGAAATATAAAGTTAAGTTGGCAAAAAGAAATGCGCTTCTCGTGTTTTTCCTTTGCATCGTGCTTGCATATTCGGAAAATCGTCTGATTTATTATTGTGGCCAAACAGAAAATGGAAATTGCGTGGGACGCTCAATCATTGCAATATCATTGTTACTTTTAGCAATCAGTAATAAATCATTTGGAAAAAATAGTATGATTGCTTATATCGGTAAAGAACATTCTGCAAATATCTATTATTGGCAATATTTACCTGTCATTTTCATCGGCACTTGGCTTTATCATGGAGTGTGGAATGAAATCTCACTTGCCATTATTTTGCCTCTAACACTGATTATTTCATGGATTGTAAACAAATTTCAAACTCTCAAGAAATAATAAAACTTTCCATCATCATTCCAGTCTATAATGTGGAGGCTTTTATTCGCCAATGTTTGGATTCTATCTTTACGGAAGAGAATGCAACCCTACCCTATGAAGTGATAGTGGTGAACGACGGTACGCCGGACAATTCAATGGCAATTGTAGAGGAGTATGTGACAAAACATCCTAATCTACATGTCGTTCGTCAGGAGAATCATCAGCAATACACATACGTGCCTTGTAATATCATTTATTTTGACACTGACCTTGGCCACTATTTTAAATAAAATTGCCTATGCGATTGACAAATATTATCACCAAAAGACATGGTAGAGAGAATCTCTCTGCTGATATCGTATATGAATGGGAAGACATTTTTGAGAAAATGTTGTCTTTAAATATGGTTCGTGAAAATCCATTGAGGATGAATATATGGACGCTGCAATGGTGGCGGTGATGGATTTGTGTAGCGAAATAGTAAAAAAGAAATGTACAATGAGAGTTGCTTTTTATCTTCCACATAAAGGGCTAGGGGGGGTGAACTGTTCTAGCATATTGGAATCAAACCCAGGTGTTGGTGGTACCACATATATGTTTCTCGTAATAAGCACCCTGCTTGGAATGAGGAAAGACAAATTTAGTGTTTCTTTATTTGTGGAAGAACCTTTCAATGGTTTGAAAGTAGATATGCAAATAGTTAATGGAGTACAAGAGGCAATAGCTAAGGCAGAAAATGATAATTTTGATGTTCTTATATTAAAACATGACAGTGAGTATGTTAAGAATAAAATATTGTCTTTTCATAACAATAAATTAACAGTTTTTATTTGGACACATAATTTTACAAATAGAATTGAGTTAGACTATTATAATAGTATTACAAATATAAAGCGGATAGTTTGTGTAGGTAGAGAGCATCGTGACATTTATTTGGATCATCCATGTATCAGCAAAATGTGTTTTATTTATAACACATTGAATACTGATTTGTCGTATATAGAAAAAGTAAAAAAACATCCATTTGAAAAAAGAAAGCGAATTGTAACTCATGTTGGTAGCATCGTTCCAGGTAAGAATTTTCATCGTCTTGCAGCTATATGGAAAGATGTTGTTAAGGAAGTCCCAGATGCAGAATTAAATGTTATAGGATCTGGTTTAGTATATGATCGCTCTAAGAAGATGGGACGTTTTGGAATCGCTGAACGGGAGTATGAGGATTTGTTCATGCCTAACCTAATGGATGGAGATGATATTATGTCTTCTGTTCATTTTTTAGGTAGTATGGGAAAAGAAAAAGAAGAAATACTACTGGAAACAAAAGTTGGTGTGCCTAACCCGTGGGGTGAAGTATATGGAGAGACCTTTTGTATTGTTGCAGCAGAAATGCAACTCTGTGGATGTACTGTTGTAGGAGGTAGTTGCCCAGGCTATTATGATACTTTTTTTAATGGTAAAATCGTAAAAAATAAAAGACTCAAAGATGAGATAGTGAAACAATTATTATCGGAAAAACCTGTTTTGGATTATGATACTACTTACTCATGCATCGTAGAGAATTTTTCGAATGAATCAGTTGTTTCGGAATGGGAAAAACTGTTATTGAGTGATTATAATAAACCATTACAAATTCCCAATGATTTCAAAAATCTTCTCTATCGATATAAATGTATAAAATACGCACTTGCCTATTTAAAGCAATTGTGCCCTGTTTGCAAGACACTTTTGCCTTTTGACAATGTATTACAGAAATTGGCATATAATAAAGAAGTATGAGTTTATTCGGCAAAACTGCTCACATATCCGTTGATGATGTTCAGGATTGTTTTAAAAGACTGGAACACCAAAAACTGTCATCAATTTTTGAGGAACCCTTTTTTGCTTATCTTCAAATGCTACACAACAAATATGGATGTAAGTTCAGCCTTTATTGCTACTCTGATGCATTAAAAATGCTTATTAATAATCCTTGCTATTTTGATGATTTACGAATGAATTGTCATTGGCTTATGATAGGCTTTCATGCAGAAAGAGGACTTGGTATATTACCATCAAATAGAACAATGGAGCAATTCAAAACCTCATTCCGACAATTCTTAAGTATTATTGATATAGGGAAATTTCCTTGTTGTAAAGTTTTAAGACTTGAATTCTTTTATGCATCTCAAGAAGAAGTTTTTTTCCTAAAAAAAAATGGTATTGAGTGTTTGCTCTGTGCTGATGACAACAGAATCAGTTATAATCTTTCTTTGGAGGAGGCTAGGATTCTTCAACAAAATGGATTTTTAGAAAAGGACGGAATGTGTTATCAGAAGACCACATGTAGGACTGAGCGTAGTCTTTCATGTATTTATTTTCTACAGGAACTGTTATTTCGTCGGCCTATTGTCCTGTTTACACATGAGGACCTGCTTGTAGGCTGGAACAAAATAAAATTTTCTGTTGCTATTAAGCTTCTCTCATTGTTTAAATATCACTTTTTTTGCAAATAAAGCATGGATAAAATAAAAAGATTCATCGACATTTATGTGCCAGTGACTACTTGCACATTAAGATGCCACTATTGTTACATCACTCAACATCGTCTTTTTGATGGTCCATTACCAAAATTCAGATATTCACCTGAATATGTTAGAAAGGCACTTTCGAAAGATCGTCTGGGTGGTACATGTTTACTTAATCTCTGTGGTGGTGGTGAAACTTTGCTTGCTCCCATGGTAGTTGATTATGTACAGGAACTTCTAAAAGAAGGTCATTATGTGATGATAGTAACAAATGCCACTGTAACAAAACGTTTTGAGGAAATGGCAAAATTCCCTAAAGAATTACTGTCACATCTTTTTTTCAAATTCTCATATCATTATTTGGAATTGAAGAAAAAGAATCTGCTTGATCAATTCTTTCGTAATGTCTGTATGATGAGAGAAGCAGGTGCCTCATTTACGCTTGAAGCTACACCAAATGACGAAATGATTCCTTACATTGAAGAAATGCAACAAGCAGCCATTGACCATGTAGGAGCAATGAATCACATAACTATAGGTCGTGATGAACGTAAACCGGGGAAACTACCCATTCTTACCAATATGAGTAAAGAAGAATACAAAAATACATGGTCATCTTTCAAATCAGAGTTTTTTGATTATAAAATGACCATCTTTGGACAGAAAAGAAAGGAGTTCTGTTATGCAGGTGCATGGTCTATGTATTTGAATCTCCTTACTGGTGAGGCTACCCAGTGCTATTGCTCATATTTTAGTCAAAATATTTTTGAAAATCTTAATAAACCAATCAAATGGCGTCCTGTTGGAAACAATTGCAATCAGATACATTGTTATAATGGACATGCTTTCTTGGTTCTTGGATTAATACCAGAGTTGAAAGCACCAACCTATGGAGAAATACGAAACCGGAAGTGTGCTGACGGTAGTGAATGGCTAAAACCAGAGATGAGAGCTTTTATGGACACGAAACTATATGAAAGTAATAAACAACTTGATTGGATCGAGCGTCAATATTGCAACATGGCTGTAAGAGTTGGAAAGGCAAGAATACTATTTGAAAAGATTAAGAGAAAGCTGAAATGACAGGGATTGAAAAGAAATGTGAGTTATCCAATCTAATATGGGATACTTTGACCCCACTTATTGATTGTGATTATCTTCTGCTTGATGTTCCATACTACTGGAATTTGGGCGACATTCTTATCTGGCAAGGAACGAAAGATTTTTTAAAGAGATTGCCTTATAAATGCTTAAAGGAAACTAATGCAAGAACTTTAAATTTTAAATTAATCAATAAGAAATACCCAAATGCAGTAGTTCTGTTGCAAGGTGGGGGAAACTTTGGCGACATATGGTCAATCCATCAGGATTTTAGGCGTGAAGTAATAAAGAATATGCCTAATCATAAAATCATAATTTTGCCACAATCACTCTATTACAAAAGCGAGGATGTTTTAAGGGCTGATAGTGAGTTATTTAACAAACATAAAAATTTAACAATCTGCGTTAGGGATCGACATTCTTTAGATGTTTCTAATAAATATTTTGATAGTTGTAATGTTCTATTGTTGCCTGATATGGCATTTTGTATGAAGATCTCAAAGCATCTAAAAATTGGACAAGATAAAGGAAATTTGTTTATTAAACGCAATGATGTAGAATTAGCAGAGATGGCTAAATATTATATTGTTCCCAATGATGTAGAAGTTAAAGACTGGCCATTAGTTGAGAGTCAACGATATTTGCCGGTGAGAATAGAATGTGTATTAGAGAGGTGGATTCGCAATATTTTGGGAAAGGGTACAGCTTGTAAGTTTGCTGATATCTATTGGCAGAATATCCTAAGACGATACTGTGTGAATATGGCTATCGATTTCCTGAAAGACAGAAGAACAATATATTCGACACGTATGCATGCTGTAATCCTAAGTGTTATACTTGGGAAACAAGATATTTATGTCTTTGATAATAGTTACGGAAAGATTTCATCTTTCATAGACTGCTGGTTAAATGATGTAGATGTAGTAAAACTTATATAGCTTTATGCTTTTTTTATCAATTATAGTGCCTATCTATAAGGTAGAGCGATTTATAGACCAGTGTCTTGGGAGTATATTAAACGAAAAGACAAATGGGATTGCATTCGAAATAGTGTGCGTCAATGATGGAACGCCTGATGATTCGATGGCAATCGTCAATAGGTATGCTGAACGCTTTAGTAATGTTAAGATACTGAATCAAGAGAATAAAGGTCTTAGCATAGCAAGAAACAATGGTTTAGGAATCGCAGAGGGAGAATATATATGGTTCGTGGATTCGGATGACTGGTTATCCGATGATGCTATCATTAATTTGCTGAAAGCTATCGATGAGCAGCCAATGGCGGATATAATTGCTTCGCCCATTGTATGGAAACATAATAGCGGTGATGTTATTGATTGGAATGAAAATTCTCATGCTTGCTCAGGTATAGAATATTTGAAACGTGGGATGTATTATACTCCAGTTCAAAGATTTATTATTAAGCGTAAGTTCCTATTGCAATCAGGTATATTGTTTTATCCCCACATATACCATGAGGATGTTCTTTTTTCAACAGAATTGTTATATGCGGCTCAGTTTGTTTATTATTTTAATGAGCCAATGTATCAATATCGTCAAAATACTAATTCAATCATGCATACGACCAATATTAAGAATGCATATGACTTAATAACAGTCCATCAACAGATGATGAGATACATGACCGAACATATTGCTGATAAAGATAGGGAATGGTGGCAACGTTTTGCTTTGTCGATGTTTGAGGAATCCTATTCAATAGCGTGGAATATGCGTGGTACTGATGAATACAAGAAATATATGGAGAAAACAGCATTTTACCGCAAGAAACAATGTGATGATGCTGCACAATTTGGAGGTTTGAAATGGAAAATAAAATGCTGGCTATTTAAGCACCCAATGATAAATAAATATAGAAGAATGGCAAGATGTTAATTTTTTTTGAAAGCTAGTAAACTCGAGCGGAACTTCTTGTACATGAAGTGGGAAAATAATGCCTATCTTAGATGAGCAAAGTTTAATGAGGAAATGATGAGCGCTCGTTCTTAAGATGAAAAAAAAGAAAATAATTAAAGTCTATACTCGTTAAGTGGCAGAAACCACCTTAAAAGCTACGATTAGATGAGCGCAGATTAATGTTTGTATTATATCTGCCGAGCATGAGTAGTTTCGACATTAGTCAAAGGTGGTTTTCAAGACTGGACGTCAAAATTGACATTTTACATAAAAATGGAGAAAAATAATCGTGAATCAAACTTTGAATTATTGAGAATCATAACGATGTTCATGGTACTAATACTTCATGCAGATTTTTTAGCTACAGGAACTCCTACAAATGATGATATCTCCATTTTTCCAGGGAAGAGTTTTGTGAAGTTTTTTATTGAGGCTCTAACAATTATAGCGGTCAATGTATTTGTATTAATTTCTGGATGGTTTGGTATCAGACCAAAGGTAACGAGTTTTTTTAAACTGGTTTTTCAAGTAGTATTCATTAATGCTATATGTGTTGGTGTTTTATCGTTTGCTGGTGAAAATATACCGCTGAAAGACGCCATAAAGAACATTATCATGGCAGATGAAAGCCAATGGTTTGTTAAAATCTATATGCTTTTATTTCTATTGTCACCAGTCCTCAATAAGTATGTTGAAACTGCTTCAAAAAAAAGAATTTTGTTTTTTGTTTGTTTCGTATTTATCCTTCCAGACTATTTATGGCTGGTATTTCCAAACAATAAAAGAGTTAATAGAGGGATATTCTCTAGCATCTTTTATCATGATTTATCTAATAGGCAGATTTTTAAATATTCATGCAAAAGAATTGAGGAACAGAATCACGCTCCAAAAACTTTTTTTGGGGGGGTATTTCCTTTTATCCATAATAATCAGCGCTATAGCATTTAGTAGGATTCCCTTAAAAGGCTATGCTTATTCCTATACATCTCCATTTGTTATCATGTCTAGTATAGCTTTCTTGTTAGCCTTTTCGAAGATGAAGTTTTCTAATAATACAGTAAATTGGATTGCAAGTTCATGTTTCGCAGTCTATCTGCTGCATATGAATAAGTTCGTAGCGCCACTTTATTTACATTTACTGAATTCGTTATATCAAAATAATAGTTTTGCTCACTATTGTCTTTATGCTTTTGTTATTAGTATAGGCGTATTCTCTGTTTCGATATTGATTGATAAAATTCGATATATATGTTTTCTGTCAATTGTTGCTCTTTGTAAAACTAATAAAAAAGATTTTATTACGACAGTGAAGCACTTTTTGCAAAAATGGGATTAATTGTTTATCAGCAGAATAAAGTAAACAATCAGTTGTAAGTAGTCAATTTTGACGTCTTGTACATGAAGTGGGAAAATGATACCTTTGGGCTTATTTTAAGAATGAGACAGTTTTATGATTTCTATATTAATACCAGTTTATAAGGTAGAACAGTTTTTACAGCGATGCGTTGATTCTGTTCTGTCTCAGAAATATGAAGACTGGGAGATGATACTTGTCGATGATGGGAGTCCTGACCGTTGTCCTGAAATCTGTGATAAGGCAGCAAAAAAAGATGCACGTATAAAAGTCGTTCACAAGAAGAACGGTGGACTTCCTTCTGCCCGGCTTGCTGGTTTCAGAGCATGCCAAGGTGAATACATCGTTTTTCTCGATTCTGATGACTGGCTCCTTCCCGATGCATTACAGATCCTTTTTGATGCCATTACAAGTGATGATGGTTATGATGTTGTAAAATCAGTACCGAAACGCGTCACAGATGATGGACGTGAATGGTTGGAGCATTATGAGATAGAATCAGGTGTTCTGTCTGGGAGTGAGGAATATACTCGTTCTTTATTGAGTGATAAAATGCAGCCATATGTTCATAGTGGCATATATAATGCTTCCCTCTTCGACGAAAACAGTTTTCTACCTATTATTAAGAATCGGGTAAGTCTTGGAGAGGATTGGTTTGTCAACTTTTCTATTTCTTCGAGAATAAAGAAGCTGAAGTTTATAGATCAGCCAACAACAGCTTATTTTATTAACAGCTCGTCAATTATGGGTGGGAGTATATATGGTTGGGAATATCTGGAAAGGTTGCATAAATGCACAAAGGAAATCAGCAAGAATATTGATTTCCATCCGTCACAAGAGTATGAGGAAGATTGTGCATTAGGTGATTTGAAATATTTCTTTGTTCCAGAGATTCCATTCAGATGGAATCTTTTTATGGAAATGCAACCATTGATTATTCGTGCAATAAAGAGAAACAATAAATGGTATAATCGGCATTATGCGCGTTTTATAGAGTACAGGTATATATATTTTATTTATGCACAAATCTATAAATTGTTTTTTTTCATTTTTAAATTGAAGTGTCGAAGGAGAAATGTAATCAGATAGATTCCATAATTTATAATTAAATAATGTATTTAGATAGAATAGGAGATATAAATGAAACGGCTAAGATAAAATCTTTTTCCGTTTTTAATAATTGGAGTCGAGATGTTGCAACATTTTGTCTTGTTGTCCCAACATTTAAAAGAGCAACTCTGTTGAGGTTTGCATTAAGGAGTATATTATGCCAACAGAATCTTCTTGATTATGAAATATTAGTTGTTGACGATTGTCCAACAAGAAATGATGAAACGGAAACAATGATGTGTTCTGAATTCTGTCAGAAGAATATTGCATATTATAAAAATACTAAGAATCTTGGCCAACCAGGCAATTGGAACAAATGTATAGAGTTATCACGTTCTGAATGGCTCATCATGCTACAGGATGATGATATGTTGTATCCTGATTTCTTTTCTATAATACAAAAGTTTATGAATTTATATGGTAATCAAGTCGGTGGATATTTCCCAAGTGTTATACAACACGAATTCGTCACAGATATATTGCCAAAGAGAGAAGAACAAACAATAACTGCAAGAATAATAAAGTTAGAAGACTTTATTCAGGGCAACGTGTTAGGAGCAGGTGCATTGGGAATGACTTTTAGGCGTGATATTGCTATTAGAATAGGCGGATGTAACACCAATAGTGGCCCGGCAGTGGATTACGACTTTTATAATAGGTACGTAAGGGAAATGAATGTTGTAAAGTTATATGGTTATCCATTAGGGGTATGGCGTACATTGGAAAATGTAAGTCTCAAACAATCTACTGTGTTGTTTTGCATTAATTGGGGTGATATTCTGAAAATGGATACATTGGAGAATTGCGGACTTGGTTGGTTGAAACCTTTGTTTAAACATTATCTGAAAGGTTTTGATGAACAGCATGTCAGGAACTGGTATATGGAGATGGGTAAGGATAAAAATACATACACATCACAACCATGCTCAGTTTTTGATATATTTGTATATAAGATATTCCGATTCTTTTTTGCAATTAAGAGACGAATGAGAAAAGGGAGTCAAAGGATTTTTATACAGTAATGCTTATTAAAAAAGTAGTATATTAATATATGAGTTATTACTTTAAGCTTTGGTATTCGACTTTGAAGGATCTTATAACAGGACCTTTTAAGTGGTTTGCTATTTTCTTCATAGTTTGGCTGTATCGCATTGAATTTATGTCAGATACTGGAGTGGGGATGGGGAAAATCTTACAAGTTATAACAATTTTGGGATTATTTTATTTTCTAAGGAGAGAGCAACCCAGGATAATAAGTATGACATTACGGGAAACGAATATTCAAATAAAAAGTTTAACCTTATTGTATCTATATGCATTGGTAAGTACTATATGGGCTTATCTGCCATCATATGCTTTTTTCTTTTCTTTTCAGAACTTGTTGATGATAATGCTCTTTATATGGGTATTTTCTATATATGATAATTTCCGAGATTTGGAACGAGGATTCTTGTTCATTACCACTACAATTGTAGTTATAGAATTTCTTTTTTCCAGATATCTTGATATGCGCATATTCCTTCATTTCTTGCCAAGTGGCTCACTATCTGCCCTTATGTTAGCATACTGTGTTGGTGAGCACATGTCGTGTGATAGGAGTGATAAAGAGCGTTTGTCGTTATTGAAGGTTTGTAGTGCCATATTCCTATTTAATTTAGTAGTTAACACCAGTGGTGGGGCTAATTCGTCGGCTGTCATTTCCATAGCCGTTGTTATGTTTTTTGGTGGGAAAAAAGGATATGCGTTATTGCTGTTTTTGCTTGGTACAATCTTGTTCTTTAATCAAGAGCTAATTGACAAACTAATACTTACACTTATGCCAGGTAAAGATATGGAGACCATCAAGATAGGTAGTGGACGGGACACCATTTGGGAAAACTTACTTTCATATGCCAACCAAAAACCGTGGTTTGGATGGGGATTTGCGTGTGTCGAGCGTGTGAGACTACGAACTTTCGACTGGCAGGATTTAGTTGATGCTCATAGCAACTATGTGGGGATATACGGATCATTAGGTATCGTAGGCTGTGTACTCTTTGGATGGCATCTGCTGACGACAGGGTGGTATCTGTTTAAAAGAAAAGTTCAGACAGGTTTCCTGGGACTGTTTGCTGCATTTACTTGTGCAACTGTCAATGGTTATAGCTATGGTTTCCTATCAGGAAAGACTTGCTCTATCACGGTGGGGTATATTATGATTGTCGTTTTGTCGTTCTACTATAGCTACATCCCACAGGAAGAGGAATCCGTAATCGAAGATGAATAAGGAACTGAGCGATAAAATAAGGATAGCTAGCCTGCTTTGTACCTTCATGGTTATTATGCGACACTCCAGAAACCTTCAGGCGTTCTGGGGGACAGAGAACATAACAGGCGCATGTGCATTTATTGAAAATGGTTTTTCGGTACTGACGGAGATAGCAGTACCTTATTTCTTTATCGTATCAGGTTTCTTTTTCTTTCGTACCAACTACTACGAAAAAAGTACATTTATAGATATGCTTCGAAAGAAGGGCCACTCTCTACTTATTCCCTTTTTGATATGGAATATCATGTGGGGGGCTGTTCTATATTTCATTGGATTTATGGATTGGAACGAATCTATAATTAATAAGGTGGAACATCTGCTGATGAGCGACTATTACGGAGCGCTATGGTATGTTCGAACATTGATGGTGCTAATGGTGTTAGTACCGCTATATGATTGGATATTCATAATAGACAATAGATGGTTATATTTATTAGCTTTGATAGGATTATATCTTTGGTGGTGGCCTGTGGACTGCACACTATTTTCGACAGAGGGCGTGTTCTTCTTTTTCATAGGAGGTGTGCTTCAACGATATCAATCTGTTGTCAGTATAAAAGTTCCGTGGATTTTTGTAATGTTCATAATCATCGTATGGTGTAGCATAGCTTTCATACGTCCAGTGTGGAATATACAGATAAATAAACTGATGACACTATTGGGCATAGAATCTTTTTGGCTATTGCTTGACTATCTCGGCAATTCTGTAAAAAAGATTCTCCTGACTGCTAGTTCGATGACATTCTTTATATATGTTAATCATTTTTATTTTATTAAGGCTATAAAGGTCTTAACGGCATATCTGAATCCGTATAATGAATTATTGGCATTATTAACCTTTTTGTTTTATCCGATAATCACTTTTATCCTACTTGTAGGCATAGGTCTTATATGGAAGAGATATTTTCCAAATACTTTTTCTATTGCTACAGGTGGAAGATGTTAAAACGTTGAAATGATGAAGATACTTTGGGTGAATCCATCGTTTTTAGACTACCGTGTTCCTGTCTATCAGTGGTTGAATAAACTATCTGGTGGTAATTTCTATATTCTGTTTTCCAAAAACAGAGTACCTGAGCGAGTACAGAATAAAATACAAGAGGCAATCGGCAGTCATGCTATTCCATTTGAAGGTGAGAAAAGAATTACTTTTGGGAAGTTAGAGAAGGGAATGGCAAACAAGAGTATATCCTTTCCTGTGGTACATGGGCTGTATGATGCCATTAAGGATGTAAATGCAGACATTATTATTGCTGAAGGTTTTTTCCAATGGACTCCTTTCGCTTTGTTGTATGCATTTTTGCATAAGAAGCCATTGTTAATTGATTACGAACGGACCAAATGGACAGAACGGGAATGCCCAAAATGGAGAACGTGGTACAGGAAAGTGGTTAACAAATTTGTGATAGGCTATTTATGTAATGGCTTGTTGACAAAGGAATATCTTACAGATGTGATAGGTATTAGTTCAAGTAACATAGTGACAGGAACGATGTCAGCAGACAGTGAACATCTTAGTAAAAAGATAGAATCTTTATCAAAAGATGACAAGTGTAGGCTAAAGACAGAATTAGGTTTGTCTTTTAATGGAATAACATATATTTATATGGGACAGATTGTTGAACGCAAAGGTTTGAAATATGTTTTGGATGTGTGGGAAACACATAGGGCAAATCATAAAGATGATAAATTACTGATAATAGGAGAAGGAGAATTGTTGGAGCCATATAAAGAAAAATATGAAGATAACAATGGCATAGTGTTTACTGGTCCAGTCTGCTATGATGACATTTATAAGTATTATGGTATTGCCGATGTGTTGATAATTCCGACCTTGGAGGATAATTGGAGTCTTGTCGTTCCTGAAGCGATGGCGTGTGGACTGCCTGTGGCAACAAGCATATATAATGGTTGTTATCCCGAATTATGTAATGAAGGCATAAACGGAAAGACCTTTGATCCGTTTCAACGAGAAGAGGTAATTGATACTTTGGAGTACTTTCACCATGTTAATCTGAAAGAGTTTGGGTTGGCATCAAAAAAAATCGAAAGCCAATATAATCATGAGAGTGCTGCTTCGAAAATATACGAAAAATGTAATGAGGTGTTTAAAACAAGGTGCTAAAATGAAAAAATATATTATAGATTTTATTCTGTCTAATCAGTTGACAGCTGGCCCAAAAGCCAGGGAAGACGTAAACACAATATTAGGTGGCATGGAATATGCATTAGTGAAACTTACATTCTCTAAGCATGAACCAGTGAAGTCTATACTGAGTTTGATATCTGTCTTGTTTAAGGTAAGACGTGGCAGTGATGTGTTGATTCAATACCCTATAGGCAATATCAAGGCTTCTTTCATTGTCATCAAGTTATTGAAAATAAAGAATTGTAAAATAACTATTTTAGTACATGATTTGGAGTCTTTAAGACGGCAAGGATTATTATCTGTAGATGAAATGAGAAATCTGAATGCTGCAGATATGGTAGTTTTGCATACAGAAGCGATGAAAGATGCTGTAGTCAAGGCTGGGTTTAAAACAAATTCCTTAAGAATATTGAGAGTCTTCGACTATCTTGTGAAAGAGGAACGGCCGAATCATGCTAGAATTGATAATGTTGTCGTTTTTGCAGGATCGCTAAAAAAGGCTCCATGTGTGAAACAATTTGATAAATGTGGCACAACGTTCAATCTTTATGGAGCTGAATCGCCCCATATAGACAGCAATTCCATAATATATAAAGGTAAGTTCTTGCCTGATGACATGAGTCCGATAGAAGGTGACTGGGGACTTGTGTGGGATGGTGAATCTGTCGAGACGTGCAAAGGTGTATTAGGTGAATATCTAAAATATAATGCTCCACATAAACTATCACTTTATTTAGCAGCAGGACTTCCTGTAATCGTATGGAATCAGTCTGCAGAAAGGGATTTTGTTGTTAGTCATCATCTGGGGATTGCTGTTGATAGTCTTGAGAATATTGGAAGCGTTTTATGTGCTGTGGATGATGAACAATATCAAGAAATGAAGAAGCATGTAAAAAACATGGCACAGAAAATCCATCAAGGCGAAATGCTAAAGGCTGCATTGTCATGACACATCGGATATCATATCAAGAAAAACCGCTTGTCCAAAGAGATGACAAGTGGGACATGGTGAAGGGTATAGGAATCATATTTATGGTTTTAGGACATTCGGGTATTCCTTGTTCCATTCATGATTTTATTTATTTGTTCCACATGGGGCTATTCTTCTTTGTTTCGGGCTATTTCCTAAAACTACCGAAGAATTATGAAGAAATCAAATGGCATCAAGACTATTATTTGTTTGTTAAAAAGAAATTAAAAGCATTGTGGTTGCCTTTCGTAGAATATGGCTTGTTCTTCTTGGCTCTACACAATGTTTTTTATGATATACTTTTGATAAAAAATCCTTATTCATTATCGGATTCATAAAAGAGTTCTTTTCAATCCTTATATTTAAGGATGTTGAGCCATTTGTATTTCAATTCTGGTTTTTGCGGAGTTTGTTTACTGGCCTGGTTGTCACTTATATGATTATTCATATGAAGTCATGGAAGAATCAACTCTTTGTGGTTTTGATTATTTATACTGTTGGGCATTATTTATCGTATAAGGAAATTGTCTTGCCAAGCCAAATACAGCGTGAATTAGTCGTTGTCAGTGCTGTATGGTTAGGATATGTATTTAATCATTGCAAATATGATTTTAGAATAAAGCCATTCTATAATCTTGTCTTATTCCTAATATTGGCTATCAGTTCCGTATTTGTCACTATACAATCATTGTCAAGTGAATTTTCATTTCCGTTCGCATTTCCATTATTTTCCTTTTTAGGTGTTGTGTTTTGCTACAATCTATCTATAGAATTGAAATCTTTGTTACCCAAATGCAGTAGCATATTGAGTTTCTGTGGTCGCTATACAATTGAAATACTGGCATTGCACGTCCTTGGATTTAAAATATCTTCATTTATATTGGTGTGTTTATTAGAGGTTGCCCAGGAAAAAGATTTGGCAGACAACTTTATAATAGCTTCTTCGGCCCAATCACCATATTGTATATTGAATTTCGCTTGTGGAATGTTTCTTCCTCTTGCATTCATTTGGATAAGGAATTCATTGAAAAGTGTATTTGGTAATGAAAAGTAGATGACGATGAAATATGATTGCTCTGTTATAATCCCAGTCTATAATGCATCTTTGTTGCTTAACAGATGCCTTGATAGTGTTTTTAATCAACATACGCAATACAATATAGAAGTTGTATTGGTGGATGATGGCAGTACAGATGATACTGTAGAGGTTATCAAAAGGCGAAAGGAGCAAGATAGAATTATTCTGTATCAGCAGGAGAATACTGGTCCCGCCATTGCTCGTAACAAGGGTGTGGAATTGGCTCATGGAGAGTTTTGTGCGTACTTGGATGCAGATGACTATTGGATGGATGGATACATAGAGGAGACTGTCTCGTTCTTGAAAGAACATAAGGATTGTGTGGCGGTTACGGTCGCACAAAAGTACATGAGCTGTGGTGTGGAAATTAGAAAGCATCCTGAGTTTATGAATCTGGACTACGATACTTCTTGTCTTCCTGAAAAAAAGAGCATCATAGCAGATGTACCTTTTGTGTTAGAAAACTTTTATGAATTCTGGGTACGCTGGAGGCATGTTGGGACATGTTCTACAACAATGCGTCGAAATATTCTACTTGAAAGCGGAGGACAGCGTAGTGACCTTCGCATCTGTGAAGATATGGAGTTCTGGCCGTACCTGGCATCATTTGGCAAATGGGGATTCGTTCCGAAAATACTATACGTAAGCGATGGGGGAGAGATAGTCAGGCAGCAAGGATGGAAGAAATATACGATGAGATTTAAGAATGTCCCCATGTATGATCAATGGTTCAAACGACTGAAGCTACAACTAACAGATGAGCAGAAAAATATACTGAAGCCAGTGCTGAATGATGTAATCTGTGGTGAGTCAAGAGCAATGATCTCTGGAGGTGATTTCCATAAAGCGTATGAAAACTTGAAATATTTCTATTGGGGATTTGATGAGCCTTATTATGTAAAAATCTGGAGAATGGGGAGATTGCCGTTCTACTGTTTTTCCATTTTGTGGAGGGGATACCAGTATTTGAAAATAAACAAGGGGGTGTTAATGCAAAAGCTACGTATAAAATGAAAATAGCTCTGATTCTGCCTTATTTTGGGAAATTTGATCGACTCTTTCTATTGTGGTTGGAGAGTTGCAGTAATAATCCTGATGTGGACTGGTTCGTCTTTACAGATGATAAAACACCAATGGATTATCCCATCAATGTGCATGTGAACTACATGCAATTCGAAGACCTGAAAGAGAAATTCCAGAATCGTTTTGATTTCCCGATATCACTAAACTCGCCTTATAGGCTTTGTAATTTCAAACCTGCGTATGGTGAACTGTTTGAAGATTATTTAGACGGTTTTGATGCTTGGGGCTTCTGTGATAATGATATGATATATGGTGATATCTGTAAGTTCTTGCCTGGTCCACATTCTGAAAAGTTCAAGTTCGGCAGATATGGTCACCTCACCGTGATTCCTAATACAGCAGAAGGTAGAACGATTTACCGGTATGCCGGTGCATATAAAATAGCTTTTTCCACTCCTCAACCTCTATTTTTTGATGAGGACTCGTTTACGAAGATTCTTTTAAAAAATGGCTATTCGGAGTATCCGTTGCACATTGCTGATTTCATGCCAAGGATAAAAAACTTTGAAGTTCTCAATGAACCTGGAAATGAATGGAAGAACAAGGCACATTGCTTTGTATGGCATGACGGCATTCTGAAACGTTATTATATTAGTAAGAATGATACAATAGAACAAGAGGAATATGCTTACATTCATTTCTTGAAACGTCCGATGGAGGTTGCAGAAAATATTGATACTGATAAGCCATTGGTCATCATTCCTAATAAAATTTTCAATATGAACCCAGAGGAAATCACAAAAGAGTTCTTAATTGAGGTAAGCAAAAAGGGTATCTTCTTTGCCTATTGGAAAAACAGTCTGAAACCCAAGAACCTTTTTGAAAGGGTGAGGAATAGGCTGTATCAAAATCGCAAAAATGGTGAATTCATACAGAAAATGAATAACATGATAGAAAGTGTTTAATGATGCTATATAACAGTTTCACTTTTCTACTGTTCTTTCCTGTTGTTGTTCTGTTGTATTGGCTTTGTCCCAACAGCATGAGAAAGGGAGTTCTGCTGGTGGTCAGCTACCTGTTCTATATGAACTGGGAACCAGTGTATGGTCTGCTGTTGGCTGGCGTGACACTGGTGACTTTTGGGGGAGGTATCATGATGGAACGAACAGAAAAGAAGAAAGGACTGCTGATAGGCAGTCTGATACTGACCTTTCTCCCTTTGCTCGTTTATAAATACTTAAATTTCATCTGTGATTCGGTATGGGGCATACTCGATGTGGTGGGTATGAGAATGGCCGTGCCGCACTTTGAACTGCTGCTACCTATTGGCATCTCATTCTATTCATTTCAGGCTGCGGGCTATATCATTGATGTTTATCAGAAACGACAGCAGGCGGAACGGAACCTGATGGACTATGCGGTGTTTACGTCGATGTTCTTCCAACTGGCGGCTGGACCTATAGGGAGGGCACCACAGTTGCTACCGCAGGTGAAGGGCATTCCTTCTCAGAGGTTCTCGCCTGTTGATATGGTGAAAGGACTGAAATGGATGCTGTGGGGCTATTTCATGAAAGTGGCAGTGGCCGACAGGCTGGCGCTCTATACCGATGCGGTATTTGGAAATATTACGCACCATACGGGACTATCGATGCTGGTAGCTGCGATGTTCTTTAGTATCCAGATTTATTGTGATTTTGCTGGCTATTCTTATATTGCATTAGGTGTAGCAAAGTGTATGGGTATTGATGTCATACAGAACTTCCAAAGACCGTACATGGCACAGAGTGTGGGTGAGTTCTGGCGCAGATGGCACATATCGCTTTCTACATGGTTTCGCGACTATGTGTATTTCACGTTGGGTGGCAACAGATGCAGCAAATGGAGGAACAGGTGGAATCTGATGGTGACGTTCTTGGTGAGCGGTCTATGGCACGGAGCCAACTGGACCTTTGTGGTGTGGGGCGGACTGAATGGAGTTTTTCAAGTGATAGAGACTGCCATCTTCGGAAAGCGTCTGCGACAAGGAAGTACAGGATGGAAGAGGGTAGGACGGATTGTCATCACCTTCATGCTGATGACGATTGCATGGACGTTCTTTAAGGCAAATACATTGAGTGACGCCTGCATGGCTGTAAGCAAGATGCTGGTACCTGTGGGGGAGTTGTATGTCCCCCAATTATCAACTTTGATCTACTGTATCACGGGTGTTGCCGTATTGACGGTTTCTGACTTGTGGCAAGAGGCTCACAGTGGACAATGGATGCTGATGAGTAACCGACATATAGCATTGCGTTATGTGGGATATCTGTTTCTGACATTGTATTTGCTGATGTTCGGAGTGTTTGATGGTGGACAGTTTATTTATTTCAAGTTTTAGCGAGGAGATGATGAGCAAGAAAGGATTCTGTGTTAAACTGCTGGTCTTCGTCATCCTGCTGGCTGGGGCAGACCAACTGATAGGTGGCATACTGAAAGACCTGTACTTCCACCAAAAGGGTGAAGATTATTTCTATACGACCAAGACGCTGGATATGCAGGATAGTACTGTCCTGATACTTGGTTCGTCGCGTGCCAGGAATCATTATAATCCGCGGATTATACGTGATTCCTTAGGAATGAGCTGTTATAATGCTGGTCGCAGTGGATGCTTCTTAACGTATCAGAGCGCACAGTTGGATATGATCCTGGACAGATATAAGCCGGAGGTCATCCTGCTGGAGGTGACTCCGTATGACATGAATCCCGGTGAGAGTGACTATGACCGCCTGTCGGGATTGTTGCCATATCAGCATCATGCTTCATGGAGAAAGACCATAGAAAAGAAATCTGTATTTGAACCATATAAATGCTTGTCTGCTATCTATCCCTACAATTCGCTATTGATAAAGATGATGGCAAACCTCAAAGACAGAGGGGAGTTTTGGTCTGATGGCTTTCAACCTTTAGAGGGGTGTTGGACGGGCGCATACGGCGAGACGAATGGTGGTGCGGCGAATGTCGTGTCGGAACAGAAGAAACAGGAAATGATACATATCGTAAACTCATGTAAAGATAATCAGATACGCCTGGTGATGGTTACTTCGCCT
>JAEEGL011327889.1_pt1 | contig 30163 bp, 28 predicted proteins | sample 9134231 | NCBI WGS metagenome assembly JAEEGL01 (sample SAMN16246548, study PRJNA631951) | gut metagenome | biome: gut microbiome; feature: rumen; material: fiber-attached | host: Bos | place: Iran: Karaj | collected 2018-10 | reverse complement strand
GGTGGTGTTCCTGTTCCTGGGGAGGTTCAAGGGTACGATGATAGTGGTCCTTTCCATCCCTATCGCCCTTCTGGCATCCCTGCTGTACCTCTTTGCAACGGGCAATACCCTCAACATCATCTCCATGAGCGCACTGTCCATTGCCATAGGTATGGTTGTGGACGATGCCATAGTGGTGCTGGAGAACGTATCGTCCCATCTTGAGAGGGGGGAGAAACCCAAGGAAGCCGCGGTGCACGGAACCGCCGAGGTAGGTATCTCCGTCATAGCTTCCACGCTCACCATGCTGTGCGTGTTCCTGCCCCTGACCATGATCAAGGGCATGGCCGGAATCATGTTCAAGCAGCTGGGCTGGATAGTGTCCATCATCATGATAGTGTCTACCACTGCGGCGCTCACCCTTGTCCCCATGCTGTGCTCGGTGCTCCTTAACAACAAGCCCAACAACAATAAGATATACAAGGCAATATTCGCCCCCGTCAACAAGGTCCTTGACGCCGTCTCTGCCGGGTATTCCCGCCTTATAGGCTGGTGCATGAACCACAAGAAGCTCATTCTTGCGCTGGCTGTGGTGATTTTCGCCGTGGTAATGGCAGTCTACGTGCCCAGGATGAAGACGGAGTACTTCCCCAACTCCGACGCCGGCCGCCTTCAGGCAACCATAGAGCTGCCCATCGGAACCGCCCAGGACGTCACGCGCGACGTCGCCGCCAGGATCTACGCCAAGCTGGCCGCCGACATTCCGGAAATCAAGGTCCTGAGCTACCGCTTCGGCCAGGCCGACTCCGACAACGCCTTCGCCTCCATGCGCCAGAACGGCACATACCTCATAACCATGAATATCAACGTGGGGTCCATGGAGAACCGCGAACGCTCCGTCTCGGAGATTGCCGATATCGTGAGGGCCGACCTCCGGCTGTTCCCGGAGATCAACAAGTTCAACGTCTCCGAGGGCGGCGGAATGGGTGGCCGTGCATCGGTCCAGCTTGAAATCTACGGTTACGATTTCGGTGAGACCGAGGCAGCCGCACGCGAGGTCCGCACCCGTATGATGGAGAGCGGCATCTTTGTGCAGGCAATCCTTTCCAGGGACCAGTACACCCCGGAATACGAGGTGGACTTTGACAGGGAAAAACTGGCCCTGAACGGCCTGTCTTCCGTAACTGCAGCTGCAGCGGTGTCTGCGGCCATGTCCGGCTCCGTGGGGTCTTACTACCGCGAGGACGGAGAGGAATATAATATCAGGGTCCGTTACGCACCGGAGTTCCGTACCGGTCTGGAAGACATAGAGAACATCACCATCTTCAACGCCCAGGGGCGCGGAATAAAGGTGAAAGACCTGGGCCGGATAGTGGAGTCAAAGGTTCCGCCTACAATCCAGCGCAAGAACCGCGACAGGTATATTTCCATTACCGGTATCATGGCTCAGGGAAAATCCCTCAGCGACGGCGTGGATTTCGTAACGGAATCCCTTTCGCAGAATCCTCTGCCCCATGGGCTCAGCTGGCAGATTGGCGGTGACTATGAAAACCAGCAGGACATGTTCTCGGACATGATTCTCCTGGCCATCCTCATAGTGGTTCTGGTCTATATGGTCATGGCTTCCCAGTTCGAGTCCTTCCTGGGGCCTTTCGTGATCATGTTCTCCATTCCCTTCGCCCTTGTGGGCGTCGCAATCGGAAACATGTCGGCAGGCCTCGCGGTGGGAGTCATGTCCCTCATAGGCATAATAATCCTGCTGGGTATCGTGGTGAAAAACGGTATCGTGCTAATTGACTATACCATCCTTTGCCAGGAGAGGGGAATGAGCGTGAGGGAATCGTCCGTAACCGCCGCCCGGAGCCGTCTCCGTCCTATCCTTATGACCACCCTCACCACCGTCCTGGGTATGCTGCCTATGGCCCTGGGACGCGGAGAAGGTTCTGAAATGTGGAACGGCCTAGGTACCACCGTGGCCTGGGGTCTTTCCATATCCACCCTTATCACCCTTGTCCTTATCCCCGTACTTTACTGTGGCTTAACGGAACACATCGAAAGAAGAAAGGCAAAAAAAGCGGCGAGGGCTGAAACGAATCGGAAGTAAAATGCATCTAAAATAATAGCGTGTATGAAAGCATTGTTCGTAGCGTACAACCAGGCCTATAATCAGGAAATTGTGAACCTGCTTGAGGAAATGGGTCAAAGGGGATACACAGTGTGGGAAGAAACCGGCGGCAGAGGCACCCTGGACGGGGATCCGCACCTTGGCAACCACGCCTGGCCCACACAGAACCACGCCCTGTTTTCCGTCATGGAAGACGGCCTTGCAAAGAAGGTCCTGGAGCGCTTGAGGGAAGTTGACAAGTCAAACCCTCTTCTGGGAATGAAGGCGTATATTCTTCCTGTGGAAGACGCTATATAAAAAAAATGCTTATATTTGCATGCTAGAGTATTAATATTTATGGCTAAAGTAGCAACAAATACCAACTTTCAGGAACTCCTCCAGGACAGCAAGTTAGTCGTGGTGGACTTCTGGGCAACCTGGTGCGGTCCCTGCCGCATGCTTTCCCCCATCCTTGACGAGGTAGAGGAAGAAATGGCAGACAAGATCTCCGTGGTCAAGGTCAATGTTGACGACGCAGACCAGATTGCCATGCAGTACCGCATCATGAGCATCCCCACCCTCCTATTCTTCAAGAACGGCCAGTTGGTGGACAAAACCGTGGGTGCAATGTCCAAGAACGTTTTAGTAGAAAAAATTAACTCAAATATCTAACCTGTTATGAAGAAATTTTTTGCTGTCATCGCAGTTGCATTTGCTTCCGTAGTGGTTGCCAATGCTCAGATTGGTATCGTTGCCGGTGTTACCTCCGGTACCGCCAAGATCGACAAAGAGAACATCGAAAACAACATGTCCGGTATTGACCAGTACCATGTTGGTATCGCTTTCAAGCTCCCCCTGCCCCTGGGTTTTGCCATCCAGCCGGAACTCCTTTATCAGATCAAGGGTGCAGACCTTAAGGAAACCTACGATGCACTTGGTGCAGGTAATGAGATCGAGACTTCTTCCTGGAGCACCAAGGATGGCTTCGCAGAGCTGGGCATCGGCATCCAGTGGGGCCTTGACCTTGTAGCATTCCGTCCCTTCGTCTTCGCAAAGCCTTTCGTGGGCTACAAAATCAACAGCGAGGGTAAGTACAACAACGCCGCCGCTATCCTTGAGAGTGGCACTGACCAGTATCTTGAGGACACCAAGAACGATTTCGAATACGGTTTCTCCGTAGGCGCCGGCCTTGAACTCCTTGAGCACTTCCAGCTCTCCTTCGAGTTCTTCAACAACCTTGGCAAACTGTTGGACGAAGGCAAGTTTGACAGCAGCAAGGCTGCAGACGCCGTGGTCAACAACTACAAGGACCTCGAGAACTACAGCGGTTTCAAGGTGACCCTGGGCTTCCTCTTCTAATTGATGGAAAAGCCAAAGGCTCAAGTCACAGAGATCAAAGAGTCGCTCCATCCGTACTTAGAACGGGTGGAGCGCCTCATTGTTGATTACCTTCAGAGCGACATCGAGCTTCTGAATGCAACAAACCATATGCTCCGCCAGAGGCCTGGCAAGATGCTCCGTCCCACTCTGGGACTGCTTTGTGCCGGTGCTGCCGGGGGCATAAACGAGGACTCCGTCCGCTTTGCCGCGGCTTCGGAGCTCCTTCACAACGCCACCCTCCTGCACGACGACGTGGTAGACGACGCCAAGCAGCGTAGGGGAGCGCCAACCGTTTCCTCCATACTTAACGGCCAGGCATCGGTCCTGATTGGGGACTACTGGCTGGTGAAGTGCATGCAGGTTGTGCTGGCGTCATCGTCAAAGGCGGACCGCGTGATAAGGATTTTCGCAAAAACGCTTTCAGACCTGGCCGAGGGCGAGATCCTGCAGCTCCAGAAGGCTGGGGACGCCACCACCACGGAGGAAGATTACCTAAGGATCATCTACTGCAAGACGGCGTCGCTGTTCGAGGCTTCGGCTCTGGCGGCGGCGGTATCCGCAGGCGCTCCGGAAAGGGTGGAGATTGCCCTTTCCAACTTTGCCCGCAACCTTGGCCTGGCGTTCCAGATCAAGGACGATATCTTCGACTATTCCGCCCCGGAAGCGGAGGTCGGAAAGCCCGTGGGCATAGACCTTCTGGAGCAGAAGATAACCCAGCCGCTTTTGTGCGCGCTGGAGATGGCCACGCCTCAGGAGGCCGCGGCCATACGTGAAAAAGTAAAGTCCGTAACGGACAATCCTGCTCTGGCCGCGGAGATCCGTGCCTTCGTGATGGAGAAGGACGGAGTGGCCAAGGCCTCCCTGAAGCAGGATTTTTACATCGAAAAAGCAATTTCCTACCTTGGAACTCTTTCAGATTCGCCGGAAAAATCGTATCTTGCAGAACTTGCCCGATATGTGGGCAGCCGTAATGTCTGATGCAAAGAGTTTTCGGGAATACTGAAGTGACCTCCGCCCTTCACTCTATGGTGGAAAGCGGGCGCGTTCCGCATGCTATCCTATTCCATGAAGACGACGGCGCGGGAGCCTTTCCCATCGTCCTTAACTTCCTGGAGGAGTTGTACGGAGGGTCGCCCAGGGTGCAGAAGCTCATTCATCCGGACATACACTTTGTGTTCCCCGTGGCCGGGGAGAAAAACCCTGTGTCACTGCAGTTTGCGGTGCCTTTCAGGGAACTGGCGCTGGCAAATCCGTACTTCAAGGAGAACGAGCTTTACCAGGCTATAGGCATAGAAGGGAAGCAAGGGAACATCTCCGTGGTGGAGGCCCGTTCCATACTGGACAGGCTGTCGCTGTCGGCGGTGGAAGGCGGTTACCGGACGGTGGTGCTGTACCTGCCGGAAAAGATGAACGCCGCCGCGGGAAATGCGCTCCTTAAAATGGTGGAGGAGCCGCCGCAGAATACGCTCTTCGCCATGATTACGCATGCGCCTGAGAAAGTTCTCACAACCATATCGTCCCGCTGCCTGCATCTGAGGGTGATGCCCTTGAGCGCGGAAGCGGAGAGGGAAGTGCATGCGGAGGAAAGCGCTGAAAATACGGTGCTGCTGGACCTTTTCTACGACCTTATGCAGGCGGTTCTTTCCCGGGACATGCTGGGCGCGCTGGAGACGGGAGAGGCCCTGGCGGACCTCAAGGTGAGGGAGCAGCAGAAGGCGTTCTGCAGGCTGGCATCGCAGGAACTGCGTTCCATCTTCCTGCTGCAGCAGAAGATGCCGCGCCTTGCCTCAGTGGCGCCGGAAAGGGAAGAGCTCATGGCAAAGATTGCCGCAGGCGTAAAGCCGGCTTTCCCGCGCTACGCAATGGGTAGCCTTGACCGCGCCCTGCAGCTGCTGGAACGGAACGTGAATCAGAAAATTATCTTTACCGACATGGTAAGTCAAATATATACCTATGGAATACGATAGCGAGAGTACCCATTTCGACTGTTTCCGCGGTTGCAGCGTAACTGTGGACGAGGAAACGCTCGAAAAACAGATAAAATACAGGCCCGGATGCTGCAAGCTGGAGGTCTACGACGTTCTTAAGGGCATACCCCAGGAGCAGTGGAACAATTACTTCGAGGTGCGTTTCAAGAATACCAGGAAGGGTATTTACGTAAATGCATCGGGCCAGAGTATCAAGATGGGAGACCTGGTGGTGGTTGAGGCCGCCACGGGTCATGACCTTGGAATAGTCACCCTTGACGGCCCCATCGTAGGCCGCCAGATGAAGTGCCGCGGCATAGATCCGGAGACTCAGGAACTCAAGAAGATCTACCGCAAGGCACGTCCCTTCGACATCCAGCGCTGGCAGGACGCCATTGCCCGTGAGCAGGAAACCATGATCCGTTCCCGCGTACTGGCAAACAACCTTGGCCTGGAGATGAAAATAGGCGACGTTGAGTTCCAGGGAGACGGCACCAAGGCCATCTTCTACTATATTGCCGATGGCCGCGTAGACTTCCGCCAGCTCATCAAGGACTTTGCTGAGGAGTTCCATATCCGTGTGGAAATGAAGCAGATAGGCGCCCGTCAGGAGGCCGGCCTCATAGGCGGCCTAGGCGTCTGCGGCCGTGAACTCTGCTGCGCCAACTACATCACGGAATTCAAGTCCATCGCCACTTCAGCGGCCCGCGTCCAGGACCTTTCCCTGAACCCGCAGAAACTGGCCGGCCAGTGCGGCAAACTCAAATGCTGCCTCAATTATGAGGTGGAGGCATACCTGGACGCCCAGTCCAAGCTGCCCCGCGTGATTGAGCCGCTGGAGTTTGAAGACGGCCAGGCTTTCCTTGTAAAGACGGACATCCTTGCGCAGAAGATGTACTTCTCCTACGAGAAGGGCTCGCTGGTCAACATCCATTGTCTCACTGCCGATGAAGTCCGCGAGGTCCAGGAAATGAACCGCCGCGGGGAAAAGCCGGAGACGCTCCGTCAGGAGTCCGTTTCCTCGCCGGAATTCGTCACCGCGGTTGGGGACGATGCCATTAACCGCTTCGACCCCGAGAAGAAGAAAAAGCACCGCAAGAACAAGAACCGCCGCAATGGGTCACGGTAAGCTCAAGAAATTTGCAGAGAACGAGACCTTCCGCTGCCTGCTTCAGCCGGCGGCGGAAGATGTTTTGGTCAAGGGTTCCCGGGAACTGGTTCTGAACGACCATCCCATAAAGGGAAACTGGGGCCGTGAGATGTTTGGCAACAGCAATCCAATCGTCCTTGAACTTGGTTGCGGCGGGGGAGAGTACACCATAGCCCTTGCCCAGAGGCATCCTGAAATCAATTACATAGGCGTAGACATCAAGGGCGCCAGGCTCTGGAAAGGTGCAAAATATGCCACGGAAAACGCCCTGCCAAACGTGGCGTTTTTACGCACCCGCATTGAGTTTATCACCGCCTTCTTCGGCCCTTCCGAAGTCTCTGAAATCTGGCTCACCTTCTCCGACCCCCAGCTTTCCGGTAGCCAGAATTCCCGCCTCTCTTCCCCAATGTTCCTCAACCGTTACAGGTCTTTCATGGTCCCCGGCGGCATAGTCCACCTCAAAACCGATTCCCGCTTCCTGTATGAATACACCATGGCTGTGGTCAGGGCGAATGCCCTTGGCATTCTTGCCTATAGCACAGACGTTTACGGCAGCCAATGTCCTTCCGGCCCTCTCGTTTGTCATTCCGGGCTTGACCCGGAATCTTTAACAGCTAACGACGAAGTCACCGGCGTCCAAACCTTCTACGAAAAGATGTTCCTGGACATGGGCCTGCCCATAACATATATGGCCTTTGTGATTGACCACGCCGGCGATTACGCATACCCCACGGACTTCGACGCGGACTATTGGCGCGGCGTTGAAGGTCCGCGCCGTTCCTTCTCCCACCAGCCCGTCTCCAAGCATTGACTCATCCACCCTTCTCCGTCATTCCGGGCCCTCTCCTTTCCGTCATCCTCGGACTTGTTCCGGGGATCTCCACCTTCTTGCCGCCTCGACATTTACAATGCATGAGACCGCGTTTTTGTGTCAAGGCGGCTTAAATAATGGTGTATTTGGCCGTTTTCCTTGCCACCTTGACAAGTATACTGCAGATAACGGCATTTTTGTGTCAAGGTGGCTAGGCAGTGAATAGGTTGCGGCGAAGGGTAGCCGGCGGCATCGTCCTTTTCCTTGCCGCCGGATGCCTTTTGCCGCTACCGGACTTATACCCAGTTTGTCCCGGATTTGGCGTTATTGGCGGAGATAATTGGGGTATGCGAAGCAAGTTTTTGCGGGGAATAGATTATTAATATGTATATTTGCGATATTATGAGACGGATAATCATAGTTTTGGCCGCTGTGCTGGCGCTGGCTGGATGCTCAAAGGGAGACATGTATCTTGGCGGTAGCGGTTATGTTAAGGTTGATGGGGTGAAGAAGGTATCGCTCAAGTATGCATATGGGAGTAACAGGAAGCAAGGGACAAGAGATTTCTGGTATATTTTTGAGGATAAGCAGGAGGTTGGGGCGCTTAATTACGAGAAGTATAATGTGTTCATGAATCATGTCGTCGACGAAGAAGGCGTCGAGCGTCCGGGAGCACTTACCGTATATGGAGTGCCTGGATGTGAAAATATTTACCTGTCTGGCATTGAGCGTGATGAGGAAGGGTATTATTATAAGAAGCTTGCGCATTTCATCAAGGAAGGCGAAGAACCGGAGTACATTACTTATCGCGTGAAGATTGACAAGTTCAAATTCGACAGGCATTATTCCTTCGGTACTCTACAGACTAACCTTAAGGCAGACATTACAATAACAAGTGACGCTTTCGATTACGCCGTGCGGATAGTGTATTCCGGTCCAACTACAGATGACGGTATGGAATACAGGTATGATTAGGGTTTTCCTTAATGGAAAATCCTCTTTTTTTGTTATCTTTGCATACTATGGCAAAGATGATTTATACAATGGGGGAAGCGGCTGAGATTCTTGGCGAAAACGTTTCCGCAATAAGGTATTGGAGCAATTATTTTGAGAGGTTCGTGAAGCCGGAAAGAAACGGCAAGGGGAACCGTCTCTTCCACCCGGAAGACATTGAGGTGCTGAAGCAGATTCAGTATCTTCTCAAGACCAAGGGAATGACCCTGGAGGGCGCTATGGCGGTGCTCAAGGAGGACCATCGCGGCGTGGAGTCCAAGGTAAAGGCTCTGGCCATTCTTAAGGACATTAAGGCCGATCTGGAGGCGGTGAGGGCCATCTTATGAAAGTAAAGGACATCACTGCCGTAATCGAGGAGTTTGCTCCGCTTTCCGTTCAGGAAAGCTGGGACAACAGCGGCCTTCTCATAGGTTCTCAGGACGATGACGTTACCGGCGTGCTGGTTGGTTTCGACTGCACCCCGGAGCTGGTGGACGAGGCTGTGGAGAAGGGCTGCGACATGATTGTCACTCATCATCCCCTCATATACAAAGGCGTAAAGAGAATCAATGGCCAGGACCCTGTGGGGGCGGCCATCATCAAGGCCGTGAAGGCCGGCGTGGCGGTATATGCAGCGCACACCACGGCAGATAAGGTGATTGGCGGCGTGAGCTATGACATGGCCGCAAAGCTGGGCCTTGAGAACGTCCATATCCTGGAGCAGGATGCGGAGTGTACGGGACTTGGCTGCGTAGGAGAGTTCCCTGTGCCCATGACTGCAAAAGAGGCTCTGGAGCATGTGAGGAAGGCCTTCGGCCTAAAAGTCATCAAGCATTCAAAGCCTGTTTCCGGCCTAATTTCCCGCGTGGCGGTGATGGGCGGAAGCGGCGGAAGCGAGATTGCGGCTGCAATGGCCGCCGGCGCCCAGCTGTACATCACCGGGGACATATCGTACCATAATTTCTTCACGCCGGAAGGCTTTATGGTAATGGACATAGGACATTTTGAGAGCGAAGTTGGGATTGTGGACATTTTCTTATCGAAGATAAGGAAAATTTTTCCTAACTTTGCAGTCCTTAAATCCGAAGTGCTGGAGAGGGGCAATCCTGTCCAGTACTGCTTTGACGACAAATAAGAATAAATCGATTTATAATTTTTATGGCAACCACCAAGAAACCCGCCGCCGCAAAGAAAGTGGAGGCACCTATCGACAAGAGGGAAACCTTCGTGTCCCTGCAGAAGAATTTTGCCGATTCCGAGATTTCCGTAGAAGAGAAGCTCAAGACCCTGTACGAGCTCCAGGCAGCAGATTCAGAGATTGACAAGATAGTCCAGCTCCGCGGAGAACTCCCCGCAGAGGTTGCAGCCCTCGAGGAAGAGATTGCAAACCTGAAGGAGCGCAGCGCCGCCATCGCCGCCATCGTGGACCAGTTCAACCGCAACATTGCAGACGCAAAGCTCTCCATTGCAGAGCATGAGAGCATCATCGAGAAGTATCAGCGCCAGCTGGAGACCATCCAGAACTCCCGCGAGTACGACTCCCTGAACAAGGAAATCGAAAACCAGGACCTCCTCCGTCAGATTGACGAAAAGACCATCGCGGACACCCGCATGGAGATTGCTGAGAAGAAGGCCGCCCTTGACGAGATCAAAGACCGCCTCACCGTACGCGGAGAAGACCTCGCAGCCAAGAAACAGGAACTGGACACCATAGTGGAGTCCACCGCAAAGGAAGAGGCCGTGCTCCAGGCACGCCGTGAGGAATGCGCCGCAAAGATTGACGCCCGTACCATGAGCGCATACGAGCGCATCCGCGCCAGCGTCCACAACCACCTGGCCGTGGTTGGCATCTACAACGGCGACTCCTGCGGAGGATGCTTCAACACCATCACTCCCCAGCGCCGCGTGGAAATCGCCTCCAACCGCAAGCTCATCATCTGCGAGCACTGCGGCCGTATCATCATCAACCCCGACTTCGAAAACAAGTAGTTTTTTATGGCGGAACGCAGGAATTCCCGCAAAGTGGACGAGGTCCAAAACCTCGAGGCCCTGATGGGGAACAAACCCCCTCAGGCCCTTGACGTAGAGGAAGCCGTCCTTGGAGCAATGCTGGTGGAGCCCTCCACCATAGACGAGGCAATGGAAGAACTCACTGCCCCGTGCTTCTACGACCAGCACCACCGCATGATCTTCGAGGCCATGTCGGACCTGGTGAACGAGCACGTCTCCATAGACCTCATCACCGTAAGCGATAAGCTCCGCTCTAAGGGAAATCTTGAAATTGTGGGTGGTCCCGTGGCCCTTGCGCGCCTGTCGCAGAACATAGGCGCCGCGGCGCACATGGAGTACTACATCAAGATACTCAAGCAGAAGACCATCCAGAGAGACCTCATCACCGCATCGTACGATATCCTGAAGCAGAGCTTCGACGAGTCCACCAACGTGGACGACCTCATAGACAATGCGCAGTCCAAGGTCTTCGCCGCCATACAGAACAACGTCAAGAGGGACGTCCAGGACATTGGATCCATCATCAACTCCGTGCTGGACAACCTGCAGGAACTCCAGGGCATGACCGGTCCCTCGGGTGTTCCTTCGGGATTCCCCACCATAGACAGGGTCACCCAGGGCTGGCAGAAGAGCGACCTCATTATCCTGGCCGCCCGCCCGTCCGTGGGTAAGACCGCATTCGCCCTTAACATTGCCCGCAACGCGGCCGTGGAGTCCAACATGCCCGTTGCAGTGTTCTCCCTGGAAATGAGCGCAGACCAGCTTGGAAAGCGCCTCATCACCACGGAATCCGGGCTTTCCGGAGAAAAAATCAAGGGTGGCGTGAAACTTGAACAGTATGAGTGGGTCCAGCTTGAAGAAACGCTCAAGCGCCTGGCCAAGGCGCCTCTGTACATAGACGACACCCCGGGTATTCCAATCATGGAATTCCGCACCAAGGCCAAGAGGCTTGTGAAGCAGAAGGGCGTACGTCTCATAGTGGTGGACTACCTGCAGCTGATGCAGGGCCCCGCGGAACTCCGCGGTCTGCGAGAGCAGGAGGTTGCGGCCATTTCCCGCACCCTCAAGGCAACGGCAAAGGAACTCAACGTTCCCATCATAGCCCTCTCGCAGCTTTCCAGAAACGCCGTCCAGAGAACCGGCGGTACCGGAAAGCCCCAGCTCAGCGACCTCCGCGAATCCGGCTCCATTGAGCAGGACGCAGATATGGTAATCTTCATCCACAGGCCGGACTTTGTGGGAATGTCGGACAACCCGGAAGACAAGGAGAAAGCCATCCTTGTCATTGCAAAGCACCGCAACGGAGAAGTCTGCGACATTGAGATGAAGTACAAGGCTTCCCAGGTGAAGTTTGTGGAACCGGACCAGAGCCTTGACGTTTACGCCTCAAGAGGCCCCGTGGCAAGTGCAGTGAACGAGCCCGGGCCTTCCGACTACAATTTTGACGAGCAGCAGAACTTTTAAAATCGGCCGGAAATGAAAAAAGCGGCAGTCCTGGTACTAAGCCTGATCCTATGGGCAGCAACTTCGCTGTCCGCCCAGAACTGCCTTCCCCTGGGAAAGAGCCGTGCGTTCAACTCCGGGGAAAAACTTACCTTCTCCCTCATGTTCAAGTGGGGTGCGGTGAACACGGAAGTGGGCCAGGCGGAGCTCTCCATAGACTCCACCTCCTTTAACGGGAAGCCGGCCTACCACTCCGCCCTCTTTGTGAAGTCCATGCCGTTTTTCGACGTGTTCTTCAAGATGAGGGAGCATTTCCAGGGATGGATGTCCATTGACGATGTCCGTCCCCTCAAATTCATCCGCGACACCCACGAGGGCAACTACGACGCCACCAACCTCTACTACTACGACTGGGACAGGAAAATAATCAATGCCGATGTGAACTTCAACCGCAAGGGCCCCCAGACCCTCCGGATTCCCCTGAAGGAATGCGTCTACGACATTGGCTCCATCCTTTATTACGCCCGTTGCATGGACACCTCCAGGCTCAAGGTTGGCGGGAAGTACCCCATGAGCTTTGCAATTGACGATTCCGTCTTTGACGTCATGCTCACTTACCGCGGAAAGGAAGAGGTCAAGGCCAGGAAACTTGGCAAGGTACGCTGCATGCGTTTCTCCTGCACGGTGGTTTCCGGCGCCATGTTCACCGGAGAGGAAGAGTTCGTGCTCTGGATATCGGACGATGGCAACCGCCTCCCCGTGGGCTTCATGGCTCCGCTCCGCGTGGGCGCCGTGAGGGGCTGGCTCAAAGATTACAGCAACCTTAAATATCCATTCTCTTCCCTTCTCAAATAAATGAAAGGAGACATAAGCCATAAGGGCCGCATTGTGCGAATGACGCCGCAGGTAACAACTGTGGCAATCGAGCAGCACGGTGCGTGCGGCTCATGTCATGCTGCAGGGCTATGCGGAATGGCCGATGTTACGGAGAAGGCCGTGGAACTTCCCACTGATCCTTACGCCAGCTATGGCGTAGGGGACGAGGTGGATCTTGTGCTCAAGGCATCCATGGGAATGAAAGCAGTATGGCTTGCTTACTGCATACCCCTTGTGGTATTGCTGGCGGTAATCCTGGGGCTCATTGCCCTTGGAGTGGGAGAAGTTGCGGCCGGATTGTCCGGAATTGGCGCTGTGGGAGTTTATTACTTCCTGCTGTGGCTTTTCCGCGACTCCCTAAGGAATGAATATGTGTTTACAATAAAACGATAACCAATGGTTAAAATCATCATCTGGACAATCGCAGTGGTGACCGTTCTGGGCCTTGTGCTTGCTCTGGTGCTCTATCTTGTGGCAGAACGCTTCAAGGTGGAAGAGGACCCGCGCATAGACGAGGTTGAGAAGGCCATGCCCGGAGCGAACTGCGGCGGTTGCGGCTATGCCGGATGCCGTGCATTTGCGGAAGCCGCCGTGAAAGCGCCCAACCTGGACAACAACTTCTGTCCGGTGGGCGGTAACGAAACCATGGCCAAAGTGGCCCAGATCCTGGGCTACGAGGTCAAGGCCAAAGCTCCCATGGTAGCGGTGGTACGCTGCAACGGCACATGCGAGGCCCGTCCCCGCACCAACAATTACGACGGCTTCGCCTCCTGTAAGGTTAAGGCCGCCCTGTATAGCGGAGACACAGGCTGCTCCTACGGTTGCCTGGGCTGCGGAGACTGCGCTAACGCCTGCCAGTTCGGCGCCCTTTGCATGGATCCGGCCACCGGCCTTCCGGTGGTGGACCAGGAGAAGTGCACCGCCTGCGGCGCTTGCGTTAAGGCCTGCCCCAAGCACATTATCGAGCTCCGTCCTCAGGGTCCCCGCGGCATGCGCATGTTCGTGAGCTGCGTGAACAGGGACAAGGGTGCGGTTGCCAAGAAGGCCTGCGCCAACGCCTGCATAGGCTGCGGCATTTGCGCCAAGACCTGCACCAAGGAGGCCATCGTGATTGAAGGCAATGTGGCTTACATAGATGCCGCAAAGTGCAAGCTGTGCCGCGAGTGCGAGGCGATGTGCCCCACCGGTGCCATCCACGGCGTAAACTTCCCCAAGCCCCTTGACAAGGATGCCGTGAAGGCCCGCATTAAGGAACGCCAGCAGAAAGCCAAAGAGATTGCCGGCACGGAGGCCGGCAATGACGTTAAGGTAAAGAAGGAGGTCAAAGATGAGTAAACATACATTCTCAATAGGCGGCGTACACCCGCACGACAGCAAGATCTCCCGGGACTGCGCAATAGAGCAGCTGCCGCTTGCCCCCACCGTTTATCTGCAGCTTTCCCAGCACATCGGAGCCCCCGCCAAACCAATTGTTGAGGTAGGGGACAAGGTGAAGGTGGGTCAGCCCATAGCGGAACCCGGAGGCTTTGTATCGGCCTTCATCCACTCTTCCGTGAGCGGTACGGTGAAATCCATCGCCCCCAGGCCGGACCTTGCCGGTAACCCCCAAATGTGCATAGAGATTGCCGTTGAGGGAGACGAATGGGCTGAGGGAATCGACCTTACAGATACCCTGGTTACGGATATTCCGGAGGACAACAAGGCTATTATCGAGAAAATCCGCCTTGCCGGCGTGGTTGGCCTTGGCGGAGCAACGTTCCCTACGCATGTGAAACTGTCGCCGCCTCCCGGCTCCAAGTGCGAGATGGTCATAATAAACGGCTGCGAGTGCGAGCCTTACCTCACGTCGGACTTCCGCGTCCTTCTGGAGAAGGCGGAGCAGGTTGTGGTTGGTGCCGCAATCCTGAGGCAGGTGATGGGTAACGTTCCCTGCACCATTGCCATAGAGGTGAACAAGCCGGAGGCTATCGACCATGTTAATGAAGTGATTGCCAAGCTTGGCTTTGAGGGAATAAGCGTGATGCCCATGAAGATGAGGTATCCGCAGGGCAGTGAAAAGCAGCTCATAGACGCCGTGATGCACCGTCAGGTGGGTTCCGGCGCACTTCCCATAAGCGTTGGCGCCGTGGTCCAGAACGTGGGCACCGCGCTGGCCGTATACGAGGCCGTTCTCAAGAACAAGCCGCTTGTGGACAACACCCTCACCGTTACGGGAGACTGCTTCCCCCGCCAGGCAAACCTCTTGGTAAGGGTGGGTACTCCCATGAGCTATATCATCGACCAGCTTGGCGGAGTTCCGGAAGATGCTGTGAAGGTTATAAGCGGCGGCCCCATGATGGGCCGTGCCATCGCAAACCTTGACGCAGGTACCCTCAAGGGCACATCGGCAATCCTATTCCTCACCGCAAAGCAGACGCTCCGCGCCCCTGAGACAAACTGCATCCGCTGCGGAAAGTGCTCGGACGCATGCCCTATGGGCCTGGAGCCTTTCCTCCTTCAGCGTCTTGCCAGGGCCAACGACATGGAGGCTCTTGAGCAGAACGCCGCGCAGGACTGCATAGAGTGCGGCTGCTGCCTGTACTCCTGCCCTGCGCGCATTCCTCTGCTGGACATCATTCGTCAGGCCAAGGGAGCAGTGCTTGGCGCCATACGCGCCCGCGCTGCCGCCGCCAAGGCCGCCGCAGAAGCCGCACCCGTTAAAAAGTAGCGATTATGAGTCAGTTAACTATATCTCCTTCACCGCACATCCACTCCAAGGACTCCACCAGGAGCCTTATGCTGGATGTGGTAATTGCGCTTATCCCGGCAGCCATATGCTCCTTTGTGTTCTATGGCTGGAGGGAAGTCCTCCTCATGGCAGTGAGCGTGGCTTCCTGCGTGCTTCTGGAGTGGGCAATCACCAAGTTCATGCTCAAGAAGCCTTCCACAATTGGGGACTTCTCCGCAGTGATAACCGGTATTCTCCTGGCGCTTAACCTTCCTTATACCACGCCGCTCTGGGTTGTGGTCATAGGAGCAATCGTTGCCATTGGAGTAGCAAAGCTTACATTCGGCGGCATAGGCCAGAACATATGGAATCCCGCTCTGGTGGGCCGTGTGTTCCTGCTGGTTTCTTTCCCCACTTACATGACAACCTGGGGCGCACCCCAGGGCGTTGTGGACGCTATGTCAGGCCCTACGCCCCTTGGCGCCATCCAGGAAGGCCTCATGCAGGGCGCAACCGTTCAGGACATCATGGCCGAGCATGGTTATAGCTACTCCCAGATGCTGTTCGCCAACCTTGGCGGCAGTGCCGGTGAGGTCTGCGCACTTGCGCTCCTGGCGGGCTTTGTGTACCTCTGCATCCGCAGGGTAATAAAGCCTTGGATTACCCTGAGCATCTTTGCTACGGTGGCCCTTACAGCCCTCATCTTCTGGGGCATCAACCCGGAAAGGTTCACGGATCCTCTGTTCAACCTTCTCTCCGGCGGTCTCATCCTTGGCGCCTGCTTCATGGCAACTGACTATGTGACATCGCCCATGAGTCTCTGGGGCGGAGTTATCTTCGGCGTGGGAATAGGCTTCCTTACCATGATGATCCGTTACTTCGGCTCATATCCGGAAGGCGTGAGCTTCGCCATCCTAATAATGAACTCCGTGGTGCCTCTGCTTAACATGTGGTTCCACCAGAAAAAATTCGGGAGGAAGTAGTTATGGCAGTTAAATCCAATCTTACCAACATGGTTCTGGTGCTTGGCCTTACGTGCCTTTTCTGCAGCGCCATCCTGGGCGGGGCATACGTGCTTACCAAGGACCCCATTGCCGCAGCAGCGGTGGAGAAGACCAACAAAGCCATTTCCCAGGTACTGCCTCATTTCGCTTCAGTGGAGTACAATGAGGAAGGCCATTACTACAAGGCTACGGACGGCGACGCTCTGGTTGGTTACGCCATAGAGTCCACGGCTGTGGGCTTCGGCGGCCCTCTTTCGCTCATCGTGGGCATTACTCCGGACGGGGTTGTTTACAACACCTCCGTTCTCTCTCATGCGGAAACTCCCGGTCTTGGCGCCAAGTGCACAACGGACCAGAAGTTCATGAACCAGTGGAAGGGCTTCAACCCCTCCGTAAAGAAACTCTCCGTGAGCAAGGACGGCGGGGACGTGGACGCAATTACCGCTTCCACTATAACATCGCGCGCGTACACGCAGGCGGTGGAGAATGCATTGAATGTGTTTAAGGAGATTGCCGGTCAGGCCGGCAATGACGTAGAAGAGGGAGGACAGGACAATGAGTAAGTTTAAACTGATTACCGACGGGCTTGTCAAGAACAACCCTACGTTCGTGCTGCTGCTGGGCATGTGCCCTACGCTGGCAACTACCACATCGGCAATAAACGGTATGTCCATGGGCCTGGCCACGCTGTTCGTGCTGGTGCTGTCCAATATGGCAATATCGGCCCTGGCGCCTGTTGTGCCGGACAAGGTGCATATTCCGGTTTACATTGTGGTCATAGCCACTTTCGTGACTCTGCTGCAGCTTCTTATGCAGGCCTATACGCCCGCAATGTATGAGACCCTGGGCCTGTTTATTCCGCTCATCGTGGTAAACTGCATAGTGCTGGGCCGTGCGGAGGCTTTTGCCAACAAGCACGGAGTGCTGGAAAGTGCATGTGACGGCCTTGGCGTAGGCCTTGGCTTCACCTGCTCCCTCACGGTGCTGGGCCTTGTCCGCGAGATCCTTGGTTCCGGATCCATGTTCGGATGGAACTTCATAGGCGGAAACGACGGCATGCTGGCCTTCGTGATGGCTCCCGGCGCCTTCCTGTGCCTGGGATATCTTATGGTATTGTTTAACAAACTGTTCAAGAAATAGCCATGGAATATTTTCTCATTATAATTTCTGCGATATTCGTCAATAATATCGTCCTTGCACAGTTCCTGGGTATATGCCCTTATCTTGGCGTATCCAACAAGCTGTCAACGGCTACGGGAATGTCCATGGCGGTGTGCTTCGTAATTACCCTGGCCACGCTGGTGACCTATCTGGTAAACCGCTACCTGCTGGTGCCTTTCCAGATTGAGTTCCTCCAGACCATTGCCTTTATCCTGGTTATTGCCGCGCTGGTGCAGATGGTTGAAATCGTTCTCAAGAAGGTTTCTCCCAGCCTTTATCAGGCACTTGGCATCTTCCTGCCGCTTATCACCACCAACTGCGCAGTGCTTGGCGTAGCCATCAATGTTGTAACTAAGGAATTCTCCTTCGTTCCCGGCGGAATGCTCAACCTGGGACAGGCTCTGGTGTATGCCTTTGCCACATCTCTGGGTTACGGCCTTGCCATGGTTATATTCGCCGGCATCCGCGAGCACCTATCCCGGAACGATGTTCCAAAGGCCTTCAAGGGCGTGCCAATAGCCATAGTGAGCGTAGGCATCCTTGCCCTGGCCTTCATGGGGTTCAGCGGAATGGTGAAATAGAAATGAAAAAGCCGCCCCGGAAAGGGCGGCTTTTTATTGCATAAAGTGAATTAATTACTTCACGCTGACCTTACGATATTCCTTTGCAGCCTTCTCGAGGAGGAGGGTGGCCTTGCGGACACGTGCCTTAGCGGCCTTGTTGTCAACCTTGTCGATGTCTGCCAGGATAGCGTTTACCTGGGCCTTAATTGCAGCAATGAGCTTTTCCATAGTGCTTAGGTTTTTAAGTTTATAAAATATTGTGGTAATTGTTTTTTCTGGTGCCAATTTAGATATTTTCTTCGGAAAAACAAAATAAATATTTGATTTCTGCACTGTTAGAAGCGTTTAAGACGCATTTTTTGCCACTTTTTTGCGCAAAATGCACAAAAGGCAGCCAATTACTGGCTGCCTTTCGTGATCCCGGCGCGACTCGAACGCGCGACCCACAGCTTAGAAGGCTGTTGCTCTATCCAACTGAGCTACGGGACCAAGGGGATGCAAAGTTACTACTTTTTTACAAAATGTCAAGAGATTCCCGGGACAAGCCCGAGAATGACGTAAAAGACAAGCCCGGAATTACGCCGGGGTTACCTGGGGCTGGCGCTCATGAGGAGCTGGAGCTGCTGGTTGAGGGCTTCGGTGAAGCTCTCCGGGCCTTCCGGTAAGGTGTCGGCAATGATGGGGGAGCCTTCGGCGTCTATGCTGAAGGAGGCGATGCCAACGGAGGCCATGCGGAAAATCTCTTCCGGGGTGGGGTAGACATACACGAAGTTGGTGTCTTCGCGGGCGTTGGGGAGGGCGATGAGGCTTCCGTCGCGGAGGTTGAACCGGACGGTTGCATCGTACGGAATCTCATACTTGCTCTCAGTGCCGATTACGAAGGCCAGGTCGAAGTCCTCTCCGCCGGTGTTCTTGTAGTAGATGTTGGAAAGGATTACATTATATATATAGTGTTCTCCCTTACCCACTACAGGATTTGAAGAGATCATGATGCTGTTCTTGTTCTCGTCATACGCGCCCAGGGTAGCGGTGAGGTCGATGGTGCTTTCCGATGCCTTGAGGATGGCTTCGCAGTGGCGTTCCAGCAGGCTGGCGAACTCGTCCTCCTGGAAGGTGGCCTGGACGTAGTCTTCCGGATTCCAGCCGGTGACGATGTCTATGGCGTTTACGCCCTTGAGCATCTTCTCCATGTCTTTGGTCTCAACGGCATATTTGAGGCGGTTGCGGACCAGGCCGTTGTCAAAGCGGCGGGGCGTTGCGGAACTCTGGCCTATCTGCTCCAGACGGACGAACTTGTTGTTCTTGAGAGTAACGGCCATCTTGACTCCCTTTGGTGCCGATACGGCCTCCTTCTGGTCCATGTTAAGATAAAGAAGGTACATGCGCGAGCCATCCGGGAAGCCTACAAACTCTACGCGGACCAGGCTGGGGATGCCGGCAATCTTTATCTCTTCATACTCTGTGGAGATGTGGGTGAGGTTGCCGGAGCGGTAATTGGTGCGGATCTGCTGGCCGAAAATGCTTACTGAAAGAAGTGCCGCGAGGGCCACTGATATTAATCTTTTCATTCTTTTCTCTATTTCAGAATACAAAGATACACTTTCTGTGCCAAAAAATCACTATCTTTGAACGCACTAATCTTTTTTTTATGAGCTTTGTCATGATAATTGAGCTGCTCATCGTCCTTGCAGCTCTGTATGTGGGTTCCCGCTACGGCTCCCTTGCGCTTGGCGCCATTTCCGGAATCGGCCTTGCTATCCTGGTGTTCGGCTTCGGTCTCAAGCCTGGTACGCCTCCCACGGACGTCATCTACATAATCATCGCGGCCGTCACCTGCGCCGGCACCTTACAGGCTTCCGGCGGTATGGACTGGATGATCCAGATAGCGGAAAAGGTCCTGCGCAAGCACCCGGACCACATCACTTTCCTGGGACCGCTTGTGACCTTCTTCCTTACCGTGATGGTTGGAACCGGCCACGTGGTATATACCATAATGCCCATTATCTGTGACATCGCCCTCAAGAAGAACATCCGTCCGGAGAGGCCCTGCGGCGTGTCCTCCATAGCCTCCCAGGTGGGTATTACATGTTCTCCCATCGCCGCCGCCGTGGTTGCATTCGTGACCATTTCCAACGCCAACGGCTACATGGTGAGCATCCCGCAGGTGCTCATGGTCACCATCCCCGCATGCGTTATAGGCCTCATGTGCGCCGCCCTGGCATCGTACAAGAGGGGCAAGGACCTGGACGACGATCCCGAATTCCAGGCCCGCAAGGCAGATCCCAATATCTACAAGTACATGTACGTGAACAAGACAACCACGCTGGACAAGGAAATCACCCCGTCCGCCAAGCTGTCTGTGTTCGTATTTCTGGGAGCGCTTCTGGTGATTGTGTGCTTTGCATTCTGCCAGATGATCCATCTGAGCAGCGGTGAAACCCTTGCCAAGGCCATCAACCTGCCCAAGATGAATATATGCATCCAGATAATCATGCTGGTTGCTGCCGCCCTGAACATTATGCTCTGCAAGGTGGACCTCAAGAACTGCGTTTCCGGTTCCGTGTGGAAGTCCGGTATGGTGGCGGTAATCGCCATTTACGGCATCGCATGGCTTGCGGACACATATTTCGGCAATTATATGGACCAGATGAAGGCCATGCTCACGGACCTGGTCACCAGTGCCCCCTGGACCATCGCGTTCGTGTTCTTCATGGTATCGGTCCTCATCAACAGCCAGGGCGCCGTGGTGGTTGCCATGCTGCCGCTTGCATATGAACTTGGCATAGCCGGTCCCGTACTTCTGGGTGTGCTTCCCAGCGTTTATGGCTATTTCTTCATCCCTAACTACCCGTCAGACATCGCCACGGTCAACTTTGACCGAAGCGGAACCACGGTCATCGGCAAATATCTCCTGAACCACAGTTTCATGATGCCGGGACTCATTTCCGTAACAGTGTCCACAATAATGGGATACCTTATAACAAACGTATTCTTCCCTGGCTATTTCGCCAGCTTCATACAATGAGAAAACTACTGCCCATAATACTGATTGTCCTTGCCACTGCGTCCTGCAAGAAGATGATGGAGCCAATCCGGGTCCAGATGCCCGGGACGTATTGGCTGTATTCCGTAGGGGACCAGACCGCGCGCGTGTCTTTCCCTGACGATGAACATGCCTCCGTAATCCAGTGGGATGTGGCCAGCAGCGCCGCCCAGGCATTGCACGGCACTTATTCCACGGACGGTCACAGGGTGCTGCTCACCGGAGAGAACTGGCCCAACGACATCAAATTTGTCCGCACGTTCTCGCACCTCAAGAACAACAGTACCAATAAGAACTTGACTCCGCTGAGTCCGCTCTCCTACAGCAACCTTGCCGGTTCCGTGTGGGCAACCATGGTCCACGACAACCTGAACATAGTGTTCTTTGACCATGACGGCACATGTATGGACGCCACCTTCCCAAATGTAAACCATAAGGAGGGCTATCCCTACGGCTGGCAGTGGAACAGGAAGGACTTTTCGCTTTCCGGCACTCAGCTTATGGTTGGTTCCGGCATAAAAGCTACTTTGTACGATTCTTTCATGCAGGTGGACACGCTGTCCGTAATGCAGGTGGCCCCGGCTCCGGAGAACCCCGGGACATCGGCCCTTGCAGGAACGGTCTGGACCTATGACACGGCCGGATACCCTGGCCTTATCATTTTCACATCCGGCAGCACTTTCACGCGTATCCTTACCTCAAGCTATATAGTGTTCTCGTTCATGAACGGGACATATACCCTGAGCGGTACGGAGCTTAACATGAACGCCGGGGAGATAAAAGAAACCTGCCAGCTTTCCGCCGACAGGTTCACTCTGTTCGAGAAGGATTTCGTGAAGGCTACGCTTCCTTAGTGGTTTCTTCCTCCTTTTCTCCAGCTTTTGCGAACATTTCCTTGATCTTGGGAAGATAGCTCTTTCCAAGTACTATTCCGCATCCCAGGATGCCGCCCAGGAATGTCCAGACTATGAGAGTCTTGGCACGGCTGTTGGCCGGCTGGCTAGGGACGGTGACGGGCTGGATTATGGTAAGGACGGGAGTGTCCCTCTTGACCTGCATCTTGGCGGTCTCCAGCTGTTTTGCCATCTCGCTGTAGATGGAGCTGGCAACGTTGTACTTGCTCTGGAGGCGCTCCTGCTCTATTCTGGCGCGGGTTGTGGTCATGTTCTGTGAACGGTCACGCACGGCTGCCAGCTGGGCCTGGTAGGTCTCGGCTTCCTTCTTGATTTCGTCGTAGCGGGCCTGGATGTAGTCCAGGTTGTCCTGTGCCTTTTCCGTACGGAAGCGGGTTACCTCCTCCTGAAGCAGCTGCTGGGCCTTGAGGGCCAGTTCCGCAGTCTGGATGGGCTCTGAACCTACCACGCTGAGGGTAAGATAGCCTTCTTTCTTATCCACGGAGAGATTCACGTTCTGGGCAACGACCTTCATGAGCTTGACCTCGTCCTTGGTGAGAAGGACGGGCTTGGGCTCGTTGTCCGCTTCTCCTTCACTGGCGGGGAGAACCATGTCTGGCTTTTCTCCGCGGATGGCTTTCATGATTACTCCGGGAAGGCCGATGGTATACTTGAGCACGGTTCCCATCACAGTGGGCTTGGTGTACTCCTTGAAGTAGGTGTACATGCTCACGGCCGTATCCGCCTTCTGGTAGTGAAGGGGAGTGTAGATGAGCTCCCTGCGGAAAGGAACGCTGTTCACAATCTGGGGATAAACCAGCGGGGAAAGGTCTCCGCCGGCGTTGTTCATGGAGCTGAGGTCTATTCCGGCAAGGGCCGCCAGGCTGCCCAGGGAAGAACTTGAACGGGAGTTCATCTGGGGCACCATGGTTGTGCTCACATTGTATGTGCGCTTCATGGTGAGGGCTGCCACAAGGCCAAGCACGATGAACACGGCGGTTACAATGATGATGGTCTTGCGTCCGTCCCAAAGGCCCTTGAGGAGAGCCATAATGTCTATGCCCTCTTCCTCTTCCTGGGGGTTGTTGTAGTTGAAGTTCTGGTCCATGCTAGTTGAGTCGTTCGATGAGGAGAACCATGGAGACGATGGAGGTAAGGGTTGAGAGTGAGCTGGAAGCTATCCTCTCCCAGTCCACCTTCTCCTTGGGTTTCTCAAGTTCTTCCTGTTTCTTCTGGTCGATGCTTACGGTCACTGTGCTGCCGGGTTCCACCTTGGGGTAGATGCGGACGCCCAGGACGCGCTTGGTGCCGATGGTCTGATAGTTGGGCAGGGTGACGGTAAGGCTCCTGCGGTCTGCAGCACGCACAAGACCTCCGGCGTAGTTGTCGATGTACCACTTGGCCGAGCGGCCGCCCTGGTATACAAGGGTCTTGGAAGTGGAGGAGAATTCATCCGGAACGTACTGGGCCATACGGGTTCCGAGCTCACGGATGGTAACGGTGTTCTCCATGCGGATCACGTTAACCACGTCGCCGTCCATGACGATGGGATCGTACGAGTTATTGCCCAGATGCTTCTTCATGTCCTTGAGGTTCACGGCAATGTTTCCGCGGTTGTTGTAGGTACGGAAGAGAGTGCTGTACGGGCTGGCATCATCCAGGAGGCCGCCTGCAATCTTGATGATTTCCGACAGCGTGGTGCGGTTGTCTTCAATCACGTACACGCCGGGGTACTTGACCCTGCCGTTGATTTCAACAGTACGGCCGTGGGTGAAGTTAGGAGTCATACGGACTACCACATGGTCATACGGCTGGAGGTGGAAGGTGGGATCTACAGGATTGTAGTTTTCGTCTACGGTGAGGATGATGGTGTCGAACTTGACCTCGTCCTTCTTGGAGATGTTCATGCGGAACACCTGAACCATGTCATAAGCTGCACCCAAGGTGAAGCCGCCGGCCATGGAGATGAGGTCGTGGACGGTGACGTCGGAGTCGAAAGAGATATTGACGGGGTTCTTCACGGCTCCGCTTATGCGGAGTTCACCAATGTTGGTGTAGGTGGTGTTGTCGTAGACGTTGAGGCTGTCGCCGGGCTGCAGAGGGGTGTCTGCGCCGCTCTCCAGGGAAACGGGGATGTACTGCTTCTTGTCCGGATTGGTGACGTCCTTGCGGAAGATGTATGCCACGGGATATACGCTGGGCCTGAGGCCGCCGGCATATTCGATTGCCTGACCCACGGTCATGCGGTCGTTGAGGCCGAACTCCTTGGAGAAGGGCTTGCGGACCTGGCCGCTTACGGCGATGTATTCAGTGTCACGGTACGATGCCAGTTCCAGGACGCGGACTGCATCCCTTTCCTGCAGCGTGAAGTCAGGATTGCCGTTTACACCAGGGAAGGGAACGGTGAGGACCTCTACGGTCTCGTCCGGTTTGGTGCGCTCTACGAAGACATAGTCCGTCCTTGCGGTGTAGCGGGGCTTGGCCTTGTCAAGGAGGCCCTTGAGGCTGCGGTTGCCTTCTATGTCGAAGTTTCCGCCGTAGTAGACGTCTCCTTCAATGGATACGTAGTTCTCCATGGGACGGTCCGATGCCTTTACGCGGACGATGTCTCCAGGGGCGAGGACTACCTTCTGGCCGCCGGAAAGGATGTTGCCAAGGTTGTATTCCAGGAACTTGAGCTCTCCGTTTTCCCTGCGCTCTACCTGGACGAAGTCCTTGAGGGCGTTGTCCTCGAGGCCGCCGGCATACTCGATGAGGTCCTTGATGGTTTCACCTTCAGCCATCTCATAGCGCATGGGGCGCCTTACGGCACCTTCAACGGTGACTATGGTCTGGGCAACGGGAACGAAGAGGACATCGTTGTTCTGGAGGTCATAAGGTACATCCTTGATTTCTCCCCTCATGTACTTGTAAAGGTCCAGACGGGAGGTTTTGCCGCCGCGGGAACGCTGGATGTTGCGGATGGAACCCATCTCGGTGGGGCCGCCTGCAGCCGCCAGGGCGTTGAATGCGGTGTTGAGTGCGCTCAGGGTGAAGCCGCCCTGCACGCCTACCTCACCGTAAATGCTTACGGAAATGGTACGGGCCGTGGTGATGGTGACGGCAATCTGGTCCTGGCGGAAGGAGTAGTGCTGGGCCAGTTTGGAGATGATGGCCTTGCGTCCCTGTGCCAGGGTCATGCCCTTGAGGAAAATCTTGGTAGCGCCTGTAGGCTGGATGGAGCCGTCTGCACCAATGCGCTGGTGAATCTCTGTCTGGGACGATCCGAATATGGAGATATGGACTTCGTCGCCCTCTCCAAGGACGTATGTCTCAGGGGCGATGGCGCCGTCCGTGGTGCGGAATACCTCCATGGTCTTGCCGGTGAACAGTGAGTGGCCGTAGATTTCGTTGCCCACGGTGGTGGCTACATTGACGCTATCCAGAGTGGTTACTATGTTGTTCTCTGCTACGGCTTCGTCCACCGTTGTCCTGGGAAGAGCGGAACCGGAAGTGACTTCCGGACCATAGGTCTGCTGATTGGCGTTTGCAACAACGCCAGCGCCGGCCTTTTCTGCCTGCAGTTTGTTCAGGACGTCCATTACGCGGCTCTGGTAAGCGGCATACTCGGTGGGAGGGATTGCGTCCACGTCTATGCCTTCTTCCATGAGGCGGGCGCGGACTTCATTCTCTTCAAGGCCGCGTTTGGCAAGCTCCGCGCGGGCCATGGACAGCATGTTTACGGACTGTGCGAGGGCTGTCAGCGACAGCAGGATGCACGTAAGAACCGTTAAGATTTTCTTCATATTGCGGGTTTATTTATTGTCAATAAGCTTACAAAGATACTACTTTTTCATTAAAAATGAAAACCGGGACGTCCAGCAGGGCATCCCGGTGTTACTCTGAAGGCTTTTGACCTACTCTGCGAAAGCGTAGCTGAAGCCGTCAATCTTGTCCCATGCGCCGCGGGTGAAGTCAGGAACTTCCACAGGTGCGCCGCCGTGCTCCAGGGAAATCCTGGAAAGCTCGGTTACGCAGCACCACTCTGCAAGGTCATAGACGTCCATGTCCATGGGAAGACCGTTGTTGAGGCAGTAGACCACGCGGTAGTCCATGATGAAGTCCATTCCGCCGTGGCCGCCCACGGTCTTTGCGGTTTCCTCAAGCTCAGGGGTGAGGATGGGGCTGCGGTACTTTGCCATGAGAGCATCGAGCTCCTCTCCTTCGTAGACTTTCTCAAACTCAAGGTCTTCGTAGTCAACGTTTTCTGCGGGAGCGGTGCGCAGGCAGATCTGGCCCACGGGATACTTGCCGGCATAGCCGTCAGTGCCCACCAGCTGGTACATGCGGTTGTAGGGGCGGGGAGTCATCACATCGTGCTCGATGAGGATGGTCTTGCCCTTTGCGGTACGGAGCATGGTCATGGTTACGTCACCGTTCTGGAAGTCCGTGCAAGGCTCTCCAGTGCGTTTTTCAACAAGCTTGGGACCGTTGAAAGGATCCGTGTCCATTGCGGTGAGGGTGGTGAGACGGTCTCCGCGGTGGATGTTCAGAGCCTGGCAGACGGGACCGAAGCCGTGGGTGGGATAGAGGTCTCCGCGATGCTTCTGGTTGAAGTCCAGGCGCCAGTTGTGCCAGTACTTGTCCCAGTAAGGATCAAGGTTGTGATGATATGAACCTTCTGCGTGGATGACTTCACCAAACACACCCTGCCTTGCCATTTCAAGGGCGGTGAGCTCAAAGAAGTCGTAGCAGCAGTTCTCAAGGATGATGCAGTGCTGGCGGGTGCGCTCGGATGTGTTCACAAGGTCCCAGCAGGCCTGGAGGGTTTCTGCGGAGGGAACTTCCAGGGCCACGTGCTTGCCGTGCTCCATGGCGTAGAGAGCCACGGGAACGTGATGGATCCAGTCCGTGCAGATGTACACGAGGTCAACGTCCGGATCTTCGCAGAGCTGCTTGTAGATTTCCTCGTCACCGGCGTAGATCTTGGTGGTCATGCCGCGCTGCTCCTGGAGGAACTTGAGGTTCTTTTCCGCCCTGTCCGGTTCTACGTCGCAGATGGCTGCGATGTGGCTGCCGGGCACATAGGAAAGGCGGCGTACGGCACCTGAACCGCGGTCTCCCAGACCCACGATGCCTATGCCTACATCCTCAATGGGATCTGCTGCAAAGAGCAGCATGTCCTGCTGGCCGGCCGGGCGCGGGGGAACTTTGGTCTTGATCACGGCCTGCTTGGGGCAGCAGGCAAACAGCATGGCCGCGAAGGCCATTACGGTCAGAATCTTTTTCATAACGATGCTATATACTTTTTCATGTAATCCATGTTGGCAAGCACGCTGTGGAACAGGGCCATCTGGTTGCGGGTGCGCACCAGGTTGTGCTCCGGGTACTTGATCTTGTAGTAGGTGTCTCCGTTCAGGTAGTCTGCGAAGAAGCGGACGGCCTGCATGAAGGGGAACAGAAGGGTGCCGTAGGGGAGGTTGTCCTTCTCCGCCGGGGTGAGGAAGGCCGATGCCTCCTTGACGTAACCCTTGGCGAAGGCCTCGAAGATGTCTTTCCTGAAGGCAACCTTCTCGATAGCGGGATCGTCCTCAGCCACAGCGTTGGCGGCGGTGCGGAGGAAGTCTCCGAAGTCGGAGAACACGAAGCTGGGCATCACGGTGTCAAGGTCTATGACGCAGAGCACGCGGCCCTGGGCGTCGAACATCATGTTGTTCACCTTGGTGTCGCAGTGGCAGATGCGCTTGGGGAGCTTGCCTTCCCTGTGCAGGCGCTCTGCAAGGCACATTTCTTCCATGTGCTCACGCATTTCCGCAAGGATGCTCTGAACCTCCGGATCTGCAAGCCTGCCGGCCTTGTTGGCGGCCACGGCCTCTTCCAGCTGGCGGGCGCGGAGTTCCATGTTGTGGAAGTCCGGGATGGTTTCTCCAAGGGTGTCCGGGATGTCCGCGAGCTGGGCCTCGAAACGGCCGAAGGCCTCACCGGCGAAGCAGGAGTACTTGGGGTCTACGGTGTCGTATGTGAAAGCGTCCGGGATGAACACGGATACTCTCCAGTATTTACCGTCCTCAAGATAATATGTCTTGGGGGAGTCCTTGAGGGGGACGAAACGGAGGACTTTGCGGTCCAGGTCCGTCTCTCCGGCGGCTTCCAGCTTTTTCCTTATGTGACGGGTAACTGCGTCGATGTTGTGCTGCAGAAGGTCCACGTCCTGGAATATGGCGTTGTTGATTCTCTGGAGAACGTAATCCGGAGCGTTTCCTTCGGTTATGGCTTTGTAGGTGTCGTTGATGAGTCCGTTGCCAAGGGGCTTCACTTCTTTGATCTTACCTTCTATGGCAAAATGGCCAAGGATGGATTCAAGGTTTCCCATTGTTGTCTATTAAGTTATAGTTTCCTACAAATATAATAAAAAACAGACAGATATGCTCCACGCTGGTAGCATATCCGTCCATTTTGTAGTTGCGGTGTGTTTCGGCTTACTGCTCCAAACAGCTGTCCATCAGGGCTGCAAGTGCTTTCTTGTCCAGGTTCTGGCCTATGAAAACTATCTTCTGCATGCGGTCTCCGTACTCCGGATCCCAGTCGCGGCGGAGGTTCTTGTCGCGCATCATCATGTCCTGAAGTTCGTCCTCCGGCATGGTGGCGAACCAGAGCCCGGCCTCGCGGATAGTCTTCTGGCGGCCGGCCTGCTCAAAGAGCCAGCACTGGTCCGGCTTGTCGGAGAAATAGCATATACCCTTGGCTCTGATAATGTTGGAGGGCCATTTCCGGGCTATCATATCGTCAAATCTGTTGAGCGACATGGCCGGACGGCGGTTCCACACGAAGGTGTCTATTCCGTACTCCAGGGCTTCGCCCTCGGCCTCGTGGTCCTCGTCCTCCTCTCCCTCGATGGCGGCTATCCAGGCGGCGGAGGTGGCAACCTCGTCAAAGTTGAACATGCCGGTGTAGACCAGCTCAGAGAGGTCCACGTCGCCGTAGTTGCACTCCAGTACGCGGGCGCCGGGGTTGATGGTTTTCACTATGCCGCGGAGCTTTCCCAGTTCATCGGCAGTCACCTCTGCGGCCTTGTTAAGGAGGACGATGTTGCAGAATTCAATCTGCTCTATTACCAGGCGCTCAAGGTCGTCGTCGCCTATATCGTCCTTCTGGAGGGCGGAGCCGCCGTCGAACTCGTCCTTCATGCGGAGGGCGTCAACCACGGTGCAGATGCAGTCCACGTACGGGAGGTTCCCAAGCATATACTGGGGCCCCAGGGCCGGGATGGTGCTTATGGTCTGGGCTATGGGGGCGGGCTCGCAGATACCGGATGCCTCGATCACAATGTAGTCGAATTTCCGGGCCGATGTAAGCTCCGCAATCTGCTGGACCAGGTCCATCTTGAGGGTGCAGCAGATGCAGCCGTTCTGGAGGGCCACCAGGGAACTGTCCGTCTGGCCCACCACGCCGCCCTGCTCTATGAGGCTGGCGTCTATGTTGACTTCGCCGATATCGTTCACGATGACGGCGAACTTGATACCTTTCTCGTTTGCGAGAATGCGGTTCAGCAGCGTTGTCTTGCCGCTGCCCAGATAGCCGGTGAGAAGAAGCACCGGTATTTCCTTTTTGTCCAGATTAATGGTCATAATACCTTAAAAATAGAATCCTGCCCCTGCGCAGAAAATGTTGAAAGTGGGCATTTTGGAGAAGCTGGCATTCACGGCAAAACTGCCCAGCCTGCCCTCCAGGCCCAGTGAAAAATGTGACGGCAGCACGCACCCCTGGCTTGCATAGCGGTAGCCAGCCCTGGCCGTAACCATGCCGTCGTATGTGAAAGAAGCGCCCACGGCCGCTCCGTAGTTTCCGGAGAAATAATACTCTCCCATGGCGTCCAGGGCCAGTTTGTTGTTTTCGAAGCCATAGACATATTCCGCTCCCGCATAGACGTTTGCGGGCTGCGCGTAGGAGGTTCCGGAGGCGGATTCCACCTTGTTGCCCAAGGCCGATAAGCCAAGCGTAACCGTCATTGCATCCGCCACTTTTGCCAGCGCGTTGAAGTCAAAACTTACACCTTTATAAGAAATGCTTTCCGTGAGGCTCTGGTTGGCAAAACGGGCG
>JAEEGL010717115.1_pt1 | contig 30163 bp, 25 predicted proteins | sample 9134231 | NCBI WGS metagenome assembly JAEEGL01 (sample SAMN16246548, study PRJNA631951) | gut metagenome | biome: gut microbiome; feature: rumen; material: fiber-attached | host: Bos | place: Iran: Karaj | collected 2018-10 | reverse complement strand
CGGCTTAAAATAGTAAACAGGGGACGGTAAAATGCAGGCAAAAAGAAAAAACGTGGTAAAAAAGATAGTCGACGCGTTGATGACCGTCCTTCTTCTCTGCCTTATGGCGTATCAGGTGACGGGGGAAGCTCTTCACGAATGGGGCGGGATCGCAATGACGGTATTGCTGATCGTTCACCACATACTTAATTTCAAATGGTATAAATCGCTTTTCAAGGGCAAATACAACGCCTACCGCATCGTATCTGTCGCCGTAAACACGCTGCTGCTCGCATCGATCGCACTTACGGCGGTTTGCGGTATGGCAATGAGTTCTCACGCGGTGCCGTTCCTTTACGGAATGCTTCCTGTATCCTTCGCGCGTCGTTTTCATCTTGCGTTGTCCTTCTGGTCGTTTATACTGATGGGCGTTCACCTTGGCCTGCATATCCCTGCGATGACTGCGGGCTTAAAATGGAACGGCGGAATAAAAACCGCAGTTGCGGCTGTCTTCGCAGGAATTTCCGGCGTCGGGTTTTGGCTTTTTGTCAAAAATTCCATTCCGGATTACATATTTTTCCGCACGCCGTTCGCGTTCCTCGATTACGATAAAGCGGCAGCGCTCGTTTTTCTTGAAAACCTTGCGATACTGATCGCCTTTGCGTTTATCGGCGCTGAAACTGCATTGATAATCAAGTGGATAAGCATCAAAAGCGAAGAGAAAAAAACGAAGGCGCTTATCTCCGCCTGTCTCGTGCTTCTGTCACTTTTGATCGGCGCTGCGCTGATAATATGTACTGCCGGAAAATCCGAAACCTCGCCATCGTGGGACGATCCTGTTCCGCAGCCTAAAACGAACGGGAGCACAATGAATCCGCATGCCGGCCAGGACAGCGCTGATGACGGATTCATACTCCTTAACGGCGGAACGTTTATGATGGGCAGTCCGGAGAGCGAAAACTGGCGCATTGATGACGAAACACCACACGAAGTAACCGTTTCGTCGTTTTATATCGACCCATATGAAACTACGCAAAAAGAATATGTCCGCATTATGGGGAACAACCCGAGTTCCTTTACAGGCGAAAATCTTCCTGTCGAGAGCGTTTCGTGGCTCGACGCGATCCTGTACGCCAACGCGAAAAGCACCGCCGCAGGACTGACACCATGCTATATCGTCGGCGAGGGCGGCGTGACGTGGGACCGCTCGGCAAACGGCTACCGCCTGCCGACAGAAGCGGAATGGGAATACGCCTGCAGAAATGGCACGCAAACTCCGTTCAATACGGAAAAGTCGCTTGACGCGGACGAAGCAAATTTCTACGGTCATTATCCGTATGAAATCGAGGAAAACTACTTTAATGACTCTGTCCTTGAAGCACGTCCGGGCATTTACAGGCAGACTACCGTCGCAGTAGGCAGTTTTTATGAGAGCGCCTGGGGGCTTTACGATATGCACGGCAACGTAAACGAATGGTGCTGGGATTACTACGGCGCATATGACGAAAGCAATACCGTCGATCCTTCGGGAGTACTGTCCGGTACGCGTCACATTTATCGCGGAGGCGGCTGGAACGACTTCGGAAAGAATATGAGAAGCGCATACCGTGCGGCGGGGCAGTCGGATATGAAAGCTGCCAACATCGGCATAAGGCTTGTTCGAAACGCTGCCGGGATCTCTCAGACTGTCACGGCAGAGGAGAAAATCAAAACCGTCTCAGCAGGCGGCAAAACACTGATCGTATTCTTCTCATGGAGCGGCAACACCCGCGGTATCGCGCACGAGATCGCAGCGCAGACCGGCGCGGATCTGTTTGAGATAACTCTCGTTCATCCTTATTCCTCAAGCTATAATACCGTGCTTATGGAGGCACAGGAGGATCAGCACAGGCAGGCGAGACCCGAGATCAAAGATCCGCCCGCAAATATCGACGATTACGATACTATCTTGCTGGGCTACCCCAACTGGTGGGCGTCGATCCCGATGCCGATCGCGACTTTCCTCGAAAGCTATGACTTTTCGGGCAAGACGATAGTTCCGTTCTGTTCGCACGGCGGCGGCAGATTCGGACAAAGTCTTACTGCGATTGCAAAGCTTGCGCCGAACGCGGTTTTGGGCGAAGGTCTTTCAGTGCATTATTCGGGAGGAGGCTCACTCGTAAAAGACATTTACGAATGGCTTGATAAAAACGGTATCGAAAGAAAGTGAGATCAAAATGAAAATCGTTGTTTTAATGGGAAGTCCCAATAAGAACGGGTCTACAAATATTCTTGTCGATTCGTTCGTCCGCGGAGCAACAGAGTCGGGACATACCTGCGAGGTCATAGATGTTTGCCACGCAAATGTTCATCCATGCACAGGATGCGTACGATGCGGTTACGAAGGTCCTTGCGTTCAGAAAGACGATGTGGAAACGATTCGCGGAAAGCTGCTCGTCTCCGATATGGTCGTATTCGCGACACCGCTTTACTACTACGGGATGACAGCTCAGCTGAAGGCCGTTGTCGACCGTTTCTGCGCTTATAACGGCAGCCTCAATCGCAAACATCTGAAATCCGCGCTGTTGTCCGTAGCATGGAATGCTGACGACTGGACTTTCGACGCGTTGACAGCACACTATAAAACACTTGTTAGATATATCAATTTTGACGATATGGGAAGTGTTCTCGGCGCCGGATGCGGAACACCTTCTATGACGAAACGAAGCCCCTATCCGGAAAAAGCGTATAAACTCGGAAAAAACTTATAGAAAAAGCAATAAAATGAAGGAAAAACTGTATTTTGCGATCGTTTTCCTTCTGGCAGCGCTGCGGCGTTTATGATCACCGGTCCCGCTACAAAAACAACCAATATCATTTCAGTCCCTGAAGAACGGCGCGAGTCAGTATGGGCTCGATACGAGCGTTAAAGTGAACTTTTCCGGTGCGGTCCACAAAACCACGATGGGGAGTCAATGCGATAAGAGCGGGGGCAAAAAAATGGAAAAGTGACCTCGGCGAGGTTGTCGAGGTCACAGTAACTTGTGCTTATTTCGTCTCAAAGCCCGGCTTCCAGGCGGCGAACTGAACGAGCTGAGCGTCGGTGCGGTGGTAGTAACGTTCGTTTTTGTCGAGCGCTGCGATCTGCGCCATTTCCTCGTCCGTCAGAGTGAAATCTAGGATATTGAGATTGTCACGGATGTGGTCGACATTCTTTGATCCGGGGATGACGACGAATCCCATCTGCGTATGCCAGCGAAGAATGATCTGAGCAGGAGTTTTGCCGTATTTTTTGCCGAGTTTCGCAAATACCGGTTCGTTGATAAGCGATTTGTCGCCGTGACCGAGCGGATACCAGCTCATGAGCTTGATGCCGTATTTGTCAAGCGTTTTGCGCAGCTCCTTCTGCGTGAAATACGGATGCGCCTCGACCTGGATGAACTGAGGTACGATGTCCCATTTTGTTTCAAGTTCTTCCATGTATTTGCCCTCGAAGTTAGAGATTCCGATAGATTTCGCCTTGCCTTCGCGGTATGCTTTTTCGAGCTGACGGTAGCACGCGAGCCAGTTTCCGGCAGGCTGATGGATATAAAGCAGATCGACGTAATCGACGCCGAGCCTTTCGAGCGTTTCTTCTACCGCGTTCGGATTTTCATATTCGCTCGGCCAGAGTTTGGTAGAGAGGAAAATCTCTTCGCGCTTTACGCCGCTTGCCTTTATACCCCGTCCGACTGCTCGTTCGTTAACATAAGCGTTCGCCGTATCGATCAGACGGTAACCCATCTTCAACGCTTCACGAACGCTGTTTTCAGCGTCAGCAGGGGAGAGCATAAATGTTCCGATGCCTACGACCGGGCAGGTGAGATTATTGTTAAGTTTTACGTTTTCCATAATGATTCTCCTTTTATATCATATGTTATTTTTGCTATGGCATTTTTTCAGCCGTTTTTTCAGTATCCAAGATTTTTCAGCCAGTCATCTATGTTTTCGCTGACGCGTTTCTGACCGTTCTGAGCGTCGCTGCCACGAATTGCAAGCCCTTTTTTGACCGCCCCCCCGGGAACGGCCGAGCTGAGCTTTCTGTCAAATCCTGCAAGACCGCTTCCTTCATGAGTAGAAAATGGAATCAGCGTTTTGCCCGCAAGCGAGTCGCGGTTCTGTTCAAAGAATGTGTACATTATCATTGGCCAGTCCCCCCACCATACCGGAGCGCCAATAAATACCGTGTCGTATTGCGAAAGATCCGGCGCCGTTCCCCGGTATTCCGGACGTGCATTATCTTTCTGCTCCTTTTTTGCAACGTCAGTCAGCTCGTTATATTTCATCGGGTAATGGTCGTCCGCGGGAAGGACTTCCCACAGATCGGCCCCGGTTTTCTGTGCGATCATCTCCGCAACGATCGCCGTATTGCCCTTGTCGATCACTCCGACAACGTACTGCTCGCCCGTGCGGGAGAAATATACGACAAGAGCCTTGCTTTCAGAAGGTGCTGACATATTATCCGGACTGTTGTCTGCTGCGGATTCGATCTCACCGGATTGCCCGGCAGTGTTTCCGGTTTTGCTGCCCGTCCCGTAAGACGTTCCATGCGTTTGGTTTTCGCTTCCGCAGGCAGCAAGTGCGACAATCATTACAAGCGCGAGAAGCGCCGATAGAATGCTCTTTATGTATTTCATTTCTGTTCTCCTTATCAGTAATTTGCGAAGCGTTCGTCTTTTTCGAGCGCAGTCATACGCGCCATTTCATCTTCGCTGAGTTCAAAATCCCACACGTCGTAGTCTTCGATGATGTGCTTCTCATTCGACGAGCCGGGGATGCAGATATTGCCTGCCTGCAAATGCCATCGTATGATGACCTGCGCAGACGAAACACCGTGCGCTTCGGCTATCGCGCTGACCGTAGGATCATCAAACAAAGTTTGCGTATTGCCGCGCCCGCCCAAAGGGAACCAGCTTTCAAGTACCGTGCCGTATTTTGCAATGTGCTCCTTCATACCGCCGCTCTGATGATACGGGTGCGTTTCATTTTGCAAAAGCGCGGGCTTTATTGTTGTTGCGTTTACCAGACGGTCGAAATCGTCGGGTTCGTAGTAGTTCGAAAGTCCGATCGAACGTAGCTTTCCGTCAGCAACAGCCCGTTCCATCGCCTGATATGCATCTACGTCGTTTCTGGGCTGACTGTGATGAAGTATCATCAGGTCTATGTAATCCACTCCGAGCCGTTCAAGCGATGCGTCGATCGCGGCGTCTCCGTTGTCATAGTCGCTTGTCCACATTTTTGTAGTGATGAATACGTCTTCGCGCTTTACTATCCCTTCTTCGATCGCGCGGCGAAGCCCTCTTCCGACAGCTTCTTCATTGCCGTAGATACGGGCGGTGTCTATCAGGCGAAAGCCAGCTTTCAATGCCCAGTAAGTAGAGTTTTCCGCCTGACTGTCGGAAAGGGAGAACATACCCAGTCCGAGGATCGGCATTTCATAGCCGCTGTTAAGCGTGACAGTCCTCTTTGTAAAGTCGAAGGAGGGATATCCTTCGTTCACGGACGGAACGACGACCGGCTCGGTCGTTGTCTTCCCCGGCGTATCGTTTTCGTCAGACGACGGTATCTCCGGGATATCGGCATTATCCGTTTGAGACGGGGCCGGTTCATTCGTGCTCAACGACGCATTTCCGGATCCCGCGCATCCTGAAAAAATCAGACAAATGCCCAGTAAAACCGCTGTAATAATCTTTCTCATAATTGCCCCTTTACCCATTCACGGCGATCCATTCGCCGCCGCGCATTTCGTAGTGATGCGTACCTTTCATCCTGTAAGTCCCGCGAGCGCCGTAGGCGTTGGCGTTCAGTACCGACGTAAAAGTGACCGTTGCTTTGCTTCCGTTCACACGGATTACCGGATCTTCGATCCCTATCGTAAAGTATCTCAGACTGCCGTCTGCTATATCGGCGAAATATTCCTCGCGAGTCTGCTTCAAGCCGCTCATATGTGTGAACGTCATATCCTCCGAAACGATCTGACGCATAACGTCGATATCAGCATCTGTCATCGCCTGACAGTAACGCGCCTGAACATAGAGAACGGAAAGTTCGTCGTCACTCAGCGCCGCAATATCTGCGCCGGTTATCGTGACGTTCATAAAAACCGAAAAATCATACTTCATAATCGTTTCATCTCCTTTTTCAGATACTGCATTATCCGGAATAGCGGTCTTCTGACTCGTGTTTACGCAGATATCAGACTGAATCTTTATACTGCAAGAGCTTAGCAAAAGTATGACTGCGAACATAAAGATAAATACGTGCCTTTTCATACTTCCTTCTGTTCTGCAGGATCCTGATACCTGATGACCTTGGCGGGAACACCTCCGACGACGGCATAGTCGGGGACATCTTTCGTAACTACCGCGCCTGCCGCTACAACTGCGTATCTGCCGACAGTCACTCCTGGACAAAGCGTTGCACCCATTCCGATCCATGCGTTCTTTTTGATAAGGACTTTCCCGTAAGTATATTTTGTGTGGCGTTCGTTCATATCGTGATTGATCGTCGCAATGTGAACTCCAGGCGCCAGCATCACGCCATCCTCAAATTCGATCCCGCCTGATGTGGAGAATATGGCGGAGTGATTGATAAAAACGCCTTTACCGAATTTAACGCGGTTGCCGAAATCACAGATAAACGGAGTCAGAATACGGACATCGTCAAGATTCCTTCCGAACAGTTCTTCCAGGTATCCGACGTATGCAGGATCGTTCGGCATAATTGCGTTCGCTTTCGCACAAAGGACGCGTGAACGCATCATCTCATCCACAGCCTCTTTGAAATATGGCTCGCGGTTATCGGTCGGACCGCCCTCGTCCATCAGTTTATATACATATCCTTTTTCGTATTCCATAAAACACCTCAGATAAGGCCGTTTGATGACAGCCAGCGTTTAACGCTCGCGCCTGAATTTTGGGCGTCGCTTCCGGTAACAGAAAGCCCTCTTTTTACGGCCGCACCCGGCGCACACTGTTTGATAGTGCGTTCGCTGCCGCCCATTCCGCTGCCTTCGTTAGTGCAAAGCGGAAGGATAGTTTTTCCGGTGAAGTCGTATCTTTCAAGGAAGGTGGCGACCGCCATCGGAATAGTGCCCCAGTAGTTGGGATATGCGAGAATGACGGTATCGTATCCGTCGATGCTGTCGGGATAAGAGATAAGCTCCGGTCTGGCCTTTTCACGCAGATCCTTTTTTGCTTCCTCAATACACGTCATATATACGGGAGAATATGGATTTTTCATTTCGATTTTAAAAACGTCGGCATCGATCATTTCTTTCATAAGGTTACAGACGATTTCCGTGTTGCCCACCTTCACGTAGCGCATCGCACCGGCGAAGTAGTTTTCATCAGCTCTGGAAAAGAATGCTATAAGTGTTTTTGACATAATTTAAACCTCCGGTTTTTGTTTACTGGTTTTTGTTTACGACAATATTATACCGCGAAGCTATTGACAAATCCAATATAAATATGCTATAACTAATAGAAAAAATAAATAACACGGAGGCGGCAATGACCACAAAACAGATAGATTACTGCATAGAACTGGCGCGGACGCTGAATTTCAGCCGCGCTGCGGAGAATCAGTTTATCAGCCAGCCCACGTTTTCTTATCAGATCAGGCTTATTGAAGAGGAGGTTGGTTTTACGATTTTTGAGCGGAGCGGAAAAGGAGCTGCGCTTACACCTGCGGGAGCTCAGTTCGTATCGTTTCTCTCCGGAATGCGCGATGATCTGAAGCGGGCGATAGAACAGGGACAAAATTTCAGCGCGAAATACAAAGACAGCATTTCAATAAGTATGATGGTAAGGCAAGCGCTGTATTTTCTGCCCGAAGCGATGCGTTTTTTTGAAAGAGAATTTCCTGACGTTCAGATCGTTCCGAAATTTGAATATGAAAAAGGAATGGACGGTTTTCTAAAAAACGAAACAGACATTCTCTTCGCACTGAAGGAGCAGACCGGACATCTTCATAACACAACAGTTCAGGATTTGTTTGAGAGCCGAATATACTTAATTACAAATCGCAGTGATCCTCTTTCCAAAAAGAATCTGATAACCGCCGGCGATCTTTACGGCAGGACACTGATGGTCGGCGGAGGTTCGCCTCAGGCGCTGAGAAACGTTCAGCACCGCATTATTTCAACAGGCAGAATTGATTATTTCAACAGTCCCGATCACGACACGACGCTCACGAACGTTGCAGCGGGACGCGGTATATGCCTCGCGCCGGGATTTCTGAACGACCACAGCGGTCAGTTTGCCTGGATCCCGTTCGACTGTGTGGAGAGTTTTTCCTGCGTTCTCTGCACGCACCGGGACGACGGAAGAGAACCGCTTTCGGCGTTTATTGCGATCCTGAAAAAGCTGTATGCAGAGGCTGTTGCATTCCCGCTGTAATAGCGCGCATCAGAATACTGCCTACAATAAGCATGCCACTGAGAGCTGGATTCAGTCTGTGAAACCAGCTCAATTTTATGCCGGAAGCCCTTCGACGTATGAGGTTTATCAATGATCTTTTAGCACTACAAACGAATCTCCCGGGATTTCCACGGTGTATACGCTTCCGGAGGGCTTCACGCTGCCCGAAGCAGCGATCATATTGTCGTCGGAAGGAAGCGTTGACGCGCTGAAACAGTACAGATCCATTGACGCGCCGCCCAGCGCAGGTGCGGTGATCTTCAGCGTCTGAGGCTTGGACGAACGGTTCACCAGCATGACCGACCAGGTTCCGGAAGGGGACTTGACAGCCACCGCGTCGCAGAAATGATCCGTGCCGCCGGTGATATCGTAAACTTCCGAACCGGGCACGGCCGCATTGCACACCATCCCGAATGAGTAATATACCGGCCTTGGCTTCCAGTTCTCGTTCTTATACGCGAACAGGCCCATCATCATCAGACCGCCATTGGAGCCGTCATCAGGATTGCCGGAATAATAGTAATAAACGTTGTGGAGCGGCCAGTAAAGCGCTCCTGCGGCGCCGAGTTTCATGGCATTCACCGCAAACGACGCAACGTACAGGCCGCGCGTGAAGCTGTCGGCATCGGTGACCATATACGCGCCCTGGCTGTGGCCGTCGCCGAATTCGCCCATGAAAAACGGAGTGTCTCCCGCCAGCTTGATTCTCGGCTGCAGGAAATCGCGGATCTTTGCGTCAAGGGCGTTGTCCTTTACGTCCCACGCGTAATTATGCGAATTGAATTTACCGGCGGTCCCGGTCAATCCGCGCACGTTATTTGAAAACCATTGGAAATTCTCCGCGTCGTCGCTGCCAACGAGCGTGATATCGTTCAGACCTTCACGGTCGAGCCTTTCCCGCACCGTGCGCACGTAATCACAATAATGCTCCACGCTGACCGGGACATCTTTCCCTTCGCGGAACGAATAGCTGCCCTCGTTCTGCAGGATAACGTCGGTAACGCAGCGAAGCTTCCATTCGTTGCGGGCGTAATTTATCAGATAACAGATATTCTCGGCCATTTCGGGGAAGCTGTTCGGCGCGCTGATCCAGTCGTTAACGTCCTTGTAGCACAGCCATCCGCTCGGAGATACTGACGCGCCCCACCAGGTAAGCGTGACTTTTACTCCGAGTTCTTCGCAGGCCTCCAGATAGCGGCGCACGCAATACATCTCTTCCGTATCCATCTTAAAGCCGGACGGATCGGCCGTATCCGGGTCGTCGTTATCGTTCTGCGGCTCCAGCCATTCGGGCAGGATCATCATACGCACGCGGGCGATACCCAGCTTGCGGATGCGCTCTTTGATCATCGCGAATTCTTCTTCCGTCACGCCGCGGTCCGTGTTGAAAGATACGAAAAATTTAGGGTCCCATTCCGCGCCGAAGGCGTCTATCTTATGCTTGTTCGGCGCGTCGGACAATTTAAGCGCGTACGTGCGGCTCTCTTCAGTGACGTTGTTCTCGTACATCACGAGATTGTCAACAAGCACGGTGCCGCTGCTGTTCCAGAGCCGTACGCCCACTGAGATCCACGAATTGGCGGTCGTGACGGAAAACGTGAAAGAAAGGTGCTCCCAGCCGTCGCTTTTGCCCAGATTCACGAACCTCGGAGAAGTGCCCTCTTCTTTCCATTTACTTAAACTGTCGTAGCCTGTGTAGCCCAGCAGCACGCCTTCTCCCGTTTCGCCGGTCTCGTATTTAACGTCCGCCTCTACCGTATAGCAGGCATCGTGAGTGACTGTCATATTCTGAAAACAGACGGCGTTATCCGCCGCGGACGATTCGATCTTAAGGCAACTGCTGCCGTCCGGTCCCGCTTTTTTCGCGATAGAGAAAGCCGCCAGTCCGTTGCTGCTCCAGGTGTTCCAGCCGGACAGTTCTTCTGCGCTCTCGTTAAATTTACTGTTCAAAAACAAGTTGTTCATATTATTTCCCTCATCTTCCGGATCAGTTCTTGCGCATCCGGAAAGCAAAAGCAAACCCGCCAGCGCCAGGGCGCCGAGCTTTTTTACCATTTTCAAATTAATTTTGCGCGTCAATTATTCAGCATCTCCTCTCGGGTCGCGGTCAATCGCATTATTCTCTTTTCTGCGCGTTTTGTCAAGGTTCAGTTCTATGTCCGGTTCTTCGCCTGACTATGTGCAGCCGTCAACTGACTATGTGCAGCCCGGGGCGGCATAAAAAAGCACGGCGTGGTTAACGGCGCCGTGCCCGGTCATGCGATATGTTAATATTGTCAAAGCATCATCCTTTAACGTCCATCATTGTCCCGATGAAGAACGGTATGTTTGTCTCAGTATCGATGAGCATATAAACGAACGGCCGGTCAAGGAGAACGTATTTCTGGTCTTCAAAAAACGGAGAGGATTCATCCTTCATTTCGATTACAGTCGCTGCGCCCGCTTTAGTTCCTTTTTCGGCGACAGATATGAACGTTTTGTGTATTACGCGACTGATAAAGATATTTCCGTCTTTAGAAGTGCCGAGGCCTGAAAAGTCTGCGAAGTCAGGATTGAAAGCGCCCGGCATACCCATCGCTTTCAGCACTTCCGACATTTCGGTGCTGTATTCTGTCTCGAACTTAGGAAGCTTGGCCTCGACAGGAACGACCTGCGGGGCTGCAAGCATTTTAAGAAGCGCCTCGCCGTCGAGCGACGCGACGAAGTCGTTGACCGTAAGACCTTCTTCAGGAAGCAGGGCTGCGAAAGCGTATTTTCCGCCGCTGTAGTATTTAATAAAGCCGGAAGCATTGCCGCCGTCGAGATAATGCTGCTCCATCGAATACATGAAGTCAACATTTTGTTGTGCCCCGTCTTCGCGCGTGAACGTGCCTTCATGTACTTGATCTTTCTTGTATTTCTCCGCCCATTCGGCTTCAAAAGCGAGGGCGTTCACAAGATACATCACCGCATCTGCAGGTACCTGGTCAAGAATATCCGGTATCATTCCGTTAGTTTTGTTCTTGACCCAATTATTGATATCGTTCAGCGTTGATTTGTCAAATGGAGTTTTGTATGCGCTCGCGCCGTAGTAATCGGCGTTCGTCTGCAGAAAAGCGGGTTCGACGGTAAATCTTTCGTCAGACGTGAACCAGATCGAATTTGCGAGCCTCAGTTTGTACTTGTTCGTGTTCGGGAGCGCTTTCATATATGCGTAAAAGAAGCGGTTAAGCTCATCTGTGCTCATCCCGAGGACCTGCTCCATCTGGGCCTTCGTTTCGCCTTTTGCGCCGTTAACCGTCAGGGACAATGCGGCAAGTACCGACAGGGGAGAGATCAGTGTGTTTTTACCGTTTTCGCAGCTCTGTTTGAACAGGCGTACGGCAAAATCCGCAGCCTTCGGAGCGCCGTCGTTCATTGCCGCCTCCGGAACGTCGGGCTTTGCGGATATTATGTCTTTAGTAAGATCTTGCGCCTGTATCTTCGCGACGCAGCCGGTCAGGTTTATACCAATTGCCAGCGTCAATATAAGGCAGACGGCGGCAATTATTATTTTGTTCGCTTTCATAATACTTTATCCTTCTAACGATGCCTGAGTTTCAGAGCAGGAGCGCCACGATCACGCTTTTTTGCGCTTTTTTATTACGATAAGTGCGATGATGAGTGCGACTATAACGGCGCAGCCGATGCATATTGCCGCGATGAGGCCCGGACTAAGTTTTCCTGAATTCTTTCCGCTGTTTTCTCCGGAATTGTTTTTAGCCGTCGCTGCAGTATCGTCAGTTGCCTCCGGATCGTCATCTCCGGGCTCCGCCGTGGGTTCGGCGGGCGGAATGGTCGGTTCAGCCACGATGCCGTCCTCTTTAGCTTCAGTGTAGCTTCCGAGCGACAGGTAGGGGTAGATATTGACGGCCCAGCTGTCGGTGCCGGTCTGGATAGCTTCGGAATAAACCATTGCCCAGGTGAGAGTATTGTCATCGCCGTACATATCATTGATCTGGAAGTTCACGCCAATGTCTTTTCCGGCAGCGTCAACGGGTATAGCGAATTCGGTGCAGTAGCCGGCGGCGGTGCGTTTTGCGGCGTATTTGAAATATTTATCTGCGGCTTTCTGCCCGTACGCCTCGAGCCCGTTTTTATCATATACGCTCGGCCAACCGGTCCAGTCGATGCGGTACTGCATAATGTCGTAAACGTTATTGTTGTTCGGAATATTGATGAATACTTCGAACGAATCGGAGTGCCACGGAGTCGTGGTGTGAGCTTCCTCGGACGGTTCCTTCACGTCTGAATCTTCCACTTCAGCGTAAGCGTAGAGCGTTCCGTCGGAGAAAAGCAGCGTGACAACGCCTGTCGCCATGACTTCTCTGTCTTTCTCATACTTTACGTCAACGGCGAGGCCGTAGTTGTAGATGGTATCTCTTTCGCCGTCAACGTTGATCTTAACCGCTGTGCGCGGCACGTCTCCGAGATATCCGCCGTTTACGTTCGCCGAGGCGTGGATGATCGCGGTGAGCATGAATATAAGGGTCAGCGCGGTCAATACAGTGAGTGCTTTCTTCATAGTTTTCATGGTTTTGCCTCCCCGGCGGCTCCTGCGCCGCCCGTTTATTTATTCTTCGCCCGTGAGTTTTACGATCACCGGCTTCGCTCCCAGCGCCGGGAGTACTTTCTCAGTAAGATCTTTCGTGGGAAACCGTATCGAAGTGGAATTTTCGCACGGATGGCACCCGAAGATCTCCTGCTTCAGGACTTCTCCGTCGATCAGCAGCCGCACCTTATGCTCCTTATCGTTCATCAGCGCGAGTACCGACACGCTTCCCGGATGAACGTCCAGCAATTTGCCCATCGCTTCTTCATCCGCGAAGGAGAGGCGGCTTATGCCCAGCTGCCCGGACAATTCTTTTGTTTTGAACGGTTTGTCGGCCGGCATCACCAGCAGGTAGAAGTCGGTCTTCTGGCGGTTGCAAAGAAACAGGTTTTTGCATATGCGCACGTTCAGTAGCTTATCGATCTCGGCGCATGCCGCCATAGTTTCCGCCCGCCTGTCGGGGTGGTCAATGCGGCCGAATTGAATGCCCAGTCCGTCGAGGAACCTGTATGCCCTGGCCTCTCTGTCGCTGCGGCTGTCAACGTCTTCCGGTGTCCCTTGCTGCATTACCGGCTGCGCGTTTAAAGTATCGCTGTTCTCTGCTTTTTCTGTTTCTGCCTGTGTCATGTTATTTTCCTGTTCTGCCGTTTCGTCGTAATTTGTCGGCAGTTTTTAAAGAAACGTGGTATTCATATTCCGATTTTAACATATTTATTGCCTTCTTTCAATATGTTTGCGGCGCGGGCGGCCCGGTGAAGAGACCGACAAAGAGACCGGGGCGGTAGAGAGACCGGGCGGCCGGCATATATCTGTCGCTGATTTGAAGCGGTGGGGCGCCGCCTCTCGGCCGGGCGGTGTCGAGCGCTGCCGAACGCTGCCGCTCAGCCGGGCGGTGCCTCTCGGTCGAATGGTGCCTAAGCCGGGCAGCGGATAACTTTGGCACACAAAGCGGTAAAATCGGGTTTTGTGTGCCAGCTCGGCGCTGCCTCTTCGCCGGGCAGCGGATAACTTTGGCACACAAAGCGGTAAAATCGGGTTTTGTGTGCCAGCCCGGCTCTGTCTCTCAGCCGGGCAGCAGCTAACTTTGGCACACAAAGCGGTAAAATCGGGTTTTGTGTGCCAGGCCGGCTCTGTCTCTTCGCCGGGCAGCAGCTAACTTTGGCACACAAAGTGGAAAAATCGAGATTTGTGTGCCAGCCCGGCTCTGCCTCTCAGCCGGGCACCAGCTAACTTTGGCACACCAAGCGGAAAAATCGAGATTTGTGTGCCAGGCCGGCTCTGTCTTGAGAAGGAAAAATGAACAATTCGTGGCACACAAATCGTCGAAATTAAAGATCGTGTGCCACTCCTCCTAAATCTCCGGGAAAAAATGAGCAATTCGTGGCACACAAATCGCCAGAAATGAGGATCGTGTGCCACTCCGCCTCAACCTCCGGAGAAAAATGAACAATTCGTGGCACACAAATCGCCGGAATTGAGGATCGTGTGCCACTCCACCTCAACTTCCAAAGAAAAATGAGCAATAGAAGGAGCCGGCGGTGCGGCGGTGGCGGTGCCGGCGGCCCGATCCTGAACCTTGACAATTCCATCCGGATATGGTATATACGAACTAACGGAGGACTATGATATGAATACTGAATATTCAGTACGGCTTAACGTTGACGACCGCAGGACCGAACTCCTGTCGTCCACTTCGTTTGACGCCGCTGCTGCTGCCGCTAAAGCAAACGCGATCTACGGATACCGCGTATTTGACGAAAAAAACCGCATGGTTTATTGCCCTTACCGCCCCCTTCAATCCGATATACTGCGCGAAGCAAAAATCGTGACCGATTACGTGCGTGAAAACGAATTTAAATACGGCGACGCACCGTTTAATCCCGCGATGAACCATGACGCAAAACTTGTTTCTTGCGACCGCCTCGTAGACTGGGTGCTGTACAGGATCGGATATACCGACCAGGTAGAACGCCAGGGGATGGTCGTTTCACACGCAACGGAGCCCGAACGCGATCTGGCCTCCTGGTGTGCCGCGAGAGGATTTCCGCGCATCGAGGACATATCGCTGCTTGAACCTGCTGACATCGTATTCTCGAAACCGCACACCAGCGCCGCGGGCCGCATCTACCCCGGTCATACGTTTATTTTTGCGGGATTCGCCGCGGACAATGAACTAAACGCCACTGAGATCAACCATCCCGACGGCCATCCCGGCGAGCTCTGCTCGTACCGCTACGACTGCGGCATGGACAAAAGGATCCAGAGCGTTCAGCCGTTTTTTGAGCCGTTAAATGAATTTATGTTTGCGTACAGACCTATAGACAGACCTATAGAAAGATGTGGGGGAGCAAAAAAATGATCAAACCTTCCTTTTCATTCAAATACAACGGCGTACCGTTCGAAGAACTGGAAAAGCAGATATTGACGACCTCCGACGGATACCGCGTGATTCTTGCCGACGGGCTGCAGATCGATTGCAAAGCGGAATACTACGAAAAGTACGGCGTTACGCACTGGGTAAACTACTGGTCCAACCCTTCGGACGCTCCGAGCGGCCAGATATCCGAACTGTACGACTGCGATATCGTTGTCCCGTTCAAACCGGATCCTCCCGTGACGCGCAATAACCGCCAGGACACGTGGGAGCCGGAGACGTTCAGAGTCGTGAGAGCGCTGGGCGCGAACGTGAAGCAGGATGATCTGTTCACGTGGGACGTGCGGCTCTGGGAGGGGCAGGAGACGGAAGCGCATTGTGCTTTCGGCAGAAGCGCACTCGAATCGTTCCCGTTTTTTGATGTCACGCAAAACGGAAACGGCGTGCTCGTTGCCGTCGGCTGGACGGGTCAATGGAAAACGCATTTTTACAGGGGCGCGGATTATTGCCGCATCTGGTTCGGGATCGAACACGCGAACTTCTATATGAAGCCCGGAGAAAGCTTCCGTACCGCGTCGGCAACGGTGCTCGAATATTCGGACGGTCAGGACAATGCGCACAACGCCTGGAGGCGCTACATTAAAGACGTCGTTTCTCCCGTCGGCAAGCCCGGTAAGCCGGAAACTCCTCCTTTCTCGGGCCTGTTCTGGGGCGGCGTGCCTTCGGCTGAAATGGTAAGGCGCTGGGAAGGAATCGTAAAAGAAGAGCTTCCTCTCGATACCTGCTGGATCGACGCCGGCTGGTACGAGCCTCTGCGGTCAATGACTACCGCGGATCAGTCGAACGACTGGCCTAAAGTCGGTACCTGGAACATCAATGAATTCTACCACCCTGACCGCTATAAGAACCTTATCCGCTTCCTGAAAGATCACGGCAAAAAATTCCTCGTGTGGTTCGAGCCGGAGCGCTTCAAACTCAGCATCGCTCCCTGGACGAAATACCTTACCCGCACCGATGAAAACAAAGACGACAGCGTTATAATCGCACTTAACGACGACAACGTCCTCGCTGAACTTACTAAAAAGATCGGCGACGTGATCGAAGAGCTCGAGCTCGACTGGTACCGTCAGGACTACAACATTTCCCCGCTCGAATTCTGGCTTCACGAGGATGAAGAGAACCGCAGCGGTATAACCGAGATCAAATACATAACGAATCTGTACAAGTTCTGGGACGCCCTGCTGGAGCGTTTCCCGCACCTTATGATCGATGATTGCGCAGGCGGCGGACAGAGGATCGATATCGAGATGCTGTCGCGCTCCGTACCGCTCTGGAGATCAGACTATCAGTGCAAATGGGATTGCCTCCCCGAAGCCGATCAGATGCAGAACACTGCCGCTGCGTGGTGGATGCCATGGTCAGGTATCGGCTACGGGCCAAAGCTCGGCGATACGTACAGGTTCAGGAGCGCATATACAGGCGGAATAGCGGTAAGAACGTGGGAACATGTTGACCCGGAATGGAATTTTGAAAACGCAGAGGTCGATTTCGAGTGGGCAAGGAAGTATTTCGGCGAGTACGTGAGGATCAGGCGGTATTTTGGAGAAGATTTCTATGCGCTTATCGAAAATTCGAGGGAAAATACTTCCTGGAACGCGCAGCAGTACCACGATCCGGAAGACCAGAGCGGCATCATACTCGCGTTCAGACGAGCCAGATCGCCTTTTGATACCCTCTGCGCGCGTCCTAAGGGCTTTTTGACATGCGGGGAATATGAATTCACGGACGCGGACACGGGCGCCTCATTCAGGCGCACAGGCGCGGAATTATTGAAAGATGGACTGGAGCTCGTTATAAAGGAACAGCGCGGGTCGCTGCTGCTCGAATATAAGCGCGTGAGGTGATCAGATATGAAAGTTTTAAAAATAACGGCTGATAAAGACAGCATAAAAATCTATACCGATATTGACGGCGCCGTTGCCGTCCGGGAAGCGTCTCCTGCTGCGAACGGCGGGAACACGTTTGCCTTCACCGAAACAAAAGCGGAAAACGGAACTATTGTCCTGCCGCGTTTTGCGAACGGCGGGAAGCACGACGCGCTTTTTTCGAAGTATACGGTATACGCGGGGCGCGAGCGGGCGGGAGGTCAATGTTACGTCTCCGAGATCGATCCCGATTCCGCGGTCAATAATTCTCCCTATCCTTCGCACCGTTCGATCAAATCTATGAACGCCTCGCCCGAGCTTCAGAAGTCAATGTTCAACGTGGAGCAGGGCAGGCCGGACGTGAGTCTTCCGGGGCTGATGACCCTCGAACGCGACGATCCGGAAGGAGTCATTGAATTCGAGCGCGAAGGAAGAACGTATTATTTCAGGAAGCCCGAGGTGCTTTACCTAGACAGATATATGCAGGCGTACGACCATTCCACGTTCATACTGTTAAACTCCTCAAGAAGCTTCGGCACGAGAGGGGAGAGCGCGCTGCTCGACGCATGCATCCATCCTGATTATGACGCCGAAGATCCGAATGCGCTGATCAGTGCGTTCAATATGAAGACCGAGGACGGAATGGCGTTTTACGCGGCATTCGTCGAATTTCTTGTCGCCCGCTACACCCGCCCGGACGGAAAATACGGCAGAGCGGCAGGCGCGATCATCGGCAACGAAGTTGACATGGCAGGCATATGGGGCAATGCCGGGGATATCCCGCTTTCAAAATATATCGGTGAATATTCGGAGGCAATGCGTCTCGCGTGGCAGATCGGCAGAAAGTATTGCAGCCATTTCAGAGTATACATCTCGCTTACGAATAACTGGAACACTTTCAACCAGAACAGGCTGCGCTTCTATACCGCGAAAAGCTGCCTCGAAGAGCTCGCCGCAAGAACCGCTGCGGAAGGCGATTTCGACTGGTGCGTGGCATACCACCCGTATCCGGAGAATCTCTTCTGGCCCGATTTCTGGCACGACCGCCAGGCGGAATTCACGTTCAGCACACCTCACGTTTCGTTCAGGAATATGGAAGTGGTCGAGGCGTTCCTGGCTCAGCCGCAGTTCCTTTATAAAGGGCGTCCGAGGCGCATCGTATTCAGCGAGCAGGGGTTCAACTCGATGACCGGGCCGCTGGCGCGGAACTCCGAGCTGGACGGAGAAGCGGGCATTGTTCTTGCATATATGAAGGCAAGGAATATGAAAACGGTGGATATGTTCACGCACCACAGCAGCGTTGATAATCCGGGTGAGTTCGGACTGAATCTCGGCCTTATCCATCACGGCGGGAAGCCCAAGCCGGACTATTATGCGTTTATGGCAATGGATACGGATAAAGAGCCGGAATACGTCGAAAAAGCGCGCAAGCGGATAGGCGACGATCTGTTTGATTACCTGCTCCATCCGGTCATTGCCGAGGCTCCAAGGCCCGCTGACGACGATCTTAATAAGAGTATTATGACGAACAACGGCTGAGGCAGATTTTCAGCCTTAAAGAGTATCAATGGCAATAAAAAAGTCAGGCGCGGTTTTTCGATCGTACCTGGCTTTTTTGATTCTCAAAAAGCGCGCCTTTTATCTTACGTTAAGATAAACGAGCATGTCGGTCTCGCCGCGGTTTGCGAAGCATGAATAGGGGATCAGCCTGATCTCGGCGCGTTCGTACTGTTCGTCGAGCGGCGCGTAAAGTTCGTCCGAAGCCTTCAGACGGAGGCCGGGGACAGTTATCACCGGCGCAGGGAACTGTTCCTGAAGTTCGGTCTCAGCTTCGCTCAGCAGCGCGCGGTCGAAAACGAGAGTATGGACGTCGCCGCCGTTGTCAACGCCTTCCGCGCAGTACACGATCGGGCCGCGCATCAGCACGGCTTTTCCGATGTCGTTGACAACGTTCGCATTGGCCGCCACGAGTACCGGCGTCATTTCGAATTTTACCGTAAACTCTCCCGCCTCGAACCGGGCGTAGCCGTTGTCAACAACGCATGCGGCGTCTGCTGTGAATCTGCCTCGCGTCCAGCCCGGTATGCGTACGTATACAGGCACGTTCGAACGGATCTTTACGCTTCCGTCCAGCGGGTAGCCGGTCTCCTGAGTGACAAGCGCGCCTCCGCAGCGGAATTCGCTCTGACCGAACTGATTTACGTATACTGTTTTAGCTTCTTCGTCGTATGCGTAGAAATGATCGCCTATCGAAGGAATGAAGCGCGTCAGATTGGGAGGGCAGCAGGAGCAGTTGAAAACTTTCACTCTCTGCGTGATCGGCCAGCGCTCGCGGTCGCCTGTCGCGGTGATGCGGCTGTGGTCGCGCATGCGGATCTCGAGGGGATTTTCGTAGAAGAATTTGTCACCGTCGAGCGACAGGCCGGAAAGGGCGCCGTTATACATCTCGAGCTCAACTACGTCGGCGTATATTGACCGCTTCACCGGATCTGCCTTGAACATACGGCTCGCGAAAAAGGCGAGACCGATCGACGCGCACGTTTCTGTGTACGCCTGACCGTTCGGAAGGTCGTACGGGATCGTGAACGCTTCGCCTATGCACGTGGAACCGATGCCTCCGGTAATATACATCTTTCGCGAAGTGACGTCGCGGAACAGATCACGGCACGCGGCCAACAGCTCTTCATCACCGGTCTCACCGGCGAGATCCGCCATAGCGGAGTAGAGATACATTGCCCGGACTGAATGTCCGAACGCTTCGTGCTGTTCGCGGATCGGGGCGTGGGACTGTGCGTAGCGGATGTTTCCTAAGATCGGTACCTCGGTATTGCCCGGCTGTCCGCGCATTTCCAGGAAGAATTTCATCAGCTTGAAAAAGCGCTCTTCGCCCGTGGTTTTGTACATTTTATAAAGCGCGAGTTCGATCTCTTCGTGGCCCGGCGTTAAGAACGGGGCGCTGCGCTCGATCATAAACACTTTCGCGATATAGTCCGCGTATTTTTCCATTATCTTCAGGAAGCGGTCGCGGCCCGTCGCTTTATAGTACGCACACGCGGCTTCCATAAGGTGCCCGGCGCAGTAAAGCTCGTGCCAGTCCCTGTTTTTGAAGCGGTTTTCGGGGTCAACGACGGTGAAATATATGTTGAAGTATCCGTCTTCGCCCTGATTTTTTTCTATGTTGTCAATAAGCGCTTCTACTTTTTCTTCGAGTTCCGGTGCGTTTCCGGCGTCAATGACGTACGCTACGCTTTCCATCCATTTGGCAACGTCGGAGTCCCAGAAGTAATGCGGCCGGTTCGGCATGCCTTCCTTCCAGTCGCAGCGAAAAGCGTCGATCCTTCCGGTTTCCGCGAATCTGTCGTACACTGCGTTTATCGTTACGTTCCGGTTCAGATCGAGCTTATCTTTCCAGTATCCTCCGGTGATCTTTGTATATCTGTGGTCGCAGATCATTTTAATAATCCTCCTGCTTATCAGCTTTTAGTTATGTTTAAAGTCGCGTTTCCGGCGGCGAACAATATCGTTGCCTCCGCTTAGGTGCGCAGATTATTTTGAGCATACGTTCCTCTTTTATGATACGTTTTTCACCGTTCCGATAGACACGTATCCGTCCAGTACGGCACGGAGATCAGAACCCGGCTCGGAATCGATATTGACCGCGCCTTCGATCAGGTAGCGTGCGCCTCCTCCGGGAAGCGTTTCCAGTATTCTGTATTTGTCCCTGAATCCCGAGTGCCGCGATACGAACCGGTCGCGCAGAATGCCTTTGCACTCGGAAAGAACGCTGCCGGTGAAATTTACGTTTAAGATGCTGCGGTCCGGGGCCTGCCGGTCTATTAATTCTTCTAAAACGTCATTAAGATAAAACTCCGCGGTTTCCCCTTGGGAAGTGTGATCTTCCGAAAAAGCGATCGCCCGGGAGCCGAGAAATACCGCTTCGAACGCGGCGCCTGCGGTGGCGGAATACTGGAGATCCGCGCCTACGTTATACCCGTGATTTACGCCGGAAAGCACGACGTCAGGCACGTTCGGCAGAATGTTGTGAAAACCGACACGCACGCAGTCAGCTGCGCTGCCTGTGCAGGAAAACGCTCTGACTCCTTCGACAGGGTACTCCTGAGGGTACACGTCGAAAGGGACTCGCAGCGAAATACTGTGGGACGCGGCGCTTCTCTGACCGTCCGGCGCAACGATCCAGACTTCGCCGAAGCTTACCGCCGCCCTGGCGAGCCTCAGCAGTCCCGGGGCGTCGATGCCGTCGTCGTTAGTTAATAATATGAGCCGCCCGTTCATCTTATCCCGCGTTTTGCGATTTCAGTGAGGAGCTTCAGCATTTCTACAGTGAGTTCTTTGTTTGCCGTAAGCAGGTCATAAAGACCGTCCTGGGAGAGGACGCCCTTCTTCAGTACCGCGGCAAGCATTCCGGCTTCGTCCGCTTCGTAGTCTTCCTTCCAGTCGCCTCCGTCATAATAAGCGGCCAGTTCGGCGAAACCGCCGAGTACGTTCTTGTAGTTCTCGAGCGCGCAGGATAATTCTTTTTCGGCTTTAAGGCATACGTCGAAGTTTTGCTCCATTTTATTGATGCGCGCGATCCTTGTTTTTTTGTCGGTCATTTTTATTTTCCTTTCCGGATTAGTCCTTTGTTTTCTTTTTGCATTTCAAAATTATGATCACAGCGGCGGTGATTACCGCGACTGCACATATGGCTACAGTCACGATCAGGGGATAGTTCGGGTGTTTGAGGACAGAGCGTCCGTTGTCTTCGGGTTCCTGCGTCGGAACTGCCGTCGGGGGCACCTCGTATTCGCCGGGGTCAACTTTCTCGGTCTCTTTCGGGTCGCGTGTGATGTTCAGCGCTTTATCTGAACGCAGCACACGTCCCGAGTCGTCGATCTGTTCGTAACCCTGGTCGGCAACGAACAGGTATTGGCCGCCGTACGCGATCGACGTCAGCGGATTTTCCTGGTCGCCGGAACTCATTGACGCGACTTCAGAAAGATCGGAGCGGTTCAGCACCAGAACTTTTGAATCAGCCCCGTTGTAAGTTGAGACAAACAGGTAATCGCCGGCGGTACAGATACCGTACGCTTCGTTGATTGCCGCGCGGGCAGCGATCGTCTTCCCGTCGGGGCTGAGCTTCAGCACGTGGCTGCCCTTAGCCGGACCGTTGTCCTTAAGCAGGCAGGTGATGTATACGTTTCCGTCGACGTCAACGGCGACGTAGCCGGGGTCGCGTTCTGATTCTGTGAGTTCGTAGTAGTCAACGACTCCGCCTTCTCCGAAACCGTCGTACAGTTTCATATTCGTGGGATCCGTGACGTCGTAGCAGCGTATCGTGTCAACGTGATAGCACGTGAGCGCGTACAGGAGGATGCGGTCACCGGATCTGTGCACAGCTACTCCGTTAATGCCTGTGATCTCGCCAAGTTCTTCAACGACGTGACCGATTTCCTGATAATAATTGTCATAGCAGTATATGCTGCAATATCCGGTATCGGCGTGTGTGACGCCAACGAAAAGGAAGCCGCGGTTATCGACCGCGAGACCTTTCGCATAATAATTGCCCTTATCTACAGGTATGTCCGGGTCAACAGCCGGCGCAAATTCTGTAATTTTTTCGAACGTTCCCGCGTCATGTACGGAGATATGCCCTTCGTCACCGTACGGGCCGTGAAGGTAGCCCAGGAACAGTCTCTTTCCGTCCGGCGATGCGGCAAAGCCTCGGAGTCCGTAGGCATTTTCTTCGAACGCGTCCGGGGCAATTACCGTCTCAAGGGCGGCTCCGTCAAATACTTCATCGTCATTCCCTGCAAAGCAAATGAGCGACCCCGACAGCAGCGAGACTGTCAGGATTGCGGAGATAATAATCGCGACAAATTGTGTTGTTTTAGTTAGTGTCATTTTTTGTTTCTTTAGGCCTCATTTCGCTTTAATAAACTCGCTCGCATACAGCGAATCTGCAACTTCTAACGGTTTATCGGTTATTCTTATTTCAGCGATAGAACCGGCGAAAAGTCTGCGGATCATACCTTCCGGAGAATTCTCGTTTTTAGAATCCGTCTCGTGGCCGCCGCCGAACTTGCGCCCTACTCCGACTTCCCAGGAATAGTCGGGATTTGCACAGAATATGTTTTCAAAACCGCTCCAGGTATCGAACAGTTTTTCGCCGTCGAGCCAGACCGATATTTTACCCATGTCGTCCATCGTTACCATCACATGATGCCACGTGTCCGCTGCGACAAGGATCTCGTCCATCTCGTGATTTAATTTTGTATAGTCATTGACGATCAGAAGCTGGAGCCAGGTCTGGTTTCCGTTTAAAGTGCCGGTCGCGCTGTCATTGTTCCATTCTGATAAGGCGATGGAGAACGGCGGCTCATCCTGCTCTTCGATAACACCCTGGCGGGAGAAGATTCCCGTGTACCTGTTATAATCATTGTCAAGGTCCTTTGAGAGCTTGAAGATCACTTCTATTGAGAAACCGCCGGTAAATTCGGAGGAATTGATTGGGGCTCCTTTCACTGTCTCGAGGTATTTGCCGGAGGTGTAGCCGCCGGTATAGCTCGTTTCGGATGCTTCGTACGGGTCAACGCCTGCCGCGAGCGCTTTGGTGTTGTTGAATTTCAGACCGGAGCCGAACTTAAAAGCGTCGCCGTCAACGTCGTTGTCCCAGCTGAAAATGTCGAGCTGATCGCCGTTGCCCACGGTTTTGGCAATAAGGTCGTTTCCGTTTCCCGAAAGATCCTTGAACCCGATGGTGTCGTCGTCAACAGATCCGGTGAAGTTTCCTTCCTGATTTTGCAGCTTCCAGTGGGCAAGGACCTGATACTGCGTTCCTTCTGTCGGGGCTTCGGTATTTAAGCCGACGGGCTCCTGTTTTTCGGGTCCCGGTTTGCAGCCGGCGGCCGCGCCGAGGGCAATTATTAGGCACAGCAGTGTTGCTATAAATGCAAAGCTGTTCTTGGTGAACTTTTTCATAGATTTTCCTCCCGATTTTGCGGTTTTCAATGACCTAATTGTATAGAAAAAGAGCCTTGAAGTCAAGAGCGAACAGGAACGACTAACGAGTAACGAATAACGATAAACTCTAAACTCTGAACTCTGAACTCTTAACTCTTAACTCTTAACTCGGTATTATTCACCCGAGCGTTATTCGGCAATATTCTAATTGACGCGCATCATATTGGGCGGAGGAGAACCAGTAGCCGTTCACTGTGAGCGGCAGGTCGTTCGCGCCCCAGTTGCAATAGATCGTTGTCCCCGCGAAACCGGTCTCGGTGCCGATAAAGCCCGGGTTATGGTTGAGGGGAATAGTCATATCCTGAGCGATAAGGGAATTGTCCGTAAAATCAAACGACCACTTGATGCCGTCGTTTGAAAACGCCACGCGCACGCCCGCTTTGCAGCCTTCGCCGTATTGACGGTCTTCGGTATAGTAGCAGCCGATCCACTTCATAAGTTCCGGCACGTATTTCACTTCCATCGAAGGCATTGTCCGGTCGATCGAGATCGCCTTACCGAAGTGGTATCCGTCGTCGCTGATCTTAAGTACGAGGCCGCCGGGCTCGTCGGGGTAGTTAACGTCGTGTGACTGCGAATAGTAGTACATATAGAATTTTCCGCCATAGTAAACGACGCTCGGGGCGCCGGAACCGTAGCCGAGCGAGCCGCCGTTTTCCGTGTCAACTACCGCGCCGTATGCCGTCCAGTTAAGGCCGTCGGTCGAAGTGGCGAGCCAGATCTTGTTCCAGTGGTGGTACGTGCCGTCGTCGAGGTTCCATTCGATCCCTGAAAAGTACATGTAATACGTGCCGTCTACCTTCACGACAGCAGGGTCGCCGCCGTATCCGACAGGGGAGGAGGAACCGCGAAGCTTTCCGCTTTTATCCGTGAGCGTGCCTTTCGTGGAGCCGTCGGTGGTGATGCGCACGGGCTTGCTCCAGCCGCGCTCGGGATCTGCAGATTCCATGTAATAAACGTTGTCCGTGGACTGCTGCTCGGGAACGCCCGCGCCGTACCAGACTTTGTATTTTCCGTCCGAACTGTCATAAAAACCGGTGGCGGAATACGCGCCGCACATCGTATAAAGCATATTGCCGAGAAATTCGCTCTTAACACTGACGCCGCTCATTCGCGAAGTCTTTTCCAGGAACACTTTTTCCGCCCCGGCTTCAAGCTTATACCAGCAGTTAAGTATGCGGTCGCCTTTAGCCATATTGCTGATAACGTTTACGACGGTGAGCGATTCCAGGCGGTCGCGGCGGTCTGTTCCGATCGCGCGCAGGTCAATATCGATGCGCATCTTCCCGCCCTTGCCCTTATACTCGTAAACTTTGTACCGCTCCGAGCCGTGATTTTTCAGGTAAATTTCAAACGCCACATCGGAACCGAGTTCGGACTGTGCGCAGAATATGAACGAAAGATTATCGTATTCGGAGAGGTCGAGGTAGTTTTCGTATTCTTTCGGGTATACGCCGTAGTTTATAGGCGTTCCTTCGGGGTTAAGGCAGGGGATGTAGAACAGGAATTCAGATTCGGCTGTTCCGTCCGTGCGGGCATTTGAGGAAGGATAGATCGTCACGTAGTTACAGTCATCGTCTGAGCCGTCGTCCGACCATACGCAGTTTGATTTGTATTCAAGTGCGTCACCGGATGCGTCCGGCGTGTAGCTGTATTCGGGTGTGAGGCCCGCAAACGAGCGCGAAAGCCAGTAGTTCCAGCCTTCTTCTACGGATTTCGTATATTTATCGTACGGACCTGCGACGCCGTATTTAAAATCGGCGACCGTTTTGGTTACGGCGTATTCTTTCATTTCGATGCTGCTCCCTTCACTGTGTGTGGGAAGGACAATATCTCCCCCGGGCGTGTTCGTGTTCCCGCCGTTTCCGTTCACGCCGCATCCGGCGAGGGGCAATGCCAGCGCGACCGACATTGCCGCCGCTATCGCCGCCGAGGTCAATCTGTTTCCGCGCGCATGTTTCCGCCTGACTTTATCCATGATCCGTCAGCCTTTCTTCTTCTTTTTGACCGCGAGCAGGGCAATTACGATGCCGGCGACGATCACCGCTCCTCCGACGCCCAGAATAACTGGCAGGGCATTGTTTTTGCTATCTCCGCTACGGCTGTTGTCAACGGTCGCCTGAGCAGGGGTTGCGTCTCCGGATCCGCTATTGTCCTCGGTCGCATCTGAGGGAGCGTCAGTCGCTGCAGGCGGCTCGGTCTGCTCCGTCACTTCGCCGTTTGACGTTACCGCACGCACGCTGTACGAAGAGAGCAGTTCGACATAATTCCCGCCGTCATTTTTCACTGCGCTGACGGTGTAAAAATAGCGCGTATCCGGCGTCACGCTCTTATCCTCGTAACTCGTCGTGCCCAGACCCTCGACGTAAAATGCGCCGTCGTCTTCAGTATTCATTATGCCGTCGTCGCCGAGGACGCCTTTAGATCTCTTCACTAAATACCCGTCCGGAGGGCCGAGCGGGGCGTCAAAGTCCGTCTCGGGAAGTTCCGCTTCCACCCAGGAGAGTAAGACCGTATCATCCGTGACGTCGTCAACGTACAGTTCGATCGCTTCCACAGCGTCCGGTGATTCGTTGACGAGCTTGAGTCCGTTTATAGATCTGAGCGTAAAGCCGATCATATCTTCATCGCCTTCGGCAAAGCCGCCCGAAGTGCGGTCTGCGGTGGCGAGGCTGACGGTGGTAGAAAGGAATTTTGCCGCCATTATCTTATCAAAATATTCGGTCATACTAAGCTCGGTCGCGCTGGTGGATGCGCGCTGCCCGTTAACGTAAAGCTTATAGCAGTTCGCATTGCTGTCAAAAACGATCCGGAACGTGAATTCGTTGCCGGCGTCCGGTTTCGGAGCGACCGTCACGGTGTTGCTGGCGACTACCAGGTTCGCGTCCTGATCGTCCCACATTATGACTTCGAGCACGGCGGGGGTGGAACTGCTGACTTTGTAATCGTCGGAGCGGAACGAGAAGCGCAGATACAGGCTGCGGGTGCCTGAAAAATTAACGTTCGGCGTTTCGCACACGAATGCGCTGTATTCCGCGACTTTATTGCTGTTATAGGTGTAAACTTCATCCGGCATCACGAGCGTGAAGGACAGTTCGCTGTCGTGGTCAAGCGTGAGCGGCTGCTGGTACGAAACGCCTGCCGAGAAGCCGTTTTCGTCGTTGCGGCCGAACAATGAAAGTCCTTCTTCCGTCACGGAGTAGTTGAGCGTGGTGCCCTCGGGCGTCAGGCTGTTGTAGTCGAAACGCGTAAATTCGAGCTTGCCCTTGATGTCGTCGCCGTAAACTCCCTCGAAACTGTCAGGCCCGGATACGTCTATATCGGACGAGCGGTCTTCCTGCGTGCCGTATTTGCTGCCGAAATTGACTACTCCTTCCTCGTCTTTGAGGCTCGCCACAGCGTAATCACCGCCGTACGCTCCTTCGCCGTGTTCCTGGAAGCGTGCAGAGAAACGCACGTACGCGCCTCCGTTTGCGGCAAATGATTTTAGCAGGTTAGCATTTGCACCGGAAAAGCGGTAGTCGCTGCCGTTCACGGACAGGTGGAACGTCCCGTCTTTTGAGTACAATTTAAGGGCAACGGAATAGTCCTCGTTGAAAGAAGCGTAATTATCCCAGCCGCCTTCAGGACCGGAGCCGACAATAAGTTTATGCTTTATTTCGTCATTGTCGGCGCCCAGCGCGAACTGGATCAGCTGTATGAGCACGCCGTCGCCCGGCGCTGCGCCCGCGGAGGGCAATATGTAAATATTGAAACGCGAGTGCGTGCCGTTGTCCCGCGTAGTGTCGTTAACGACGGTGTAATTCAACTCGAAATCGTTCGGATCGACCGGTTTTTTATAAATATAATCGAATATGTCGCCTTTTGCGGCTTCCTTCGCTGTGAGCCAGACGCTCTCTTCCTTGAGAGTGATACGGCTGCTTTCGTTCATGGCAACGAAACCGTAGTTCGTGTCGAAGTCAGACTGCGCGGCTGAAGCGAAAGAGGGAATGGCGCAAAGGCCGGCCAGGAGTGACAGGGTGATCAGCAAAGCAAGCAGTTTTTTCATGATATTTACCTCCGGAAAAACGGTGCTGTAAATTGTATTGATATTATAGCATGTTTCCCGGAGCTTTTGAATCTTAATATTTTTGCGCAAAAAGCCCCTCGAAACGTCTCGAAACGTCATACTTCGAAGGCCTTTAATTACGTAATTTCAATTTATATCAAAGTGATGCAGCGAACTCTCCTGCGCGCTTTAAATCATCTTCGCTCGGAAGTCCTTTATTAATAAAGATCCATGAAGCGGAGCAGTGAAATTCCTTCTCGCTGAGCGTGATGCCGAGCTCGTCGGTAACTTTCTTAACCGCCTTCCACGTAGAAGCGCCGGAAGCGGAAGTGTTCATATTTACCACCTCGCCGATCCGGTCCTTGTTCCGGGCGAGAAATTCTTTTACCTCTTTATCGATGTTTGCCGCGTACATCGCGTTGATCAGGATCAGTCTGTCGACTTTCTCTTCGAGATCTGCAGAAACGTCGAGTGCTTCGATGCCGGTCGCTTTGGAAACAGCATCAGCAAGCTTTCTGGTGTTGCCTTTTTTGGATTTGGTGAAGTAACGAACAGCTGTTTTCATTGCGTTTTCCTCCTTATGCTTTTACGCTTTGTTGAATTTGTCTTTGGGTTGCTTACAGCGCGGGCAGCGCCAGTCGTCCGGGAGTTCTTCGAATTTAACTCCGTCGTGTTCCGCCGGGTCGTAAACGTAGCCGCATACGCTGCAGACGTATTTTCCGCTCTCCTGTCCGGCGGAAAAATCGGTTTCCGCGAGGACTGTTGGTACGGGAGCATCAAGATCGATCACGCGTTTAGCTTCGAGGTTTTCGAAGCCCTGGGGCGTGTGGGTTCCGCAGTAAACGGTTGGGTGGCTGCGTACAAACTCGCGTACGCGGTCAAGTGTTTCGCGCGCCGCGGAAAGATCGTCGTATACGACGGACAATTTGTTTTCATACAGCGCTTCGTCAACGTACGTAATGTCTCCGTGGAGCATGTAAAACAGTCCGTCTGCTTCGACCACAACTATACTGTTCCCGTTAGTATGACCTTTAGCTTTGATCAGAGTTATTCCCTCCGCTATCTTCTGGCTCTCCGGAAAATTGTAGTATGCGCCGTCTGTGTAATTCACGGGGACAATATTTGAAAGCCCCTTAAGTTCTTCCGCGTTAACTTCTTCAGCGCCCGCGTATATCATTGCGTTCGGGAAAGAGCGGAGTTCGCCGGAATGATCTATGTGTTTATGTGTAAGCAGTATTTTAGTGACCTGTTCGGGCTTGTATCCGAGGGCGGCAAACGCTTCCATATAGCTGCATATGTCTTTTCCGGTATATGCAGGACTTTTTTCGTTCGGAAGCTCTTCAGGCGTTCCGGCGGGGAGGCCGGTGTCAACAAGTATTATTTCTTTTCCGGTGTCGATGAGGTAGTTTTGAAGGCTTCCGCGGTATCTGATTTCCGGGTCAAAGTTCTGCGGTCCTTCTTCGCCTCCGAACGCGAAAGGCTGAGTGTAAAATCCGTCTTTTCTGAATTTAACTGCTTTGATCTTCATTTTGTGTCCCTTTCATGATGTTTTCTTACTTGTTATTATATCCCATGCGCCGCGATTTGTGAAGTGAAAAAGTAGAGGTTGCCCGTTGCCCTGATTTGACACCGCATACCTTTTCGGGTACAATGAAGGCACGTCAGGACGCGAAGCAGGCGGCCGGACGGACCGGAACGAATTGACCGCATAGCGCGGCCGAAGCAGGACGGGATCAAGTAAAACGACGCTCCTTAAACAGGAGGAAAAGGACGTTGTTAGCGCCGGGACCGGGAGGTCGACGAGGACGG
>JAEEGL014700801.1_pt1 | contig 30164 bp, 27 predicted proteins | sample 9134231 | NCBI WGS metagenome assembly JAEEGL01 (sample SAMN16246548, study PRJNA631951) | gut metagenome | biome: gut microbiome; feature: rumen; material: fiber-attached | host: Bos | place: Iran: Karaj | collected 2018-10 | reverse complement strand
TGGCATACTTCAGAGTCGATTTGTTGCGCACGTCACCGATGTAGAACTTAATCTTGTTAGCCACCTCCGGCATACGCGCCTGGAAGTCGTGACGCATATCGTCCTGCTTCTTCTCGTCGCGTGAGAAAATACGAATTTCCCCGATGTCCGTTCTCAAAAACCTGTTCAGCACAGCATTGCCGAACGATCCCGTGCCGCCAGTAATCAGCAGCGTCTTGTCTTTAAATACACTCATATTTTTGTATGTTTAAATTGTTTTCGCATTTTCCTCCATCCTCTAGCCCCAACAACCTCTTTCATAACACCAAATCCTAGAGGATGGAGGACTTTTTCGAATTTCTTTAATAGTTCACCGCATACTATCCGTTAGATCCGTGCCATCCGTGTTCATGTTATGGATATCGTTCCATCCGTGTTCATATATAGATTTTCGCGCTTTTCGCGTTTTTCAATGTTTTAGCAAACTGGCGCCCACACCCGCAGGATAGTGGCTATATTCTCGTCATTGATTTCTTAATAAACTTCAACGTCTCAAGAGCTTTTACTCCAAATGGCACATATCCTAGAAAATATGCCAAACGAAGTTTCATTGATGCACTCTTGCACCCGAATGTCTTGGATCTTTGTCGGTACTCCGCATATAAATCCTTGTATTCATGTATAGTTGCTTTGTGTCTCAGATAGCGGTAACAGAAGCTTTCTGTATAGCAGGCCAGCTCCTGACGCTCCCGGCCTTTGGTCAACTTATGCAGAATCTCGTTATATATTTCATAATAGCTTTTCCCGACTGTCGCATCCGCAGTATCGGAAATGATAGAGCCGGAACGTATATAATATAAATAGGTGACATCCTTGAGTACTCTTATCTTTGTCAGATGTTTGACCACAAAAAAGGACCAGTGGATATCTTCATAGACTACCCCTTCCTTGAAGAAAAGGCCGTTAACAATGACAAAAGAACGTTTCACCAACTTGTTCCAGGCCGTCACAGGAATCCTCCGGCTGAAATAATAGGTGGCGATCGTCTCATTCGAGTCCATTATCTCTGGCAAACTCCCATCAATCTCTATGACATGATGTTCATTCCGAGGAATGCATTTGAAGTTTCCTATTATCATCTCTGCATCAGGCGTGTTCTTGCCTATTGCCACCAGTTTACTGATGCAGTCAGACGTTATCTCATCGTCACCATCAAGAAAGAACAGGAAATCCCCAGTAGCCTCACATATACCCGTATTCCTTGCTGCCGACAATCCTCTATTAACCTCATGTCGTATAATCTTGAAAGATATTCTCCTTTTCTCGTTATCGTTATGGTTATCGTTATGGTTAAGGGTATCGTTATATTTCGTAATCAGCCGTTCGCACTTACCTATGCTGTCATCCTTTGTGGCATCATCTACAATAATGCATTCAATATGAGGGTAATCTTGTTTGACTACAGAGAGGAGGCATCGCTCAATATATTCCGACACCTGATAGACAGGAATGATGATGGATACTACTACACCACTCATAATCTCCATAGTTAAGCCTATTCCACGCCCTTTCTTTTCAAGACTCTGACTATCTCGTCAACACTATTCATCTCGCCAAACTCCTCTGGTTCTATACTGACGCCAATGGCTTCCTCTAAATCTGCAATGAGATTAAGTCGTCCCATGGAGTCCCATGCTGGGCAAGTCTGACTGGAGATAGTTTTATCAACACTATCCAGTTCGAAAGTCTCTTTCAGTACTTCTAATACCTTATCTTCTATTGTTTCTATCATCTATTTAACTACTATTTGATAATAGTCCTCTGTCGTTATGTCCGCATCGTCCAGTGATAATGCATAGTATTTCACCCCACCGTGCTCAGACTCCAGCGTGAAGCCACACTTGTCATAGAATTCTGCAGTCTGCCTATTCTTTGCCGTAGGTATATAAGATGCGATAACTGTTCTTACGTCTTGACACTTCATGATGGCCAGCACCTGCCTGACAAAGGCATATTCAATATCTTTACCCATGATGCGACAGCTCAGCAAGAAAGTGTCTATCTCAAACACCCTTCCCTTTTGGGAGGGGTCGGGGGTAGGCTTCACCATCATACATCCCGTTATGCCATTATCACCAAACCTGTCGGCCACACTCAGACACCATATCATCCATCCCTCGTTTAGGAACCGACGTACGTCCCCATCGGTATAGCGTTTGGTTGTCAGATTAAACTGGTTTGTTTTCTGTGTCATCTGTGCGATGCGCAGCATATTATACTCATCTGCCTTTTCAATGGTCAGGTGGATATCCAGACTTTTCAGATAATCCTTAAAACAGCAAAAATCCTGTTGTGCTTGTATGCGAGAGGCATTGTCTTTATATTGCTGCGTCTTTTCCCTATCCTCCTGAGTAATGCTGTACACCTTGAAATAGTCATTCACCAACTTCTGGAAAAATACTGGCAGTTCGTATGGCTGAACCGGGAAGTCAGGCACCTCCACTATCGGCAATTGCTGTCTGATCAGTTCCCGCTCTCTCGGATCGTCATCCACAAACACCATGCTGTCTAGACCGATGTTCAGTTCTTTCGCTATTTCCTTGATGTTGGTGGCCTTATCCTTCCAGTTGATACGCCAAGCTACGAAATGCTCCTTTCTCAATACAAGGAACGGATTTCTCTCCCAAACATCGAATACGGCATCCTCATCGTTTTTCGAGCAGACAGTCAGGATGACACCATGCTTGCTCAGTTCCAACAGTCCCTCCTGAAAGAGATGAAAGGCTGTACCCGGATAGTCACTGCCCGTCTGAATGCCGTTAATTCCTTCCTCGCCTAACACCCCACCCCATAGGGTGTTGTCTAGATCGATAACCAGACACTTCTTCCGCTTTAGTGCGATGTCGTCCATCTTTTTGGAGAACCACCCCCAAAAAGCTTTACGCAAGGCAGGATTCAGCACCATCTGTGATGTAAGGTAGAACTTCCAGTCTGTCAGCTCCTGTGCAGAATACTGTCGCGTAAACTCCCCGAAGTCTATCACCTTCAGATTAGCGTGCCGCTTTGCCAGAGCATATAGCGAAGCATTATAGTCCTCTATAGCACTGCGCAATCGATGGTCATCGTCGGTAAACGTTACCGCATACATCCATTCCATCGTCAAGGCCACCACCTGTTTGGCATTGTCAATTTGCGACAACACCAAACCGAGTTTCCGGGAGTAATCGCCTATCTCTTCTGCAAGAACCCCTTGGTCATATTTTACTGGCAACTGATAGAACCACACATACCCCTCAGCATCGACAGGCGTGTTGCTGATGTCGCCATATCCCGAAAAGTCATAGCACTTTGGGAAGAATCGCTCTATCGTATTGTTACGGAAAACAAAGACCATGGGGTTGGTATTCATTTCTTTGATTCTACCAACTCTATCAGCCCAACTTGCTTGTTGAATAGGAAACAGACGTGACGGCCATCAATAGCAGCAGCATTTGAAGGCTTTGATATTGAGACATATTTCATCTTGCGGAGTTTTCCAATGGCTTCCTCCATGTCATCCACCTCATAGCAGAAGTGACAAGGGGAAACACCGTTCTTCTGTAAACTATTCCAGACCGGTGAGCTGTCATTGTTGGGTAACAGCAGTTCCAGCATGGGCATGCCTTCCTTTTTTAAGAAGCAAATATACACTTGCTGTAAGGGGTCAAAGACTGTTTCACTCTTCACATAACCCGCTTGTACATAAATGTTGGCAGTATTGTCTATATCTTTAACCACAATGCCAATGTGGTGGAACCGGAATTCAGGGAGCATATTTCCTCATTAGTTTATGTGCTACTTGTTTGCCTTGCTGGATTGCCAAAATACGATCCGTCGTTTTTCGCATTTCGCATCAGTACGCTATTGGCTCCCAACTGCACATTATTTCCAATTTTCATGTATTGCAGCACCACGCTTTGCACTCCAAGCATATTGCAGTCCCCCATCTGCACCCCACCACAGATGTTCACTGATGGCATCACCACATTATAGCTACCTATCTTGACGTCATGCCCTATTGGGTTATTTCCAACGAGGATATTAAAATCAGCCATCACCACATCGCACGACAATGTACATCTCGGACAGATGATATTCCCCCTACCCATTATCAGATGCTCTTTGTCGAGGAAGATGGTGTCTGGTGCTATCAGGTTCGGGAACGTCACATTAGGATTGTTGATGTTCTCAGCTGTTTTTCTCAACGACTGCGGATTGCCTATTGCAATTACAACAGCCAAGGGTCTTTCCCAACGATTCAATTCATCTACACCACCCAGACATATCCCATAGTGCGAGATTGGCTGTCCCTTCAGCGCCGGGTTGTCATCGAAGAAACCAATTAAGTTCCATTCCGGCTTCAGATTACTCTCATTAATCATCCGAATCAGACAGGCCACCTCGCGTCCGAAGCCGCCTGCTCCATAGATAGCAATCTCACGCATAAAATTATCGTAAACATCCAACCCCTTTTCACCCATACCCATTAGCTTTCGCTTTCTCTGTCAGCTCATCAAGTATCTTCCTATCAATTATCATATCAGTTATCGTTAACGTGAGCGTTAAGGTTTAACTTAAATCATCAAAATATTTCGACATTCCACCCTAACCTATAGATTGTTTTTCATCCTTATGGAAAAACGTCCTATTGTTACCGTAGAGATCCATGCCAAGATGCAAGTCAGTGCTATCACGCCCCATAAGGTCCAACTTTGTCCAGTAAACCCGAGAGCAATCAAGGCATTAACGACAGTCATGTGGTATATATATATGCCGTATGAAATATCCGTTTTACTATTTACCTGAGGTACCGCATAAGCAAGACCTACTATACCAGCGAAAAGCATTGTCGTATCGAGCAAAGCATACGATGATATCAGGACATCCCAATGCAATACATATCTCTTCAAAACCAATAATGCTATAATGATCCAGCAGTATCTCTTGAGAAAAGGTATCACTTTGTCTTTCTTCTCAGATGCAAACGCAGCAACAAGAAACATCCAAAGATATGGAATCAGCGAAACGCCATATAGTTTGGAGATGGTTTCAGGCAGAAATGATTTCACACAGGGCGTTAGCCATCCTATGGTTACAGCTATCAGTATGACCACCCACCATATCCATGATTGTCTGTCTTTTAGCCACTTATATATGAAATATGCGGAGAAATAGAACTGTATCAGAACAGTTATTGTCCATAGTGCCCCATTGGGACAGCCACATCCATAGCCACGAAGGAAATCTGGAGTCCAGAATTGGAATAATGTAGCCTGTCCAAACGTAAACAATCCTAATTGTGGATAATTGATTGGCTCATGATAAAGAAGCAATAACACAACTATCTCCACTGCAACTGCCAGCCATAGCTCAGGATAGATTCTCCAAAAACGTTTCTTTGCATACTCGCCAAATGACTTTGACTGGCTTATCGACTGCCAAATCAAGAATCCACTTATAGTAAAGAACACAGGAACCCCGATAAAGAACTCTATGAAATCGCCAATAATCGGAATCCTTTCTATTTCCAGGTGCCAAAGTGTATGTCCCCAGAGCACCTGTAATGCAGCCAGGAGTCTGAATGTATTAAGGCTGTTTTCCCTAAAGGGTATTATCCCTCCGCTTGCTGAGATTGACATAAGTCCTGGGCATCCTCGACTTCGTAAAAAAAGAAGTATGTCGGTGTCTCTTGCGAGCCAGAATTATTCTTGTCATTCGTGAAGATTCGTGTTCGCAAACAGAAGTTGAATCCTTGAAATCATTTAGAGTCTTTCGCGTTTTTCTATGTTTTAGGAATGAAAGAGCTTCCAGCACTTGTGCCACATAAACCATACTGGAGCCCACACCACATCCGCAGGATAGTGACTCATTATGTGCCAATTATGCCTACAAACCTGCTTCACCGTGTTCCATTTCCCTTTTCCACGCATCAACCTCTGGTCGTAATGTCCAAAGTTTCCACCAGCCATCACCTCATCCAGTATGTACTGACCTTCTTTCGCGTCAGGCTCCCACAGCATCCACTCACGGGGCATCCCCAGCGCTTCTTGCATCACCCACATCAACCCCTTTGCAAATTTGGTCATCCCAAACTCCCGAACTGCATCGACGTATTCTTTAACCTTTAACCTCTCACCTTTAACCTTTACCAACACAAAATAGTAATCCATAATTTGCCTCATACCTACCCCCTCATACAAGAAGTGCCGGTAAATGTGCAACAGTATATAGAATACATTAAACTCCACCGTCGGAGTTATTATACCATTAAGGTAATAATTTGTGCTATTAGTGAGATTCGTGTTCGCTTTACCATCCGTGCTATCCGTGTTCGACGAAGCTTTATTCTCTAATTCTCCAATTCTTGATTTATTTGAGCATTCCGAGTCTTTCGATGTCCCCCAAATATCATTTTCGTGGTTCTTGAACCACTTCTGCAGCTTCCTATTCTTCCATAGATTCAACAGCACCTCCACCCTATAGTGCATCTCTACTTCCACATCGTCCCAAATTTTCAGATGCGCATGTTTATAATCCCAACTCTCAACTCTAATCCCTAAACTCTCAACTTTACGAAGTGCTTTCTTAAAACCACAATCCACATAGATGTCAATATCCCCTGACTGTCGTAACTCGCGAAGAGGTTCATCATAATAAGTGAGTATTCCTTGTCCTTTCAATATCGATGATTGCAAACCAGCTTCTCCAAATTGTCTTTGCAGCTGTTTACAGCACTTGTTCAGTTGCAGATTCCCTTGCTTAATCTGCTCACCTATCCCTATCCATTGCAACAGCAATAACTGGTCAAGGTCGGCAGTATAATTATGGTTATCGTCAAAGTTAAGGTCAAGGTTTTTCAGTCTTTCCAGTCCAACCACCATAATACCTGTTATGGCCTGCCTTTCCGATTCATCGTATATGGCAGACCATTCTCCTGCGGTGGGAACCCGTGACAAATCTTTACGGTTTCCTATCGCCACCTGTACCAGTTCAAAGAATAATTTTTGTATTTCAACACTCATGTTTGGTCATGAATCGGCAGGCATCTCGTCTGATAACAACACTTTCTTAAGATGTTTGTATCTCTACTTACTCGTGACATAGTCAATATCCGTTTTCGAATTATTCCATATTCTTTTTATTACTGCCACTGTCACAAATCCAACCAAACAGCCTAATGTATTATGTATCACATCATCGACCTCCGCAAAACCGCGTTTCAATAGAAACTGTAAGATTTCTATCGATAGTGATATTCCAACGCCTATTAACGTGACCATCCACCATTTCAGACCTTTCGACAGACAACCAAACAAAACGCCTATCGGTATAAAAATCACCATATTCATAATGTTTGCTTGCATCAAATCTGTCCTTCCATTTTGGATGGCCAAATAACTCCAGAACGGTTTTATACTATACCCATCATTTTCGTTGCAAGGCCTAAATAAAACTGTAGAACACAAAACAAAGAATATATATTCAACTGTCAATAGTTTTAAAGATTTCATCGCACCCCTTCTTGCGCCATACGTTAACATTAACAAAACCGTGCCAAGACAGAACACAAATACCATGCCTTCATATACTCCTATAGGTACACTCTGGTACAGTTGATCAATATACCTGTAGAACAGCGCACTCTTCCACTTAAACACTAAGTTCTGTTGTTATTAAGAATTAAACGGAGTTCGGCCTTATTTGACAATAGCATCTTTTATTGTCTGTACAATATATCTGATCTCGTCTTCACTCACACAGGGGCCAGAAGGCACACACATACCAACCTTAAACAGTTCCTCACTCACTCCGTTCACATATGATATACTCTTATCAGTCGTAACAACGCGGTAGCCCTCACATCTTACATCATCCTTCAGCCTTCTTCCTTCGTAGATCGGTTGCTTGTGCATTGGTTTCCATAACGGACGCGCTTCCACATCTGCCTTGTCGAGAACCATACGCAATGCCTCCACATTGTCGTGAGGTTCGCAGTCCGTATGTGCATTGTCTGTAGCATGGACAACACCTGCAGCACCACCAATGGCAGCTTTCACAACTGTCTTATAAGCATTCTCCTGTCCTTTAATCTTTAGTTCGGGGGCAATGGTCAATGTCACCAACCAGAAATTGGAATCGTATCTTTCATCAGGATTGTCGTGTACTTCAATTCCAGGCACGTCGGCCAACAATTCCTTATACAGGTTCTTCAGTTTCTTGTGATGGGCAATATGGTCATCCAACACGGTCATTTGACCACGACCTATACCTGCACACACATTCGATAGACGGTAGTTATAGCCGATTGCCTCATGTTGATAGTACGGATAAGCCTCACGAGCCTGTGTAGAGTACCACATCACCTTATTTTTATCTTCTACATTCTGGCAAACCAAGGCACCACCACCAGAAGTGGTAATCATCTTGTTACCATTGAATGAAAGTACGCCAAACCTTCCAAACGTGCCAAGAACCCTTCCTTCCCAACGGCTGCCAAATCCTTCCGCGGCATCTTCTATCACGGGAATGTCATATTTCTCTGCAATAGCCATAATCTTGTCTGTCTGGTAAGGCATACCATACAATGCCACAGGGACAATAGCCTTGGGCTTCTTGCCTGTCTTGGCTATCCTATCCTTGATAGCTTCATCCATCAATTCAGGATCCATATTCCATGACTCCTTTTCAGAATCCACGAACACAGGCGTTGCGCCAAGATAGGTAATCGGATGTGATGATGCACAGAACGTGAAGCTTTGCACAATCACTTCGTCACCAGGCCCCACACCGCAAGCCAATAATGCAAGGTGAACAGCCGCAGTGCCGGCAGAAAGAGCCACGACTTCGCATCCTTCGCCAACATATTTCTTCAAATCGTCCTCAAATGCGTTTACATTTGGGCCAAGAGGCACTACCCAATTAGTGTCGAATGCCTCTTTGATGTACTTTTGCTCAAGCCCTGCTTCGCTCATGTGAGCAAGACATAAATATATTCTCTTAGACATAATATTATATGTAGTATTGTGATTGTTATTAAAACTTACTCAGAATCCTATCATGAAACATCTTATAAAACCATTGATCTGACCTCTTCAAGTATAACCAGTATCCTATTTCTGTCATCCCACTTCACATTCTTCTTCATTGGGAACAAATCCATGTAGGACATTCAAGCGTCTTTCTTATATCACCTTTCGACAACTTACTCATAATTTAATATTTTATTTTGCGAAATAACTTCCAACAGGAACTTCCTCTAGTTTTTCTTTATATATCGGCTCGCCATCAACGTCGCGCAACATCCTATTGCCAACAGGGAATAACTTCTCTATTTCAGGAGAGATTTCGTTATCACGATTTAATGCGAGTAGAAGCTGATACTCCGACACGTTAAATCCAGCTGAAGCGAACATAGAGCTAAATGCAACATGACGAAGATTAATCTCTGTCAAGATGGGAGAACCGTCAGCCTTACACTTCATATCGCACACAACAAGACCATTCATCCTCTCACCTGTTTTCTGGCAAATCCTGTCAATGGCCTCTAAAGCAACGGCCTTTATTGCTTCATCATTCAACAATCTACCCAAGGAAGTGTTGCCTGTAATGCCCGATAATGCAACCTTTGCCATAATATACTCTATGCGCTCTGCCTGACACATCTTGATGAGTTTACCATTCTTGAAAAGGCAGAAACAGCCATAGTTGTTACCAGGTAAAAATTCAGACAACTGAAACTGTTCAATTCCCTTATTGATTGCAGCCCATGCTTTCAAGTCATCCAATGATTGTGCCTTGAATGCCCCCTTTGCAGAAGCGGTACCGGCACCACCGTCACGAATCCAAACAGGATAGCCCAATGGATTTTGGAAATTAGGATTGTTAAACTCCTTAGCTAACACGCTAAAATGCTTAGGCACCAAATCTGTATCTTTTAGGGCATCAAAGACGCGCTCCTTACTAATTGCCAATTTTGCAAATTCAGGGGGTGGTAACAGGCAAGGAATGCCCAGCTCATGTTGTGACCAATATACCACTTCCACTTCTGGCACAATGATAGCGGCATCAGGTTTTTCGTCTGCTATTATCTTTCTGACCACCTTTTCGTAGTCAGGATCATTTGCGGCAGGAACTTTATATAGTCTGTCAAAAGCTTTAGCATAAACGCCATAGAGGAGGGTACACATATCCCATCCAATAAATTCAGCATCAGAAAAAATGGGACTCATCTTTAGGGATCTCAAAACGCTTCGTCCCGAAACAGCGCATGCTCCCGTGATTAAAACTTTCATTATTTATCGATTTTGACGTTCAATATCTAAGTAGTTTTCTTTTTTGTCAGCCACTGCACCCTCTCTTTTGAGGACTTTTACAATTGTCATAAAGAATATTTTAATATCTAACCAAAGAGAAAAGTGCTCAGCATAGTATGCATCATATTCCAATTTGTCATCCCAAGAAATGAGATTACGACCATGTATCTGAGCCCAGCCAGTTATACCAGGGCGTACAGTGTGCCTTATTTTTTCTCTTTCTGTGTAGAAAGGCAAATACCTAATAAGGAGAGGTCTTGGACCGATGAAGGCCATATCGCCTTTCAACACGTTAATAAGTTGAGGCAATTCATCTAAGGAAGTAGAGCGAACAAAACGGCCAGCTTTAGTTAAACGCTCTGGATCTGGGAGTAGATTTCCATTACTATCACGTTCATCAGTCATTGATTTAAACTTGATGACTTTGAAAATCTTTTCGTCCTTACCAGGTCTCTCTTGGAAGAAGAAGGCTCCAGCCCCTTTGTTGGCAAAATGAAGCCAGATTGTCACAACTATCAGAACTGGGCTAAGAACAATCAAAGCTACCAGAGAAACAGTAAAATCAAATAATCTCTTAAAGAAGTGTTTATACATCGTACTTAAAAATGATTCATTATGGCATTATACGTATTCTCTACTTTGTAATTCTCCATAAAAAATTGGAAACCGATGTTTCCCATTTTTGCGATGTCCCCTTTCAGCATCTTATCCACTTGCTGAGTGAATGCAGAAACATCATTACTCGGACACCAGAAGCCATACCCATTCTCTACCGCGATACTACCGATATCGCTGTTTGGGTCAGTTGCCGCTATGATAGGTTTTTTTTCCATCAAATAGGGCAGAAGGCGCGATGGATAATTGGGGATTGTGAAACGATAATCAAGGAAAATCAATCCCACATCACATGCTTTAACCAGACGGTCGTAATCCTCTTTTGGCAATCTTTGGAATACTGAAACGCTCTTAGGAAGATTCGTTTTATACCAAGATTCCAACTTTCCATATTCTGTACCATTTCCTACCACAACGAAATGGCAATCATTTCGATGTGCATTTGCCTCAAGGCACTCAATTAAGAACGGAATACCCTGAGGCTTTCCAAGGTTACCGCCATAAATGAGTATTGGTTTATCTACTGGCAAACCAAACTTCTCACGAATCGTTCTCTTTTCGTTTTCATTTAGGTTTTCGTTACCTTCTACCAATTCGTATGAATTTGGTGCAAGTTCGACTATATCTGGATTCACCTCCTTATTGTGCTCTTTTACATAACTAATATTAGCAGGACTCATACAACCAATATAGTCTGACAGCTTATATAGTGCTTTTTCTTTACGTCGGAAATACCAATAAAACACACTTTTTTCTCCAAACATGCCAATATCCACAGCATTCTGCGGAAAAATGTCTTTCAACTGAAGATAGGTAATAGCCTCTGGGTTCTGTTTTTTTAGATATTTTATAACATTAGTGAAAGTAATAGGGGGTGTACTATAGGTAATAAGATCAAATTTAACACCTCCCCAAAAACCCTTAATGGCTCTGATATATTGACTTTCTATCAGCAGTGTGCCAATACCTTTCTCCACAACATTTGTTTTCTGAATGTTTAGTGTTTTTACCTTCAATATTTTTACACCATCAGTATCAATAATGTGTGTATTCTGCCTCATTCTTCTTTCAGCCGGACTAACTATATAGACCTGATGCCCCTCATTTCTGAATTTCCTCATTAAATCAGGATAAATGTGCCTATCCCTAACATTATTCATGTCAGAAAGTGTTACAAAAATTATATTCATATAATACTATGTAAGTCTATTCTAATTTGCATGGCCTTCTACAATAGCACGCACTCATATCAAAAAGAAAAGTTCCTTTGAATTGAAATTTCAATTATTATGTATATGACAAAGAACTCATTCCTAATTATGATTGTTTCATCGCGGTCAAATGATTACTGTCTTATTTTGCATTTGTGGTTTTGTAAATCGTTGAAAGGAGCAGCATAAAAACGAAAACCGCGCGATATGCCATAAATATGGAAGAAGTTATCATCCACAATACTACGACAAAGAAAACTCTATTTGTTTTATCCAAATGCTTATATAACTTGTACAAATAGTAGATGAATGCAAACAGACCCACAAACCCGAAACAATATATGATATAACCATACTCTGCATCAAATGAGTAATTGACATTTAACGCAGGATTGAAAAGCTGTAAATCAAGATGTCCGAATAAATAGTAGATGATGGAAGTTTCATGAGATAGATAATCCATCAGTAATAGCCATTTCATATCGGCACTTCCATGAAATCCCGCCTCAATTCCAGCACCTCTACCAGCTCCGCCCGACATATAGTTATAAATCATTAAACCTACGACAAGCGCTATTACAAACGCTTTCATTACGCTTGGTGTCTTCTGATTTCTAAACAATGCCATCAGAATGAGAATGCTGCTTATTAAGAACCCGGTGCGGCTACCTGTCATGATAACGCTGAAATAGCAAAGTGTCAAAAAAATCACCTGTTCCCTAATTGTTTTCTCTTTTGCATTATTTGCAATAAATATAGCCATCAGAAATGTTACATATTTGGCACAGTGGTTAGGATTGCGATATAATCCCCCTAAACGGAAATCAAGATAGTTGTCTAAAGTTGCATTCTCATTTGCAATGGTAATGAAGTTTTCACCCCATGTAATAGGATATACGGTGTCAAAGAACGACGCAATAAAACCCAAGTGAAACATATAAGCCACCTGAGAGAGTAGAATAAAACCAAAGCAAAGATAGATATACACATCCTTGAGCTTGGTGCCACTTACCATTGGGAATGCTGACAAACAAAGTAGGATGGAAATGGCCGTCAGCATCGATTTACCAGAAGCTGCTCCTGCGGCATTTATCAAAAGAGAAATGAGTATTGCGGCAATCGGTGCGATACCATATCTACAAAAAGTTTTCCCCTTCTGTAGGAGAAAAATAATGCATAGTAATGGATTCACAAGCAGAAACATGGTGCTTGTGTGAGGAAGCAGAAGTCCCAGCACAAGTGCTATACCAAGGAACATCTCCATCCTTGTGCCAAAAAGTGATTCCAAATTATTGTTCATTTTTTATATACTTGAAGTATTCGTCCCAGTTGCCTATATCCGTCCATGAACCTTCATTTATTGGGAACACGCCAACCTTGCGTTCCTCTTTCACTAATTTTTCAATAAGGTATGTGATGTGATAGAATTCATCATGTGGGATCTCGTCGATAAGATTCGGTTCAAGAATATACATTCCAGTGTTAATCTTGTATGTCAATTCTGGTTTCTCATGAATATCCTTAAGAAGACCTTGTTCTCCTGTCTCTAATGTTCCATACGGTATTGAAATTGTTTTTAATGCTGAGACTACTGTAATTTCATTACCATTCTCGCGGTGGTATTTCAGAATCTCAGAATAATCCTCATCTATAATAATGTCACAGTTAGAAACAAAGAAAGTGCTTTTTATCTTATCTTTCAACAGATGCAAGCTCCCTGCCGTTCCAAGCGGCTTATCTTCTTGAAAATATTCTATATGATATTGTGGTTTTCCAAAATTATCAAAATAATGACGGATAAAGTCTGCCTTATAGTTAACAGAAACATAAAAATCACTGCATCCACATTCCACGAATCTGTCCATGATGTCTTCCATCATGGTCTGCCTGCCTATTGGTATCAGTGGCTTAGGAAGAACATTCGTCAGAGGGCGCAATCGTGAACCTTGCCCACCTGCCATGATGATGACAGGCAAGGAAAAAGGGCTGTGAACTCGTCCCGTATCTTCTTCAAAGATGTCATCCCAGAAAATAATGTCGGCAAGCCCCCCTTCATCGTCAAGGATTGGCATGAAGTCGTTGCGTCGCTCCTTCATGTGAGCAATAACGCTCTCTCTGCTTTCATTGACATTCGCAACTTTTACCTCGGTTCGTAAAATCTTAAGCACAGGCTCTTCCAATGATGTACCAGCAATGATAGACCGCTGAATATCACCAATACTCAACAGACTATAAAATCTACCTTTATCTGTTACCATCAGCAGCTTCACATGCTGCTCATCCATGCGCTTTAAAGCATGAATAATCGAAGAGTCTAGCTCTATCGATATGCTTTTTATCCTGTCTGTCATTTTTGCTCTCTCTTTTTTGCCGGTGAGCCATACCATGTCTCTCCACTTGGTATTTCTTTGGTAACAACAGAACCCATTCCTATTGTTACATTTTCTCCTATCTTACACCAGTCTCTTACAACAACATTTGAGAATATGTTTGTATTTGCTCCCACTTCCACGCTACCTGCAAGCATCGTAGAACCTGTTATCCAAATATTATCATGCAATATGTCATTAGAGCCAATGAAGCACATACCATTAATTTTACATCCATTCCCGATGATGGTATCAGACAAGGAGCCGCTCGCAATATGTGTGTTCGCTCCTATATAGCAGTTGTCGCCAATCACGACTCCACCTATCTGTGGGAACTCTTCAAGTGTGCCATCTGGCATCCTTATACAGCCAAGGCCATCAACACAAATGACAGCACCGGCATGTATCACATTGTTGTTTCCAATAACAGTTCGGTTGTAAATATGTACGCCACCGTGTATCGTGTTATTATTACCGATCTTGCACTTTCCTATATAGCAGTTAGGGCCAATATACACATTTTCTCCAATTTCTGCTTCAGGATGGACGAATGCTGTAGGGTGTATTCCAGATTGGAACTTCTCTGAAAAAAACTGTCTTATGATATGCATCATCTTCAGTTTAGGGTTATCTACTACTATCAGTAGTTTACCCTGCTCTTTCAGCTTTTCACTATAAACTATCTTGTCACCTACTAAAAGGACTTTCGCAGGGCTGTTCTCTGCCATTTCCTGTATATTCTCCTTGGCAGGATTCACCCAATCCAGGCTACGCTCGTTTACTCGCTCAACATTAGTTATATTATCGATGATTTTGTCACCGACTTCTCCATTTACATCTATGACTTCCTGTCCAAGGTAGTCAATAATGTCTTTTACTTTAATATCTTTTATTACCATGATGTATATCATTTTAAGCCATTAATTGATGTTTCTCTATATCAAATAGCAACTCCTGCGGCACAGGAACGCCTTCTTTATAGTTGTCAATAACCGATTGAAGGGCGGTTAATATTCTTCTCATCTTTGGACCATTGTCCATCTGCCTCACCATATACTCATGACCGTTTTCTGAGAGTGTCTTTGCCAATTCAACGTTTTCAATCACTTCGAGCATACATTTTGCCAACGAATCTATGTTGCCTTTCTCTGCCAACAAAACACACTGTTTATCCTTATTTAGAAGAGGGGTGGCTGGAGTGATATTGGTAATGACTGGCAAACCATAGTACATGGATTCACGTGTGGTAGTACTCACCAAATCAAGCTTCACAGGTAGCAAGGCATAACGGGCCTCCAGAACATGGGCATACATATCCTCCTTTCGCTCGAACATCGGAGTGAAAGATACGTTTTCTTGTAACCCAAGTTCAGCTATAAGTCCTTCTATATATGTTTTACGGGTTGGATTCATGCCCCCTGCCATATTTAATGTAACATCTGGGTGAGTCTTCTTCACTATCGCCAATGCTCTAACTGCATCTTCATCACCTTTACGGGCATCAAGGTTAAATGCATAATTTACAAAATCATATTTTTTGCAAGGCATCGGTATATTAGGGAGAGGAGCACTTGGATATGGATATTCCAGTGCGATAACTTCGCTATTCATGCCTTTAAGAAGATCATAATATAACCTACCTCCCATTCCAAAATAGCGAACATTTTTCACAATGTCATGTTCCAAATCCTGAATTAGAGGATTGGGCGTGCTGTATTTTACACGCTCTGGATTGTTGTAAATAGTCTGCAGTACACAAATCACAGGATATTTCTTTCGCAGCCAAAGTTGTGGAACAGAAACCACTGGGTTTTCCGTGCCGTATGCTATCACAACATCTGGTTTTATCTCCTCCGCTATCTTCATAACTTTACTCCCGCAATTCTGTAAAGCTCTCCATACTGGATATTTTTTTAGAAGTCGCAACAGCGAAGAGTATTCCGTTGAATAAAAGTAGTACGTCGTTCTACCAAGCAGGAATGATTGCACCGACTTTGCCATTTTGATTTGAGGCGAAACGGAAAAAAGTTCTACATCTGGATTTTTTTCTAATTCCTCAATCAGCTGTCCCACCCATGGAGCGATGTCTTTTATACCAGTACGCTTTGCTAGGTTCAACCGTTCGATAACAGCTTTTGTTAGTTTACCATATTCTTTCATTCGCAGATGCTCCCTCAACCGACTATTGGTATAGGGGGACAGTATCATGATTCTCATACTGGTAACTTTTTATCCTAAAACAACATCATCATCCACATTTTTGGCGCCAAAAGCTTTCAGACCGTCATCGTATTCCTTCTTCAGCCTGTCGGCATCAACCTGAATACTGTTCCTTACTCGCTGTCGTGGGGACATAACGGTGTCACTCCACATAGCATCATGACTTAGGAACTGCAAATGCTTTGTATTTGGATCACGGAGTACTTCATCAAGAACCTCGTATCGCCAATAACCTGTGCTGTCAGCACAATATTGGTAGTGTTCCTTGAAGAAACGCGCATAAGTATTGATAAGTCCACCATATTGATATTCATCGCAACTCAGCACAAAAGGAGTTGTATTATGGAATGAGAAAGTGTCAAGTTTCAGTCCGAAAACCTTTTCGAAGTAATCCTTGTCTATCTCGATGCAGCGGTTCAGTTGATCAACGTCTTTCACACCCCAATAATGACTATCAAAATGTAATCCTATATGATGACCTAGCGACTGAATCTCGCGCAAAATATCAGAAAAAAATCTGGTATAGACGTTATACTGCTTACCATGTGTCTGCCAAAAATAAGTTGCTTTTACTCCAAGGTCATGCTCTATCTTGGCCATCTTCAATGCCTGCACAGGTGAAAACTCCACATCATGCCGCCATATAACATCCTTACGATTGGCAACAAATTCATCCTTGTGAAGGATAAATGTAAAGCCCATATCGCAAGCAAGTTTTACAATTTCACGATAATGATCAATGGTGAAATAGTCGAATTTGTACTTTTCTCTGTTTGTCATAATTATATTCTTAATTATTCTTCTGCCAGACAGCGCTCCATTAGAAGCACTTCAAATCTTCGGGTCTTCGTTTTTCCTGTTACTTTGAATCCATTGTGCAGATAGAAATCGATAGATTCCTGACTCTTATCATAAACGTCTAAGCAGACTTTTTTACAGTGAAGTTTGCGAGCGAAGTCATTAACAAATAACATATTCTTTTTCCCAATTCCGCGACCTTGCCACTCAGGGAGTGTTGCTACTTTCCTAATGTATAAACTGTCATCAGATTCAAGATACATTTGAAATGTACTTATATACTCTCCGCTTAATGTATCATACACGAGGATTACGAATTTGTCCTTGACATCTTTTTCAATCGCTTCTATCGGGTAATCAGGCAACCAATGTTCAAGACCTCTATTATTATACATGTCATGTCCACAAGCACTTAATATCTGAAATACTATCTTAATTTTATCCCCACCCATTAAGATATTATATTCCAAATCGCTACTTTCTCTTTGTATTTGCTTATCTAACGCTCTTAGTGCCGTTTTAGCTTTTTCTTTTGCTTCGTCAATCGAATCGCCCTGCGCTATGATGTAACCAAATCCGTCACGATTAGCATGGTACTCATTAATGAAAGCTCCAACTTCAAGATGGTGTACTATCTTTACATCATAATCCTTCTCAATAGCGATAATGTCGGGAATCGACGCTATTACACCTGGAGTCAGAACAATCAGCCGTGTGGCTGTCGGTTTGTGTGGCATGGTAGGTTTCCAACTGACCGTTTCGCCAGTTGATGCCTTAAGTATATTGCCGAGATAATCGATACCCTTACCCATCGGTATAAGATGAGAGCCGATCACATTGCCACCCATTCGCGCACCAACATCTATAATATGCACCGAACCAGATGGTGTCACAATCAAGTCCATGTTTACACAGCCGAAATTAATGCCAAGTGCACGAATAGCACGCATTACACACGCTTTCACTTTTTCTTCTATTGAAAGTGGTAATCCTGATTCGCTGGCATGGCCGAGTTCCGCATAGAAGGGAGGGAGCGTCATATCCTTCTGCATTACTGCAAGGATATGAATTTCATCATCCACAAAGCTTTCTACTCCATATTCTGCGCCTTGTATATATTGCTCTATCAGGGCAGCATGAGTATCTGATTCTGCTATGGCCTTTATACAAGCATCTTTAAGAGAATCCTTTCCATCCACCCTTGAAACGCCTCTACTGCCCGAGCCATCACAAGGTTTTACCATTACAGGATAGCTCAACGAATCCCAAAAACTTTCTACCTGGGCGGAATTGTTGATTTCATAAAAGCAATCTGTATCATCTACATGCTCCTCGAATAAAACTTTTCTTACTTTGGCCTTGTTCTTAATGGTCGTAGCAGACTTATAGTCAACACCATTCAGGTGCAAATCTTTTGCTATACGACTCATAGAAAGGATTCCGTAGTCATTAGCTGCAGTAACGACACCATCAGGTTGCTTTTCTTGGGCATAGAGCAGACAATTTTCTTCATCAGCGACTCGAAATGTTGCAGTTTCATCAGCGTAAATAAACCCTTCACTCTGTGGGTCTGCATCCACTGCGTACACTTTCATACCCAATTCCTTTGCCCGCTTGCATAAAAACTGCTGCAAAAATCCAGCTCTGAGGATAAGTATTTTTTTCATTGTTTCTTCTCTTCACTGATTTGTTCTATTCTTACTTATTCTCCTTGATGGCGCGTTCGTAAACGTCACAAATGAAGTCTATCTGCTCGTCGGTCAGGGCAGCGTACATCGGGAGGGTAATCTCGTTGTCTGTGACGTACTCGGTCTGAGGCAGGACTGCTCCAAGTTCCTTATAGGTGCTGAAGCGATGTGCTGCGGGATAATGAACACTGGTCTGGATTCCGGCTTCGTGGATATATTCACGTATCTTATTTCTACGCTCCTTGTTGCTGTTCAAGAGAACTGTTGGGAAGATGTAGTTGCTCACAAACTCGGTGTTATCTGCAAACGGGATTGCCAAACCTTCTACCTTGCTCAGACGGTCAATGTAACTCTGACGCACATGCAATCGGGTATTCAAATCACCAGGGAGCTTCTTCAACTGCTCAATGGCAATGGCAGCTCGAATGTCATCCATACGGAAGTTGTAGCCCAAACAGGTGATGTCATACTCAGTAGCGTGACCGCTGGCACGCTGATAGCTCATGGTGCTCATACCGTGAGAGCGAATGAGGCGGGCTTTCTTCTCCATCTCCTCGTTGTTGGTGATGAACATACCACCTTCACCCGTAGAGATATTCTTGTTTGAGAAGAAGCTGAAGGCTGCACAGTCGCCAATGGTGCCCAGTTTCTGACCTTTGTACTCAGACAAGGGGCCATGACATGCATCCTCAACCACTTTGAGGTTATGCTTCTTGGCAATAGCCATAATCTCATCCATCTTACAGGGGAACCCAGCCATGTGGACTACGACAATACCCTTGGTCTTAGGAGTAATCTTGCGCTCAATGTCAGCAGGATCAATATTGATATGGTCGGGGCCTACGATGTCGGCAAAGACAGGGGTGGCTCCCACGTAGCGGATACAGTTGCAGGAGGCGGCAAAGGTGAGTGACGGACAGATTACCTCATCGCCAGGGCCAAAGCCACACACCATACAGCACACGTGAAGGGCATCGGTGCAGTTCGACATGCTCACTGCATACTTTACCTTCCACATGTCAATAAACATCTGTTCTAACTCCGCATTCTTAGGACCAGTGGAAATCCAACCGGACTTAATCGTATTATACGCTGCCTGAGCCTCGCTCTCGTCGAAGTTCAGATTAAAAAGAGGAATTTTATATGCCATATTATTTTTACTTTTGTTGTATTCTTTCCAAATAATTAATCCAAAGTTCTCTAGACTTTTGCCATGAATCAATGATTACATTTCTGTTATTTGATAAATATTCTTGTTCCAATGGTGTGACAAGACTGTCATATGTTGTAATTTCTGATATGTTATATACTTTTGCTTGATAATATTCCTTTATCCATTCATAGTTTTTTCCTGTCAGAAACATTTTTTTACCCAAAAGAAGACATGCTTCAATTGCCCCCAATCCAGTCTGCAAGGGATTGCCACAAATATACACATCACATTTGTTCATATAAACCATGTAAGCATCTCCCTCATAGAAATCTTCATCCGAATAAAAGTCGTTCCCAAATGTATTTCTTCCAACCTCCATGAAATAATAATAATGAGCATCCTTCAATAAACTATAATTCATCATGCAATGAACTTCAATCGCACCTTTAAACGGAGAAAGTAATTCCATAAGTTGAATATAATAATCAATATTGCAAGGATTATTACCAAGTAGAATTACAGGATTCTTGCTCTTAGTACCAACCATAGTTGTATGATTTAATAGCCCTAAACTAACTTCTTCTCGCCTTTTCGAACTAAACAACATATATGGTATTGTTACTACTTTTTCCTGCGACAATTTAAAATCGTTTATAATTGAGTTTTTGTCTCCATCGATTAACGTTACAATGCTATTAAATTTCTTATAAATGAATGTTTTAAATAGAGCAGAAATCTCCGATTTCCAATTATTACGTATCGAAGCGCCCGATCCCCAACAAACCCAGTTAACATTGTTACATCCTGACAAGAAAACAGTCAAAAACCTCCAATAATTTTCTCCATGAAGCAGTATTGGATCCTTTTGATGTTTAATAATCTCTTTCCTAAATTCTGAAGTTTTGCGTATAATGATAAAATTTGTATAACCTTCTTTTTCAAACATTCTAACGAATTCGCTCGTATCTGTTTCTTCTTTAGCCACAAGAATAATTTTTTGATTTATTTGCCTAAAGTAAAAAAGGAACCCTTGAGCGAGATCTAAGGAAAGTATTTTATTTACTGCAGAAAAAACATGTACAATCATAACAATAATAATATTAATATGATTTTTATTTTCTTATATTCTTCAAATAATCAATTTCACTGAATTTAAAAATCCATGAAACACTGAAATACAATAATGCCGAGGTCAAGACACCTACTACTATTGATACATAGTTGCTAGCAATAAGAATTGATTCAACATGAACCACAACAAAAATTATAAGTGATACTATAAGAGTACCTAACAAATCTGTCATCTGTTTCACAAATCCAATATTAATTATTTTCCCTGTGTAATATGTATTAATAATCAAACTTATGATAGAGGATAACACACCAGACCAACAAAGAAAAACTATTCCAAACGGTATACTGATAAAGAGTATTAATACGCCTATTATTTTTTTTATTATCTCAATTTTTAAAAACAAGTCCGACCTACCTTTTACCTGCAGCAAATTAAGGTTGATTGAATGTATGGGAAACCACATCATTGTAAAACATAGTGGTGGTATTAGCAATGCTGTAAAACTCCATTTTTCTCCTAAAATTGCCAAGACTAAGGGGTTGGCTATGCCTGCGATTAAACACATAATAGGGAAAATGATAAATGCTGAAAGACGCAAAAGTTTTCGATAGTTAACACTTAGTCTATTATCATCATCTTGTATACTACTTAGCACAGGATACGTAACCCTTTGTACAATACCGGTAATATGGGTTGAAGGCAGATTAGAAAAATGCTTTGCCTGAGTATAATGACCTAGAGTTGCAGCCGTAAAAACTTTTCCAACAACAAGTTGATACAAATTGTTATAAACTGTTTCTAAGAGTCCACTCACAAGCAACTTTGAACCAAAAGAGAACATTTCTCTGAAAGATTTCCATGAATATAACCATTTAGGGCGCCATGAAGAAAACAGCCAAAGCAACACAACGCATATAAATGCATTTACTATTTGCTGCCATACTAACGTCCAAACGCCAAAACCCGTATTAGCCAAATAAATTCCTAAGGCTCCAGACATTATAGACGCTGTCAGTGTCGCTTTAGCCAGAGTCCGAAAGTCTATTACTGCTGTTAGTATAGCACGCTGAACTACTGCAAATGAATTAATTACAACCACAACACAAAGTACCCTCATGAGAGGGGTCAACGATGGCTCGTGGAAGAAAAGCGCGACTAATGGTGCAAATGAATAAAGTAATACATATAAAACAAAAGAAATTACAATGTTAAAGAAAAAAACAGTTGAACAATCCGACTCTGTTCGGTTTTGCTTTCGAATAAGAGCTTGCGAGAAGCCACTATTAATTAATGACTGACTTACAGAAATAAAGATCGTCAACATGCCAACAAGGCCAAAATCTTCAGGGGTTAACAGACGCGCAATTACAAGTGTAATAAGGAATTGAATTCCTTGTAAAGAAAAGCTTTCAATTGCGCTCCAACTGATGCCTTTAATAGTCTTAATTTTTAATGAATCAGGCATTTCCCTTTATTTATTATCACATTTAATTCATCTTTAGTTTAAGGGATAAAGTCAACCAGGAAGTATAAATATGATTCTACAATTATATTTTTATCAACCTCCATTTACCTCCATTAACTTTAGTAAGATACATCCCTATACTTTTAAAAATAAAAAATACAACAGTTCCATATAACTGCATTTTCAAAGTATATTTCCAATAAGTTTTTCTATAGATCTTTTCTATTTGGGTACTATACAAGTCTTCGACAATATGAGGTATAAAAAATGCCTCCGTATCAATAGGCATGTTTGTATAAAACTCCAACTGCTTATGGGTACCACCATGAAGCCCGCTACCGTCATGACCATGATTCCTAATCTTGCTAATTGTAGGAAAAATGCACCATCTTTCATTTTCAGAGAGTAGACTTGGTATTACATCAGCTAAAATTTTTTGGGAATTTAACATTGAAACTAAGCAAGACAATATATATGCCTTTTTAGTAAAGGCTTTGAAAATCGAAGTAGAATTGAGGATGTCCTTTATTACATCTAAATCCCAGTATTTATCTAACTTTTCTTTCGATCTAAACCAGAAACCTGCTCCCCATGCATTATAGCTCTTATATTTATAAACATTATTATTAAAAGATGTACAATCTATACGTTTAAATCCACATACTGCCAAAACCTTTTCGTCATTTTCAAATTCAGAGAGTCCCCAGTTAATATATTCCAAAAAATTAGGTGAAAATTCATTGTCATCTTCAGAAAATATATATCTATCAGAAACCTTCTTTATCTCTTCTAATAACGATTCATAATTCCCATCTTTCTTCCCTATCCCATAATTACGTTCGCGACGTATGACAAACAAATTCTTGAATCTATTATTATCGGCTTTACTCTTTAAATAGGCGTCTACTAACTGCCAGCCATTTACGTATTTATTTGAAGGTGGGTAGTCTAAGGCCACATAAACATCTGTTTTTTCGGCTCCTGTACACTTTTCAAGAGACTCTAAACACCGTTTAAAATGTTCATACCGATTTAATGTCGGAATAATAACTGGAGCGTAGGAATTGGTTGAGTTTTCCATCTAGACTGCTTTCTTTTACTTATCAAATTTTTACATACTTCAACAAACCTGACCTTCTATCTTTTTGTTTCTTTGCAGGAATGCCATAATACACCCCCCATTCTTCGCAATCCTTGTTTACCAACGAGCAAACTCCTATAACAGAACCTTCACCAATTGTCAGATTGGGAAAAATAACACTATTACTCCCTATCTGAACAAAGCGGCAGATCCTTACAAGCCCACCAGTGACGTTGGTTGTACCATCAGGATGTATAGGGCCAATCAAGTAATCACCCGAGAAATCATCCATAGCACTATATACGACCGACTTGGGTGAGACGCCAGAATAATCTTCCATTATGATACCCTTTGCACCATACAAAGCAACATATGCTGAAATGTGAATATTAGAACCTAATGTTATCTCACCCGACAAGATGCAAAAATCGTCAATTCTAACATTATCACCTATTGATATCTTCTCCGGTGAATAGATACTAGCTTTTCTACTTAGTTTCACATCCTTTCCAACTGATTTGAAGCCAATTTCAAGGAGTTCACTATCGGAATAAAATGAATTCATTTATTTAATCATTAGGTTTATCACTCTGTTAACATTTTCCTCGCTTAATGCGTGATGCATAGGCAAACAAAGCACTTCTTCAGCCATTTTGTTACTTATTGGCAGGTTTTCCTTATTCGCTGTAGGCAAGCCACGATAGGTTGGGAAGTTACTTATGAGAGGATAAAAGTACCGACGACTGAGAACACCTTGCTCTTTCATCTTAAAGTACACGTCATCGCGACTCTTTCCATATTTCTTTCCGTCAATAAAGATTGGAAAATACGAGTAGTTATGACGTACACCTAGCATTTCGTCCCAAAAGGAGATACCAGGAATGCCACGAAGAGCATCACGGTATTTAATTGCCACCTGATGTCGTTTCTCAATAGCATCATTTACCTGTCTCAAATTGAGAAGGCCGTAAGCAGAACGCATTTCATCCATCTTGCCATTAATACCAGGTGCCACAACGGTCACTTCATCGGTGATTCCAAAGTTCTTAAGATTGTCAATGCGTTTCTTCGTCTTTTCGTCATGAACTACCAAAGCACCGCCTTCGATGGTGTTATATACCTTCGTAGCATGGAAGCTCAATGTACTCATATCGCCAGCATTCATAATGCCAGCAAGCCCTTTCTCATCGTATGCATCCAAACCATATTGGTCAGCAGGCACTTCGACGCCAAAGGCATGGGCTGCATCATAGATGACTTTCAAGCCATACTTATCTGCAATCTCTTGGATGCGTTTGGTGTCGCAGGGTTTACCATAACAGTGAACGGGCAAAATACAAGTGGTGGCAGGAGTTATAGCTGCTTCAATCCTTTCAGGATCCATATTGCCAGTAGCAGGGTCAATATCAACAAATACTGGCTTGCAGCCATTCCACCATATGCTATGAGTAGTAGCTACGAAGCTATAAGGTGTGGTAATGACTTCGCCTGTAACGCGCAGTGCCTGCAACGCTGTCATCAACGGTAAGGTGCCATTTGTGAACAAACACACATATGGTACATGAAGATACTCAGCAAGTGCCTTTTCCAATTGATTGTGGAACTGCCCCATGTTGGTTATCCATTTACTCGCCCAGATGTCCTTGAGCATTTCATTAAACTCATCGAGACTGGGGAGTAACGGGGAAGTGACTGTAATTATTTTCTCTATCATAATTCTATTATTCTTTAATTCCAGACATGTCTGGGTGAGTAAATGTATTGGAATTTATCTCTTCTTTCATCTCGTCAATGACCTTCATCAGGTATTGGCCATACTGGTTTTTCAGCATAGGCTTAGCCAACTCTCTCATCTTCTCTTCACTTATCCATCCATTGCGATAAGCGATACCTTCTAGACAAGCAACTTTCAAACCTTGGCGTTTTTCAATTACCTCCACAAAAGTACTGGCTTCCGCCAAGGAATCATGTGTACCAGTATCTAACCAAGCGAAGCCACGGCCAAAGACTTGCACTTTTAACTCACCATCTTTTAGGAACTCTTGATTGACTGTGGTTATTTCCAGTTCTCCACGTGCTGAAGGTTTGATACTCTTAGCAACATCAACCACTTTGTTGGGATAAAAGTAAAGACCTACCACGGCATAGTTGCTCTTTGGTTCCTTGGGCTTCTCCTCAATACTCAAACAATTACCCTCTCTATCAAACTCTGCAACACCATATCGCTCTGGGTCTGACACCCAATAACCAAATACGGTGGCCTTACCATTCTGGTCTGCATCATTCACCGCATTACGCAGAAGTTTGGTGAAGCCTGCACCATAGAAGATATTATCACCAAGAACCAAGCAAGCGCTATCGTTGCCTATAAACTTCTCGCCAATAATGAATGCCTGAGCCAATCCGTCAGGTGAAGGCTGCTCTGCATACTCGAGGTGTACACCATAATCCGAACCATCACCCAAAAGGCGTTTGAAGCCAGGGAGATCATAAGGCGTGCTGATGATGAGTATATCACGTATTCCAGCCAACATAAGAGCAGAAATAGGATAATAAACCATTGGTTTATCATAAATAGGAAGCAATTGCTTGCTAACACCCTTTGTGATAGGGTAAAGGCGGGTTCCAGATCCGCCTGCTAATACGATGCCCTTCATAATTTATCTGTTCCAATATTGTGATTCGTAATATTTTTGATACTCACCGCTAGTAACGTTGTCAAGCCATTCTTGATTATCCAAATACCACTTAACGGTTTTCTCTATACCTTCCTCAAACTGAAGGCTCGGTTCCCAACCAAGTTCTTTCTGAAGTTTGGTGCTATCAATAGCATATCTCAAATCATGACCGGCTCTATCAGTTACGTAAGTAATCAAATCCAAGTCAGCACCCTCTGGACGACCAAGGAGTCTATCAACAGTATTAATCAGTACCTCAATAATATCAATATTCTTCCACTCGTTGAAACCACCAATGTTGTAAGTCTCAGCTATCTTACCATTATGGAAGATAGTATCAATGGCGCGGGCGTGGTCAACAACATACAGCCAATCACGTACATTCTCTCCCTTGCCATAGACCGGTAGTGGTTTACGATGACGAATATTGTTAATGAACAACGGTATCAGTTTCTCAGGGAACTGAAAAGGGCCGTAATTATTTGAACAGTTGGTAACAATGGTTGGCATTCCAAACGTATCGTGGAAAGCACGTACAAAGTGGTCACTGCTGGCTTTTGCTGCGCTATAAGGGCTATGTGGCTGGTACTTCAATTCCTCCGTGAAGAACTTCTCACCGTATGCCAAATGGTGCTTACCACTGATTGCTTTGGTAGTAAAGGGAGGCTCTATGCCCTCTGGATGCGTCATCTGCAAAGCGCCATATACTTCATCAGTTGAAATATGATAGAAGCGTTTACTTTCATACTTCTCGGGCAGGCTTTCCCAATAAGCTTTTGCAGCTTGAAGTAGGCTTAAAGTACCCATCACATTGGTCTGAGCGAAAGTAAATGGGTCTTTGATACTTCTATCAACATGACTTTCTGCAGCCAAATGGATAATACCATCTACCTGCTCATCCTGCATCAGCTTCAAAACACTATCAAAGTCGCAGATATCCATCTTGACAAACCTATAGTTTGGTTTGTCTTCTATGTCCTTCAGGTTTGCAAGATTTCCTGCATAGGTAAGCTTATCCAGATTGATTATTTTGTAATCTGGGTATTTGTTAACGAACAGGCGCACAACATGTGAGCCAATAAAACCAGCGCCACCAGTTATAATAATATTCTTCATTTTAAATGTGCTCTAAAGTTCCACTATTAATATCTTCTTTCATCTCGTCAATCACCTTCATGAGATATTGACCATACTGGTTCTTAAGCATGGGTTTAGCTATTTCCCGCATACGCTCTTCAGATATCCAACCATTACGGTAAGCGATACCCTCTAAACAAGCGACCTTTAAACCTTGGCGCTTTTCTATCACCTCAACAAAGGTACTTGCTTCTGCCAAACTATCATGTGTGCCAGTATCAAGCCATGCGAAACCTCGGCCAAAGACTTGAACTTTCAACTCGCCATCTTTCAGAAACTCTTGGTTGACTGTTGTGATTTCCAGTTCTCCACGAGCAGAAGGTTTGATATGCTTAGCGACATCTACAACCTTATTGGGGTAGAAATACAGGCCTACTACCGCATAGTTGCTCTTAGGTTCCTTTGGTTTCTCCTCTATTGAGAGGCAGTTACCCTCACGATCAAACTCAGCTACACCATAACGCTCTGGATCTGATACCCAGTAACCAAAGACCGTTGCTTTACCGTTTTGGTCTGCATCCTCTACAGCATTGCGCAACAGCTTTGTGAAGCCTGCGCCATAGAAGATATTATCACCAAGTACAAGGCAAGCAGAATCATCACCAATGAACTTTTCGCCAATTATGAAAGCTTGTGCAAGTCCATCAGGACTGGGTTGCTCTGCATACTCAAAATGTACACCATAATCAGAACCATCTCCAAGTAAGCGTTTAAAGCCTGGGAGATCATACGGAGTTGAGATAATCAGAATATCTCTGATGCCTGCCAGCATCAGCGCACTGATCGGGTAGTACACCATCGGTTTATCATAAATTGGTAGCAACTGCTTGCTCACACCCTTAGTTATAGGGTATAATCTTGTGCCGGAACCTCCGGCAAGTACTATTCCTTTCATGTTAAAACTTTGTTTTACCATGACTTTTGTCACGACTCTGCCAAATATGCAAGCATAATGGCGTTCGCTGCTCCAAAAGTTCATATTTGATTTTATATTTGTTTCTTATAAATGGGCAGGCTCGCTGTTATTGAACCTTTTTATGAGAGATCAGCGGGTATTCCGCCCATATATAAGTTGGAGCATTAAAGAGCCTCAGGCTGTGCGTAGAGCCTGTTGACTCAGTGCCGCAATAGTATTACATCTTCTGGTCGAGATTTTTGCCAGTTTCCTCGTGTTGGAAATTGGGCAAAAACTCTCGTATAGCTTCTACAACCTGAGCCTTGGTGAAGTCTTCTTTCTGGAAAATTCCTTCCAACATGTCGAAGAAGCCGTTGACCTCACTCATGTTGTGCCTTACGGTCTGCTCAACTACGCCAAGACTCTGGAAGCGCTGCATATCGATCTTCTCGCCAGGAACGTAAAATTCTTCAAAGGACTTTTCTCCAGTAGTGTCACTTTTAAAATAAACGACAGGATAGAGCCTCTCCCCCAATCCCTCCCCCAAAAGGGAGGGGAGGTCAGATGCCTTGCATTTGGCTTCATCGTCGCTGCTGCAAGGATCTTTCTCCAGACCATTGGCTTTAACAAAGTCATCACAAATGGCAGAGAACGTCAGCATTTGGTCTTCACCCAATTTCGGGAAGAATACTTCACCACCATTACCAAGGATACAAGCCAACATACAAATCTGGCCTGATTCCTCGGGGCTCACAAAGTAACGCTTCACATCAGAAGGTGCAGCCAATGGCTGTTTCTTTTGCAAGCGGTGTATCCAACCATCAGGCAGCGAGCCATTCGAGAATGCCACATTGGCAAAGCGAGCGGTAGTAACCTTGAAGTACTTGTTATATGCCATCACCAAGTCCTCCATAATGCGCTTAGAAGCACCCATAATGTTCACGGGGTTAGCAGCCTTATCAGTGCTTACACAAAAGAAGTGCTTAGGAGGATAAACTGTCAGCAAATCCATCAACTTCTTTGCCTTGATGTCATTGTTCTCTATCAGGGCTTGGACTGAATATCTGTCTTTTTCAGACCGCACATGCTTGTGCGCACTGAAGTTAGCTACAATATCAAAGCCTTTCTCTTCGCGGAAGATGCGCTCAAAGATAGGGTCAGCAAAGTTCAGCGTGTAGCATCGGAACTCATCGGGCACATAAAGACCATTTGTCGAACGCACATCGCGCACCAGCTCAGCCAACCCGTTCTCGTTGAGGTCAACCACCACTACGCTCTTCGGCTCAAAGCGCAATACTGCCTTGATGAAACTGGAGCCGATGCTACCCGCACCGCCTATAACACATACTTTCTTATCTTTGATCTCTCGCGTAAGCGTTTCTTTGTTTGCCTCAATATCTGGAGCAAACATGCTGACCGGACGGAAAGTCACACTGTCAGCTATAAAT
>JAEEGL014981224.1_pt1 | contig 30168 bp, 25 predicted proteins | sample 9134231 | NCBI WGS metagenome assembly JAEEGL01 (sample SAMN16246548, study PRJNA631951) | gut metagenome | biome: gut microbiome; feature: rumen; material: fiber-attached | host: Bos | place: Iran: Karaj | collected 2018-10 | reverse complement strand
TTATCGGTATAATCGGTTGCAAGGTAGCAGCCTCTCATTCCGTTGATGGGTGCAAAGTTGATAAGATCGAGGGTTCCGTCCTCGGCGATCCTGTATGATTCGACACCAAGGTCAGTTATCGAGTAGAGATACTTTCCGTTGTGTGAAGTTGTGATGTAGGAAGAGTTTGAGATCTCGACTTCATCCTTCTCGGTAAAGCGTCCGGTCTCCATGTTTACGTCGTATACCTTGATACCGTGGTTATCGCCCATGGTATAAGTCGAAACGTACGCAACATACTTGTCCTTTGAAGCTGCCTTGGTAGTTTTTTTCTTTTCTTCAGCCATAATGTCCACCTCTGGTTATTTATTGTAAATGCTGACAAGATTATCGATGCGGGATCCCATCCCGTACAGTAAGCTATCCAGTATCGTCACGGCACACATGCTCTCCAGTACAACAACAGCCCTGGGAACAATGACCGGGTCGTGACGTCCGTGTATCTCGATCTCGGTATTCTCACCCAGATTGTTGACCGTCTTCTGGGCTCTTGCGATCGAAGGCGTTGGCTTTACGCTCGCTCTTACGATGATGTCCGATGAATCGCTTATGCCTCCGAGTATGCCTCCGGCGTGATTCGTCTTTTTGGAGATCTTTCCTTTGCTGCCGGATTTGAACTGATCGTTGTTCTTACTTCCTACGGAAGCTGCCGAAAGGGTACCGTCTCCTATCTCGACCGCCTTAACTGCACCTATACTCATAACCGCCTGAGCAAGCAGTGCATCGAGTTTATCGAATACCGGATCTCCCACGCCTGCAGGAACGCCCTTTATGATGCATTCCATAACACCGCCGCAGGAATCACATTTATTCTTCATATCCGCGATATATTCAAGCGCTCTTGCATTGGCATTTATATCAGGCATTGCGGTTGCATTAGCAAGCACCGCGCTTCTGGAGTATTCGTCAAGATCGGCTTCAACAGGTCCTATCGCTCTGGTATATGCTTCAACGGATATTCCGAGCTGATTTAAAACCTTGGCCGCAATGGCACCAGCGATGACCCTTGCCGCAGTTTCCCTTCCGGAGCTTCTTCCTCCTCCGCGGTGATCCCTGAAGCCGTACTTGGCATCATATGTCATATCGGCATGTCCGGGTCTGTAAAGATTCTTAAGGTTATCATAGTCGTTCGAATGCTGGTCCGAATTTCTTATGATCACGCTTATCGGAGTTCCCGTTGTCTTTCCTTCGAAAACACCCGAAAGTATCTCCGCAGTATCCGATTCCTTTCTCGCAGTGGCAACGGCTGCATTGCCGGGCTTTCTTCTGTCGAGATAAGGCTGTATGTCTTTTTCGGATAATTCCACGCCTGCGGGACATCCGTCAATGATGCATCCGAGTGCAGGTCCGTGTGACTCGCCCCATGTGGTTATCCTGAATATTCTTCCGAATGAAGAGCCTGCCATTTATTCCTCTTTTCAAAAATAGAATCCGTATCTTTTGGACATTTCGTGTCTTATAAGTCTGTAGGTCTTTTCCTCACCGTACTTTGCGAGGAACATGAGATACTTCTTAAGGTCCCTTCTGGTGTTGGGATGCATGGGCACCATCTCGATACCGCTGTTTAAATATTCGAGAGGCGATGCATCCGTATAATCCTTGCCCTTATAAACCTTTGAAGCGGCTATCCGGTCGATCACCATCTCCGCAAAATATCTGTAGGGCATCTCAACGGGGATCAATACATCCTCACCGGGCTCCTTGCCTCTGGTGTTATAATCGATCCAGTATTCGTAATGATGCTTGTTACGGCCCTTATGATGAAGCCATGCTGCGGAATAACCGTGATCTTCCCTCTCTGCATTGTTAGGGCTTCTGGTCCCCTGATAGTACCTGACACCCACCAGGAACTCTGAAGGTGAGTACTTGGAAAGGTCATGCACAATTCCCTGGTAATAAAGTCCTGCTTTAAAGCAGCCTTCACATACAAGTTTTTTGTGCTTTGTTATGGTCAAAAAATGACCTATGAATCTGTTGAAGAACGGTAAACTCATTTAACTGCTTTCTCTGCGACAGGCTTCTTGTTTTCCGTTTTGTATGTCTCATAAAAGACAACAGTCCTGCCGGGTATTACTTTTTCAAACTGATCCCTTGATGTATTCTTTGCATCCTGGCCCGAAGCCTTTTTGTCCGTCAGCACCGGGTCTGTTGAAAGAATCATCTTCCATTCGGCCCCTTTGGGAGGTCTGGGAAGTGCAAGCTTAGTGTTTTCCCAGTTCATGTTGACTGCTGCATAGAGCAACTTTCCGTCTGTTTCGCAGAACATTATGCCGAATGACTTGGAATAGTACTCGGCCGATACTCTCCATGCGGTATCCGAATGATAACTTATCTCGGGGAATCCGGTTCCCGAAGTATCCGTCATATAAAGTTCTTTGCTGTTGTGGAATACTGTGTGGCTCTTGCGGAGTTCAACCAGTTTTTTCAGAAAAGCGGTAAGCTCCGCATTCTTTCCTTCATCCTTCCAGTCAAGCCAGGTAACCTGCGTATCGATACAGTAAGGATTATTGTTACCCTTCTGGGAATTGCCGAATTCGTCTCCCATGAATATCAGAGGAGTTCCGGCGCCGAGCATAAGGAGTGAATATGCATTCCTTATCTGTTTTTCCCTCAGGTCCTTTACTTTCTTTTTCCTTGTAGGACCTTCTTCGCCACAGTTCCAGCTGAAGTTATAATCGCTTCCGTCTCTTCCGTCCTCGCCGTTTTCCTCATTATGCTTACGGTCGTAGCTGACCATATCCATAAGAGTGAATCCTCTGTAACTGGAAAAGAAATTGATCCTTCCGTTTTCCTCGGGATTGGAACGAAGTTGCGTGAGCACATCGGATACCTGTCCGTCGTCACTCTTTAACAGCTTTCTGAGAGGATATTGGAAATCGTCGGAATAATAACCTATGACTCTTCTGTCGCCGGGCTTTCTGATATTATCGAAGCTGATGCTTTCCAGATGATCGGAAAGGATCTTGGTTCCCGCGAGCATGGGATCCGATGCGACAAGACTCATCGGTATGTTCATTCCCATAAGATGGAATGCATCCACGTGAAAATTGACCACCCAGTAACGGAGTATCTCAAGAATCTCTGCCTCGGGAAAATCCGCCGCAAAGTAAAACTGCATACAGACTTCCATCTTTCTGAAATGAAGAGCTTTAACGAGATCCTTAAATTCCCTGACGGGATCCTGGGAATGTGCGTAAACAGCCTTGGGTGCATAATAGAAACCCGGCTTATATCCCCAGTAGTTGAGTCTGGCGGTTTCCTCATCCCAGTCTTCAAAATCATATGCAGGCTGAAGCTCCACCGTCGTGATTCCTATGCTCTGCAGATGGTCGAGTTTTTCGACAATGCCGGAAAATGTTCCTTTTCCTTTAACACCGGAGCTTGAAGACTTGGTGAATCCCCTTACGTGAAGGAGATACCAGAAGCTGTCCTCGTATTTCAGTGCGGGGAAACTTTCACCTTCCCAGTCATAATCCTCGTTGTATATGAGTGCCTTTAAGGGCTCCTTTATTTCCTTGCCATAATGATCGGTAGGTAAGATGCTAAGAGCTCTTTTATCCGACACAAGCTTATTTCCGATGTAGTAAAGGTATGAAGTCTTTGCAGGCTCGATACCCGGAACAGTTTTGCAGTAAAGATTTCCGATCCGGTCGGATGAGTCGAAAGAGATCTTTTTAAGCTCGTCCCCGGACTTACGATCATAAAGGATGATACCGCAATCAGAAGCGCTTGTTTCAAGGCAGAAACGCACTCCGTCGGCGGTCACCTGAGTGATCAGCGGAAATATATAATTAGACCTGTTCCTGTTCATTCGCAAAGTACTCCATAATCCAATAAATTATACCGCAAATTCGCACTATTAACAAGGAAAAACGGCAATTTTCAGACAATAAAATACCCCCGGAATCCCGTGAAATATTCCCGATAAACAAAAGCAATATTTCACAGGGCCGGGGATCAAAAAACAAATGAACTGATCTCAAAGCATGATCGGCAATTTAGGTTCTTACAAATCTGATACCGTAGAAATCCAATCCGTCTGCATCAACGTCAACATCGAAACGTGATCTTTCCAGACCGATAATGGTCTGAGCGGGAGCGATCCTTGCATGATATTGATTCAGAACGTCTGTTGTATACCACTCTACATGTATATCATGGTATGCTCCGCCAACCAGTGTTTCTACCAGACCGGTACCATCGCTGTAAAACTCAAAATACAATATATCTGTATCTTGACCGGGAACGGGCTCATACCTTCCAACAAGATCATATTCGGGTTCTTCGGGAGCTGATGTGGTTTCCATACCTTCTTTGCAGAATACATTTGAAAGCCAGTACAGTCTTCCGTCCTCATAAAAGAGTCCGGCATCATGCATATCGTCTTCGCAGTCAATGCTTACCATTGCGGTAACATCAATATATTTCCAGGTAAAATCAAATTCTTCGACACTGTCTTCATAGACATAATAAGCACTTCCTGTCAGGTCATCGTTAAAGGTCAGTGTCCTTTCGACAACATTGTTACTTTCGGATAATTCAGGATCAAGCTGCCAGATTCCGACTATCTCGGCAGCAGTGCCCTCAGCAACTCCGGTTTCGGAATCTCCTTCATCACCGGATATCAGACCTTCATAAGCATCATTCAGATTCAGTAGTATATCCTTATCCCAGCCGGTATCAGCGACAACCTCATCAAGAAGATCATCGTCTCCCGTTATCTCGAACAATGCATTTTCAGGAAGTTCATACTCAGTAATATCCTCTACGATAATCTCGGGACCGTCGTCAGTCATGATAACGGTAAGCTTCTGTCCGGCCTTTACCTTGCGCTGATCATCTTCACCTGAATCGGGACCCTCGACATATACCATTACCTTGCCGCTTATAAGATAAAGTACGGGATTACCGTCCTCGCTCTCCCTTACGTAGCCTGACGTGCCACGGATACCGATGACCATGGTCGAAGTGGCTATCTCGAAAGATTCGTCATCATCGAGATCCCTTGCGATATTAAAGAACAGGTCTCCTTTTTCAAGAGACAGTTCAATGCTTTTTCCGCTCTGATAAAAACCGACGGTACTCTTTTCCATTACTGTGACCATACGGTCTTCATCTATAAGTACCCAGGCCTTGCTCTCCTTGCCGGTCTTAAGCTCGCTGCCTCCAAATATCCTCTGGTCCTTTTTAAGCTCAATATTTCTTCCGGATTCGGCTGAGATCGTAACATCGCCTTCATAATCGGAGAGTCTCATGGTTGAAGCCCTTAGCTTCATGAAATTTCTTATCAAAAGAATACCCACTATGGCAAGTATCAAAACAGCAACTGCCAATATAATGAGTATGATCATTTTCTTGCCGGTTTTACTTTTTTTATTCTTATCCGGCAAGGCGCTTTCCCTCTGAACAGGTTCTCCGCAGTTTCCGCAGAAAAGCTCACCGCCTTCTATTTCATTTTCGCATTTAGAACAGAACATTTCCCCCTCCGAGTTCAAATAATGACAGCGTCACTTCTTGGCAAATTCGATCCAGCTATAACGGTCAAAGGCCTCAAACTTATAGAGGATCGTTCCGGAATCGAATTCAACCGATTCACCGTCAAGCAGATCGCAGGTTAATTCACCGTTATTTACACTCCAGTTAAATGTTTGATATCCTGTCGTTCCGGTGCCGTCATCATAAAAGGTTAAAGTGAACTGGATAAAATCATCCGGATCATACCAGGTTCCGACGACCCAGTTGATGATCTCCTGATCTATTTCATTGTCGGATACCATTGAACCTGTCTGACCTGCGGTATCGGCGCTTAAATAATAAGAAGAATGATATACTACCCTGTCTCCCCAGCATTCCACGTTAAATAAACTGTCAATGCCGACAGCGGACTCTCCTTCAGCAAGAACAACAGAGTACATGCTGCCGGAATTCATCCAGTTCCAATAAAATCTTATTTCATGGAATTCACCGTCAACATACGTCTTTGCGATGCCGGTTGCATCACGGTTAAACTGAAGGCTGAGCAGAGTATCATCCATAGTCGGAGTAAGGTCCCATGTGCCTACAATGTCAAATGCCTCTTCCGGCCAACCGGATGTATCGGGAGGACCGAATGAGTCGGATGAATCTGTGCCGTCATCAGGAATATCACCGCTTTCATACAGACTCTTAAGTTCCTTCAGAATTTCCTTGTCCCATCCGGTATCTTCGACAACCTCATTAAGAAGATCCCTGTCCGCGGTGATCTCAAATATTGCATCCATTGGAAGGTCGGATGCTTCAATATCCTCTACTATCATCTGAATCTCACCGTCCGTGATGATGACGGTAAGTTTCTGACCGGCTTTGATCTTTCGCTGATCCTGATCGCCGGAATCGGGATCTACCGCATAGGCCATTACTTTACCGCTCGTCATGTAGAGAACAGGGTAACCGTCTTCATTTTCCCTGACATACCCCGATGTACCGCGTATGCCGATTATCATTGTCGATACGGATATTTCTAAGGATTCGTCTTTCTCAAGATCCCGTGCTATGTTGAAGAACAGGTCTCCCTCTTCGAGAGTAATACTAATGCTGTCCCCTCTTTGGATGAAATCAGCGGTGCTGCGTTCCATCAGAGTTACAAAACGGTCTTCGTCAAGAAGCACATAGGCTTTGCTTTCTTTTCCCGTAATAAGCTTATTACCGCCAAAGAGTCTCTTATCTTCCTTAAGTTCAAGAATCTTTCCATTTTCACCTGTAAGAGTCACATCGCCGGTATATGATGAAAGTCTCATGGTGGAAGCTTTCATGACGATCGAATAGATCATAAAGGCCAAACCCGCCACCAAAAGAAGCCATATGAAAAATACGGCAATGACCACGGAAGTCTTATTCCACTTCCTGACATCAGCCTTTTCCGAAATCGGTGTGCCACAGTTTCCGCAGAAAAGTTCTCCGTCTTCTATTTCATTTCCGCATTTTGAACAGAACATATTTATCCCCCGTGATAATATACTTACTGAATCATTATATCCTCTTTGTATCCATATAGAAATATGGTATTATTTATACACTTAAAGCCCCCGGAGAAGGCTTCTTTTCCGGAGGCTTTTTTATGTTCAAAGATATATCTCTTAATTCCCAGCAATATGCCGCCGCTACTTACAAAGGCGGAAATCTCCTGCTTGCAGCGGGTCCCGGTTCTGGAAAAACCCATACAATGACCGCACGGATCCTTTTCCTCATAGAAGAAATGAATATCGATCCCACTTCCATTCTTGTCATTACTTTTACCAAGGATGCCGCCGTATCGATGCAGAAAAGATTTGCGAAGACGTCCGATATGGTCTATCCCGTTGCATTCGGCACATTCCATTCGGTCTTCTATCATATGATCACCGAATACAAAAGAAACGATCCGCCCGTTCTGATCTTTGAAAAGAACAAAACTCAGATGGCAGGAAGCGTTATCAGAAAGTTCATCGGAAATAATTATGAGGACGAATACAGGACATTGGTAAGATCCCTTACATCCGCAATAACATATTACAAAAATACAATGGATACAGAAAAAGCATCCATACAGCTGCCTGAAGAATACAGGCATCTGTTCTGTGATATGTTCGGATACTATGAAGCTATAAGAAAGAAAACCGGTCAGATGGATTTCGATGATATGGTCTATGACTGCAGAGAACTTATGATAAAGGACAGAGTTTTTTCGTCAAAATGGAAGAAAAGATTTTCCTCTATCCTCATTGATGAATTCCAGGATATCAATCCGATACAGTATGAGACGGTAAAGCTCCTTTCCGGAAAAAAAACCGGAGTATTTGCCGTCGGCGATGACGATCAGTCCATATACGGCTTTCGTGGAGCGGAACCGGGGATACTTAAGAAGTATGTAAATGAAATGAATGCCGAAACACTGTATCTGAATACCAATTACAGAAGCGATTCAAAAATAGTAAGTGCATCTCTTGCTGTCATCGAAGAAAGCAAGGACAGAATACATAAACAGCTTATATCCTCTTCCGAAAAAGAAGGAAAGGTAAACATACTGGGTTTTGATGACAGGATCTCCCAATATGAGACTATTGCTTCTTCCGTCAGTTCTTCTTCAGATGCCGTACTTTTCAGGACAAATCTTGATATGCAGGGATTTGCATCATATCTGACATCGCGCGGGATTCCGTATATCATCAGGGAAAAAACCGACAGTTGCTTTGATCATTTCATACTTAAGGATATTATCTCTTATCTGAAACTGTCATGCGGTTGCGGAGACGAAAATGATCTTAAGGAAGTGATCAATAAACCGCAGAGATTCATAGGTACCGAAAACATGATAGGCTGTTGTGGAGATATCGATAAGATCATTAGCAGTATAAACAGAAATCCGGGAGTAAAGAATGCAGTCATTAAGATAAAGAACCTTACAGAATTGAAAAAGGATCTTGCTTTCATAAAGAGGCTTTCTCCTTCATACGCGATCGGATATCTGTGCAAAAAGACAGGATACGAAAAATATTTAAAGAACCTGACAACCGCAGGCGATAAAAAGGCGGAAGAATATTCACTGATTCTGGAAAAAGCATATGAGCTAGCATCAATGGCCGAAACATTTGATGAATTCCTTGAACTGAAAGAAAGCTACGAAGCGGATCTTAAAAATGCAAAAAAGAAATACTCGTCTGGTAAAGGTGTTAACCTTATGACCGTACATGCTTCAAAAGGACTTGAATTTGATCGTGTCTGGATCCCGGACAGTAATGAAGGAATCTTTCCCCACGGCAGGATGCCCGATGAGAAAACCACTGATGAAGAAAGACGTATTTACTATGTTGCAATGACAAGAGCAATATCCGAACTTAACATTTTTTACGTCAGAGCAACCGAAAATACAAAATATCTACCAAGCAGATTTTTAAATCCATTGATTAATTTTAGTTAAATTTACGTTTTCCAATAAAGTTTATAAATAGTAAAATGTTTATGTTGCTTATCATAAAAGGAGCGAAACATTATGACTTTTTTCATTAATAAATTTTCAAAAGCTGCCGTGATCCTTCTTGCCGTGATCACGCTCACTTTATCCGTATCTCCCTATATAGTGGGAGGAAAAGCATCGGCTGCGGGCAATCCCGAAGCAAAGAATGTATCAACCAATATGTGGGGAAGCGGCGGACAGATCTCTTTTGACCTGTCAGGCTGTGACGGATATATGACCATCACCGTAGTGGTCGAATTCAACAGCAATGTAAACTCTCCCTCGGGTTGGGGTTTTGATACCTATACTGCAAACGGCAAGCAGGTCACCGCTGTCGTTAACGCAAACGGCGCAAATTCATGGGGCTTTAATTCAAATGTAGGTATCCAGGTCTCGGGATCGGGACTTTCAAGTGCATCCGTTGTCAGTGTTTCCGGCTCGGGTACATACAGCAGTAACACAAATAATAACAACAATAATAATGTGAATAATCAGAACAATAATCAGAATAACAACGATCAGAACTCCTCCGCAAAGCCGGAGTTCTCCTCTCCAGCCGTTTCAACCTACGGAACGACATGCGATGACTGGCTTACCACCAGGGGTGCCAAGATCATCGATATGAACGGTAACGAAGTCTGGCTCACCGGATGTAACTGGTTCGGTTATAATACCGGAACCAATCTTTTCGACGGTCTCTGGAACGCCGAACTCGAAAGTTCGATCAAAGCCATTGCGGACCACGGCTTCAATCTTCTGCGCGTACCGATGTCTGCAGAGCTTCTCCTCGAGTGGAAAAAAGGAAACTATCCCACTGCCAATTACAACCATGCATACAACGGAAATCTCAATTCCATGAATTCGCTTGAGATCTTCGATTACGTTCTTACTCTCTGCGAGCAGAACGGTATGAAGGTTATGGTCGATATCCATTCCGCAAATACTGATGCATCCGGTCACAATCATCCCGTATGGTATACCGACAAGATTTCCGAAGAACAGTACATAGAAGCTCTTCAGTGGCTTGCGGAAAGATATAAGAATTACGATACCATCATCGCATATGACCTTAAGAACGAGCCTCACGGAAAAGCAAGTGAGCAGACCCATGCTATCTGGAATAATTCGGATGATAAGAACAACTGGAAAAGAGTTGCGGAAAAAGCGGGAAATGCGATACTCGACATAAATCCCCACGCTCTCATAGTCATCGAAGGAATCCAGATTTATCCCATCAATCCCGGATCCAATGATTTCACCTCGACCAATGATGCCGATTATTACAACACCTGGTGGGGCGGAAACCTTATGGCAGTCAAGGATTACCCCATTGATTTCGGAAGTGACGCAAGGAACAGACAGATCGTCTACTCTCCCCACGATTACGGTCCGCTCGTTTATGAACAGCCCTGGTTTACAAACGGTTTCACATACCAGTCACTCTATAAAGACGCATGGCATCCTTACTGGCTCTATATCGAAGAGGACGAGATAGCTCCCATCCTCATCGGCGAATGGGGCGGATTCATGCAGGGCGACAATCTCAAGTGGATGGAGTATATAAGAGACCTCATCGGACAGGAAAACCTTCATCACACCTTCTGGTGCTTCAATGCAAACTCAGGTGATACGGGCGGACTTGTCAAGGATGATTTCAAGACCTGGGATGAAGAAAAATATGCACTGGTCAAGCCCGTACTCTGGCAGACGGATGACGGCAAATTTATCAGCCTTGACCATGAAGTTGCTCTCGGTGCAAACGGCATCAGCCTTTCGGATCACTCCGGCAATTCACCCGAGCCTGTTATCAATGAAGGAACCGGAACATCCGATACGGATACGGTTGAAGTAACTACTGAAACTCCCGTGACCGAAACCGCTCCCACAGACACCACATCTGACGGCACTGTCGTCGTCGCTGACACCGCAGCAGGTCAGCCCGCAAATGTAACCGACGGAAATCCTGTCGAAGGCAATCAGAATAATCCTTCCGGCAAAAAAGGAATAAGCCTCGGTCTCCTCGTAGTCATGCTTGTAATTGCCGTTGCTCTTCTCGGACTCATCATAATAATGAATATTCACAGCCTTAAAAAGCTAAGACACACTGATGAATTCGAAAATGTAGTCTTAAGCGATGACGAATATGACGAAAAGAAATAATTAAATAAATGGTGACGATTCCCCGATCTTCTGAATAAAGATATTTGGAATCGTCACCATTTTTTTGTTTTCCTATACGATTAGATCTGTCTAAAGATTTTTTCTTTTATTTGATCAATTTTGTTTTGTGCCAAAAAGCTGGATGCCATATAGAATTGCTCCCACCCCTAATCCGATAAAGGATAAACCTATAATATTCCTTGCATTTACGAATGAATATACAATAGATAACGCCCCTCCGACAACAATTCCCACAGAAGATAAAATAATCAAAATTGCAGAAACTTTTTTCATGACATTCCTCCATTCATCCATACAGAGAATTATTTCAATCCTTCCTTTTCAGAGACATATTCGGAATCAAATATCAGAATCATAAATATCGATTAAAAGTTTAACATATAATAGTTAATTTTGTAATAGTTTTTTAAGTCGTGTTAAGCAGATGCTTAAGGCAAAGGCGCAATCATAATGATTGCGCCTTATGTATCTGACGTAAAACAGTCATAAGATATTATTTTGATCAAGACAGCTTTTCTATTGCAGCCTTTATTCTCTTTACGGATTCTTCCTTTCCGAGAAGCTCGAGTATCTCGGTAGCACCTGCGGGAGTCATCACCTTTCCGGAAAGTGCAATTCTTACGGGCCACATTACATAACCGTTCTTGTAACCCTTTTCCTCGGCATACTTAAGAAGTGAAGCATAAAGAGCATCGTTGGAGTAATCATCCTGTGCTTCAAGAATGGGAAGAACGTCATTGAGAACCGCTAATGAAGCTGCCTCGTCGATCTTGTTCTTCTTGTTGGCATAAAGCTCGTTGGAATACTCGGGAACAGCGGTAAGGAAATCAACCTGTTCAGCAATATCGGGGAACACCTCGATCCTGGTCTTGACCTTGGATGCAACCTTCCTTATATCCATTCCCTGAGGAAGCGCTGCCTCAAGATAAGGCTTAGCCATCTCGAAGAACTTCTCATCATCCATAGCCTTCAGATATTCACCGTTCATCCATCTGAGCTTCTGGATATCGAATACGGCAGGTGACTTGCTTATCCTGTGATAATCGAATTCCTTGATAAGTTCATCAAGTGAGAATATCTCTCTGTTATCCTCGGGAGACCATCCGAGAAGTGCTATGTAGTTAACGATAGCCTCGGAAATGAATCCCTGCTCAAGAAGATCCTCGAATGAGGAATGTCCGCTTCTCTTTGAAAGCTTCTTATGATTTTCATCGGTGATCAGGGGAAGATGAATATATACGGGACTCTTCCATCCGAATGCATCATAAAGTCTCTGATACTTGGGTGATGAAGAAATATACTCGTTACCTCTGACGACATGTGTGATGTTCATTGTGTGGTCATCGACAACATTCGCAAAATTATATGTGGGATATCCGTCGGACTTTATGAGGATCATGTCATCAAGCTCGGAATTATCCACAGTGATATCTCCGTAAAGCTCATCACTGAAAGTAGTCGATCCCTCATTGGGAATGTTCTGTCTGATAACGAAGGGCTTGCCCTCAGAAAGGTTCTTTTCAACCTCTTCCTTGGAAAGTCCGAGACAATGCTTGTCATATACGGTAATGGTCTTACCGTCTTCCGAAACAGCCGTCTTAAGTGAATCAAGCCTTTCCTTATCGCAGAAGCAATAATATGCCTCTCCCTTTTCGATAAGTTCCTTGGCATACTTCATGTAAATGCCGGTCTTAACTCTCTCGGACTGAACATAGGGGCCGACTCCGCCGTCCTTATCGGGTCCCTCGTCATGTGAAAGCCCGGTCTTTTCGAGGGTTCTGTTGATGATATCGATGGCACCCTCGACAAATCTCTCCTGATCGGTATCCTCGATCCTGAGCATAAAGTCTCCGCCCGCATGCTTTGCGACGAGGAACTCATAAAGTGCTGTTCTTAAATTTCCGACATGCATCTTTCCGGTAGGTGAAGGTGCATACCTTGTTCTGATCTTCTCCATATCTAAAAAATCCTTTCGATTTATCCTCTTACCTGACCGTTTCCTTCGATACGGAACTTGTATGAGGTGATCTCCTTAAGTCCCATGGGTCCTCTTGCGTGGAGCTTCTGTGTTGAGATACCGATCTCTGCACCGAATCCGAATTCAAACCCGTCGGTAAATCTGGTTGATACGTTCTCATATACACAAGCGGCATCAACACGTTCAAGGAACTTTTCGGCGGTTTCCTTATTCGAAGTCACGATACTCTCTGAATGATGGGTGCTGTATCTGTTGATGTGATCGATAGCTTCTTCAACACTTGATACGGTTTTAACGGAAAGAATATAATCAAGATATTCCTTTCCGAAGTCCTCTTCGGTAGCAGCCTTGGCCTTATCGCCGAGAACACCGAGTGATTCGGCATCACATCTGAATTCCACATTCTTCTCGGAAAGTTTCTCGTAAAGCTTGGGAAGAAGCGCATCCTTAATGTCCTTATGGACAACAAGGCTTTCCATTGCATTACATACGGAAATACGCTGCGTTTTTGCGTTAAATATGATATTTACAGCCATATCAAGATCGGCGTCTTTATCAACATACACATGGCAGTTTCCGGTTCCTGTCTCGATGACGGGGATCATGGAATTCTCGACAACCGCACGGATGAGTCCGGCACCGCCCCTGGGAATGAGGACATCGATATAGCCCTTCATCTTCATGAACTCGGTGGTAACGGTCCTGTCGGTAGATTCGATGAGCTGAATGATATCGGGATTGAGCCCCTCGTCTTCAAGTACCTTTCTGAGAACCTTTACGATTGCTTTATTGGATTCGATACAGTCGCTTCCACCCTTAAGAATGCAGGCACTTCCTGCCTTGAAGGTAAGAGAGAATGCATCGGGTGTTACATTGGGTCTTGATTCATAGATGATACCGATAACGCCCATGGGAACACGGACCTTGGTGATGTGAAGACCGTTAGGTCTGTCCCACTCATCCATGATCTCACCTACGGGATCGGGAAGTTCGCTGACCTGTCGGAGGCCTTCATTTATTCCGTCAATCCTTTCGGGAGTTAACTTAAGTCTGTCCTGCATCGCGACGCTCATGCCGTTTACGATCGCATTTTCAAGATCTACGGCATTGGCCTTGATGATATCATCCTCAGCTGCCTTAAGAGCCTGTGCACACTTAACAAGAACCTCATTCTTTTTATCGGTGGGTATAACAGCCGCATCATATTTTGCGTTGCGTGCTTTTTCGCCTAAACTTATAAGATCGTACATATTCACCTCTTTAAGCAAAATAAATTCTGTAAGGTCTTACGTCGCCTTCATCTTCGGGTATCTCATATTCGACCATCTGACATTTATGGCAGACACCGATAGAGTGAAGTCTGAGGGTAAGCTTATCTTCAAGGAATCTGTCAAAATATCCTCCGCCGTAACCGACTCTCTTATTGTATGAGTCAAATGCGACACCGGGCATGATCATGATGTCCTTATAGGGAAGCATCATTGCATCGGCTTCATTGTACTCATAGAGTTCGTTTTCTTCGGACGGCTCAAGGATCTTATACTTACCGAAGGAGAAATTCACGGGGTTAACGTCGGTAACCTTTCTGAATTCCATCTCCTTGTGAAATCCGTTTGTGGTGATCCTGGGAAGATATACTTCCTTTTCATCCTTAAGTGCCTGTTCGAGCGCAGGCTTTATATCGATCTCCGAACCGAACGGCATAAAGCCGAGGATCTTTCTTGCTTTTGCATAAAACGGATCGGCAAGGATCTTAGCACAGACCTCTTCGGAAGCGGCTTTCTTCTGAATATCCGAAAGTGCATCCCTTCTTGCGATTATATCCGTCCTTATCTGTTTTTTGGTTATTTCCTGTCTGGGAGCAGCCATAAAAACCTCTTATCACTTAAGTATTTCGGAAATAAATTCCTGAAGTTTGAAATCATTGTCAGGATCTGCGGCAAATGCGGTTCCCACATCCTCGCCGGCAATGATCCTTGAAAGAATGGTAAGGTCCTTGCTTGAGCAGATGACCATATCGGCACCTGATTTAGTCGCGATACGTGCGGCATTGAGCTTTGTGCTCATACCGCCGGTTCCCATTCCGGTTCCTGTGGAATCCTTACCCATCTCAAGATACTCTGCGGTGATCTTCGGAACCTCGTTTATGAATTTTGCATCGGGGTTCTTATTCGGATCGTCGGTATAAAGTCCTTCAATATCCGACAAAAGAATGAGCAGGTCGGCACCTACCATTGAAGCCACCATTGCGGAAAGTGTATCGTTATCTCCGATCTCTATCTCGTTGGTAGCAATGGTATCATTCTCGTTAACGATGGGGATAACACCCATATCAAGAAGAGCCTTGAAGGTGTTGGTCGCATTATTTCTGTTTCCGTCGTTGAGAACGGTGTCCTTGGTCATAAGAACCTGAGCGGGAAGCTGGTTATATTCGGTAAAGAACTTCTCGTATATGTTCATCAGTCTTCCCTGACCGATTGCGGCACATGCCTGCTTCTGGGGAAGAGTAAGCTCGTGGGATATGGATCTGTCCCTTCCGTAGCCGATGGCATACTTTCCGGCAGCTATCGCACCCGATGAAACAAGTACGACATCCTTTCCGGAATTATGGATATCACAAAGCTGTCTTACGAGAAGCTCGATCCTTGAAAAATCCATTCCGCCACTTTCGGGATGATTTATGGATGATGATCCGATCTTTACGACAATCCTTTTCTTGTTCTTAAAATTCTCTCTTAAATCGCTCATTTTTTCATTAAACCGTTATTATAAGATTTGGGGGACAAAAACGCCCTCAGATATAGGAAAACATACTGTTTTACTATAAATCCAAGAGCGTTAACTGTCAAATATTCTTACTATAATTTATGGGGTCAGCGTCCTATTTTTTCCAGGAGCTCACTATTCCTGTCAAGAGCATTATAAATCCCGTCTTCCGAAAGAACACCTCTTTTGAAATACTCGGGGAATTTACCCTGCTCGTCCATCCTGTGATCGTTCTTCCAGTCACGGCTCGAATAGTATCTTTCAAGTTCCCTTACCTTGGGCTGAAAGGCCTTATACCTTGAGATCAGGTCGTCCGTGATCTCGTCATTATCTGCTTCGTATATAAGATCTCCGAGCTTGTCGAAGATAACTTCCATTCTTTCGACCCTGTCCATCGCTTCGTCAACATTGCCGGGGCCGCCTATAAAAATATAATATGCTTCATGGAGCGCCGCTATTGTGGCAATGATGCAAGCGGCTATGACAAGAACAAATTTGATCTGCCAGTGAATTGAAAGCCCGAGCGAGAAAAGCATAAAATATACGTAAAAGCCGCAGAACTTATTCAGCTTCGAATGTATGGATATAAAGCGATGAAGGACTGTGAGTGAAACTATGATGCTTGAAAACTTAATGAGTATGATCAGACAGATCCAGACAAGAAGCCAGTCAGGAACAATTATTATATCCACAAGTTTAAGGAACACGGCCATGGAAAAAGTGATATCGGCGATCGTATCAAATTTGTCACCGAATTCCGATTCCGTCTTAAGTCCTCTGGCCACAGCTCCGTCAAGTACATCCGTAAGTCCGCCGGAAATATAAAGAAGGTAATACCATACAGAAAACGCAGGAAAAACAAGGATCATCAGGCTGATGACGATCCTTGTTCCGGTCAGTATGTTGGCAAGCTGTTTCTTCATATTTCTTTCTTTTTTCTTCAGCCTTCAAATACGAAAACATTCCACGAAAGCGGCTTCACATGGATCTTGAATTCACCGTTTTCCAGAGTGTACTCCTTTACCTCGGAGGGCTTAATGAATTCATTTCCGAATGCATTTTTAACTTCAAGATCGGGTGCGGTCATAGTTGTTGCAAGCTTCACCTTATAGCCTTCAAAGCCCTTGATATCAACGGTAAGAGGATAATCGCTGTCCTCACTTCTGTTTATCACAAATACCGCCAGTCTCTTATTGTCCTTATCCCATGCCGAAGCAGCATCAATGTAATTAACGCCTTCTTTTCCGGTGTACTGTGAAGTATCTTCGATCGCATATCCGGGCATATCAAAGGTCTCACATTCAACCTTCACATCCATTGAGGTTCCATTCGCATACTCAATGAGCTGTGTGAACGTGAAATGTGATGCGCTCTTCCAGATATGATCATGATTCGATGCGGCAAGTGCGGCAAGTCCTCCGGTCTGGCATCCGATCTTGACACGGTCGGCATGACGCAGCATCGCAAGCTGAACGGAAGCATTGCCCAGAGCGTGTATCATATCACCGCCGGGGAATACCCTGTCAGGCATATTGTCGGGATCATGAAGTACATATCCCCTGTTCGGATCAAACTTATAATGGTTGCGTGCCATATTATAGCGGCCGTATCCGGGATGAAGAGGCTCGAGAGGTCTTACCATACAGCCGTATTCATCCAGGGAGATCATAACCTTTTTGGGTGATCTGTGCTTTGAAGCAACATAATCGATCATCGCGGTAAGGTTATTGATGTAATCCTCATAATAAAGCGAACCGCCAAGGAGAGCTTTTATATCTCCGGGAGGTGCGGAATGATAGTGATGTACGGAAACGTAGTCGACCACATCATAACACTTATCAAGTACAGACTCATCCCATGCAGGGAATGTCTCCATAAAAGGTGCGGAAGATCCACATACCGCTGTCTCTATGCTTTCATCGATCCACTTGATCGCTTTGGATGTTTCGAGAACCTTGTGGCCGTAACCCTCGGGATTTTTGTCCCATGCACCGAGCTGCCAGGGGCCGTCCATCTCGTTTCCGAGATACCACATCTTAATGCCGTAAGGATCTTCATGACCGTTCTTCTTACGAAGATCGGACCAGTATGAACCGCCTGCGTGATTAGTATATTCCACAAGATCCATAGCATCCTGTATCGTGCCCGTGCCCATGTTTACTGTATAAAGAGGCTCGGTTCCGACCTTTTCGGCCCACTGAAGGTATTCGTCATGACCAACCTCATTGGTTATATACTGATGCCACGAAGGATCGAGATGTACTTTCCTGTCTGCTTTAGGTCCGATGGAATCCTTCCACTGCCATGCCGAACAGAAATTTCCTCCGGGCATTCTGACTGCGGGAATTCCGCTGGTTTTAAGTGCATCGATAAAATCGGTCCTGAATCCCTGCTCATCCGCAGTGGGATGCTTGGGATTGTACATTGTTCCGTTAACAATGGTTCCGATCGGTTCGAGGAATGCGGAAAAAAGTCTTTCTGATATCTCTCCTATCTCATAAGAGGGATGAACGGTGATCTTAGCATTCTGTGCCATTAACGGGTCTCCTTAAATTATTTATTTCGGATCAGACTTTCCAGTTATCGCGTCCTGCAGCCTTTGCCTTGTAGAGAGCTTCGTCGGCCCTGGCAAGTGTATCCTTGTAGGCCTCATCGTCTTCTTTGAAGAAGGCAAATCCCATGGAAGAAGTTATCTTAACATCATCGGGAAGCTCTTCAAGCTTTATGGAACGAACAGATTCAAGTATCTTATCACCAATCGCAGGAAGGAGTTCTTCGGACACATTTTGGAGAATGACTATGAACTCATCACCGCCCCAGCGGATGATCTTATCCGTCGATCTCGTACATTTATGGACAGCGGCAACAAATTCCTTGAGAACTTTGTCGCCGAGTTCATGTCCGTATCCGTCATTGAACATCTTGAACAGATCGACATCCATCATAAGGATCAGAGTATCCTTCTTGCCCTCTTTGAATTCATTGAATTCCCTTTCGAGCAGGCGATCGCCATATGCCCTGGAGTTGGCTCCGGTAAGTGCATCCCAGTTCAGCTTATCTTTGAGTTCCTGGTTCTTCAGCTTATACTCCTTGAGACCGATCCTCCTGTAAACAATCAGGAACAGGAAAAGAAGGACCATCCACGTAAACACGACACTGCAGAGAATGATCACCTGATATCTGAATATATCCTCCTGGGCACTGAGCTTATAATGCTCAACATCATCAAGATTAACCCCCATACAGATGATCCAGTCAAAGGGCTCATAAAGCTTGGCATAAGTAACCTTTTCAGAAACAGTATCAGACTCCAGCTTCTTGAACGCATAATTCTGGTATATCTCTCCGTCCGATACGATACCCTGAAGTTCGATCTCGTATGCTTTCATTCCCATCTGATTGACTTCGTTGGTGGAAAGATAACAGCCTTCTGTATCGGAAAGATTAGGATGAACAAGTCTTATCGCATAATTGTCTCCGCCGTTATAATCGAGGACCTTCTGGATCCACATATAAGCGCCGTCAAAATGCTCCTCCATATAAACCCTGTCATGCGCAAGTTCGAGCAAAGCCTCTTCGAGCTCTGCTTCATCGGCATCAGGATGCTCTTCCATATAAAGCTCACTCTCGCGGTCAAGCCAGATCATAAAGTTATTAACATACTCATAAAGCATGTTCTTCTTGACGGAAAGAGTCGCATCATATGCCATCTTCGCGCTGATATCGGAAACCACCTGGGAAAAAACTATCAGCAGGGCAATGGAAATGATTATGCCCACGATTGCAAACAATATGGGTCTTTTGACATTAACTTTGGTGACGCTCATTTTCTTACGTATTACCCCCCGGTAACATAAATATTCAGTTAAACGCCATATATCTGCTTATGATCGTTTCCGCCCCGCGTATACCGTCAATAGCTGCAGAGGTTATACCTCCCGCATAGCCTGCTCCTTCACCCAGGGGTATGATCCCTTTTATCGATGACTGAAGCATTTCATCCCTCGGTATCCTAACGGGCGAGCTTGTTCTCGATTCAACACCGGCCATTATGGTTTCGGGAGAATCGAAGCCTTTTATCACTTTTCCGAAATGAGTCATTCCGGAAATAAAGAGTTCATTAATATTATCGGCAAAAATCCCTGAAAGATCACACCATTCGTATGATCCCTTGAAAACGGGATCTACATTTACGGGCTTGTCTGAACCGCCACAGATCTCCTCAGAGCGCTCACAGATGTCCTCAGAGATTTTACAGGATACGGAACCCTGAACCTTTTGTTTAAAGTCACCGTATCTCTGCGCGGGTATCTTTCCACCCGCAGCTCTGTACGCTCTGTTTTCAAGCTCTGTCTGATACTCTATTCCGGCAAGAGGATGATCTGAAGGATAATCCGATACGGGAATGCTGACAACTATCGCGGAGTTCGCATTCTCCGAATCTCTTCCGCTGTAGCTCATTCCGTTTACAACCGTACCGCCTTCCTCGGATGATGAATTTACAACATATCCTCCGGGACACATACAGAACGAGAACACTCCCCTGTCCCCGAAATTGGCTGTGAGCTTATATGGTGATGCTCCGAGTATATCAGCATACTTTTCATCACCGTACTGATTGGCATTTATAAGGGACTGAGGATGCTGTACCCTGAACCCTGCGGCAAAGGGCTTCTGCTCCATCGAAAGTCCGCTGTCAAACAGCAACTTATAAGTATCCCTTGCCGAATGTCCTATCGCAAGCACGATGACAGGTGCAGTGATCTTCTCTTCACTGCCGTCAGGACATCTTACGATTGCAGATCTAACATTACCGTTCTGACACTCTATACCGTTAAGACATGTTTCGAATCTGACGCTGCCGCCAAGTTCGATTATCCTGTTCCTCATATTTCTTACTATGACCGGAAGCACATCGGTTCCGAGATGGGGCATATGATCATAGAGGATCTCCTCATCCGCTCCGAATTCCACAAAAGTCTTAAGAACTTCCGCAATCCTGCCGTCCTTATCCTTGACGGATGTGGAAAGCTTACCGTCGGAAAAAGTACCTGCTCCGCCTTCTCCGAACTGTACATTGCTGGATGTATCGAGAACTCCGGTCTCCCAGAATCTTTCAACATCCCCGGCCCTGTCCTCCACACACTTTCCGCGCTCTATCACAACAGGGTTATAGCCTGCTCTTGCAAGCTCATAAGCACAGAAAAGACCGGCAGGACCCATTCCGACTATCAAAGGTCTGTCAGTCAATTCTTCGCATCCCTGTTCGGGAAGGTTGTATTCCTTTTTCCTGTATGAAGATACGCAGGCATCTTTGGAAAATCTGTTAAGTACTTTATCCTCATGTACGCAACTGACACAGAGGCTGAACACATAATAAAGCTCGGGCTTTTTTCTCGCATCGAGGGATCTTCTGATTATCCCGATATCAATTATGTCCGAATCCGAAATCTTCAGTTTGGAACAAACAGCCTTGCGAAGATCCGGCTGTTTGTCACTTACTCTGATTTTGATCTGATCTATACGAAGCATCTTACATTACTTTCAAAATCTGACCGAGGCTGTAAAGAAGTCCTCCGAAGGGCATGAGCTTAAGTTCGTATTCAGTGTAGTTTCTGAGAAGCAACAGCACGGAATGATAAATGATAAGCCCTATCGGTATGCAGAGGAACAGTGTAAACAGATTACCGAGATGAGGTGAAGCCGCATTAGTGATAAGAAGAAGGAATATTGCGGTAACTGCACCCGAAACGATCGGAAGAAGAACATTCCTGAGCGGATCGAATACCATGCTCATACGAAGGTATGTGATCACGCACCAGACAGCCATACCGATTATCGAATATACCAGAAGCGAAAGCATCAGCGTTCTGTAAAGTGAATGTGCGCCGGAGCTCAGCCTGACGGTAAGAAATCCCGCAAAGCCGGCAGCCGCATCCGCAATGATCCTCGGAATACGGTCATCCCTCATTGCACAGAGACTGTCGCAGAACCAGTACATAACAAAAGCCACGGATGCGACAAGAGTAAGAATGAGGTCTGTGGTAAGCGATGGGCCTCCTTCGGCTATCAGAATTTTACCCAAAAGTTTTGAGACCGATGCAAAGAACGAAGTAAAGAAAACTGCGGTAATAACAACGATATGAATACCGAAATCAAAGAATGCCCTGGAAGGTCCTTTTTCGTTTTTGCGGACACTGCCGACCCAGTTAATGGAAGCACTCGTTCCGCAGAAAAGTGCCACTATAACCGATACTGCAAAAGGAATGAAAAGCATGCATACGGCTGTTCCGATCGAAGCGGCATCACCCGCGATCATGATGCAGGAATACATAAGCAGGCAGAAGAAAGCTCCGTGAAGGATGCTTCCGAGTCTTCTTCTCCAGAGTGTAAAGAAGATATATCCGATGCGGTCCCTTCCGGAAAATGCATCATGCTCTCCCACGCTCTTCATCTTAAGTCCGAGCCTTACGATGAACAGGAAAAGGAAAACAAACACTTCGGAAACACAGAATCCGACAAACAGTCCGGCAGCGGCATAGATGAATTTCATATCTTCATCCATGAGGATCTGACCTGCGATAACGCCCTTATCATACATAAACTTCATAAGGAAAAATCCGGAAACAATCCTGAGAAGTTCCCTGAGTACATATGTGATGCAAATAGCCCTGTCTCCGGAGGAAACGGTTGCATAACCATAGAAGTATTCGTTGAGCATCCTGAAGAAGAAAAACGCAGCGATATAGAATCCGAGAAATCTTCCCTTGGGAAGTGCGAAGAAATCGCTCATTGAATAATAAGTAACGGAAATGCAGAGGACCGAACCGACTATGGCCGCAAGAAACTGATTTACAAGGCTTACGGAGAGGATCGTGCCGGCATTGGACTTCTGACCTTTTGAAAGCCTTGATCTGATCATTCTGGACATAACATCGGAAAAGCCCTCTCCGAACAACATCCATACAAAGATGCAGACAAGGTAAGCACTTATCATATATCCGACTCCGACGTCGGAAAGAACAAATCTGTAGAAATATATGGAAAGCACAGAGATCAGAAGCGATATGAGTGCGGTTTTTTTCTTGATAATAAATATTTTCATCAGTTACCTCTCGTTATGCCAAGGGATTCAAGTACGGCTTCCTGCTTGGAAAACATGACCTTCTCTTCTTCCTCTGTCATGTGATCGTAGCCGCACAGATGAAGACAGCTGTGTGCTATGAGAAAAGCCATTTCTCTCTTAACGCTGTGACCGTACTCCTCAGCCTGGGAAAAAATGCGGTCAGCATTAAGAACGATATCTCCGAGTATCAGTTCGCCTGACTCCGGGTCTATGTAGTCGGCTTTTCTGTCTTCGGATATGTCAAAATCGGAGGGCTTGTCAAAATCAAGTCCGGGAAAAGAAAGAACATCGGTCGGAGAATCAATTCCCCTGTAAGATGCATTCAGTTCCCTTATACCTTCCGAATCGGTGATCACTATATTTACACAGGAACATTCAGTGGGAGCACCTTCGGATGAGAAGGTACGTTCACATACTGTTCTGATAAGTTCGGATGCATCGAAACCGAAATCGGCTTCGGTCTCATTTTCAACGAAGAAAGTCATAATAGAGCTTCTCCTCTTTGAATATCTTCTTCATCTCCGTAATGTCGGAGAATGTTATATCACATTTATCGAATGTTCCCTTTTTTATAAATCTGTCGAATACCGCATCCGTGAGCCTGGATGTATCGATATCGGCATCCCTGTCCTTCTCGAAGACGGCCATCACGGCCATCACAACAGTCTTGGAACATACAAGAACGGCAGCTTCCCTGGACGAAAGTGATATGCCGGGATTTTTGATATACGCGATATATTCGTCGAGAATATACCTGAGTGCATTCGTAAACTGCATATCGAGATAGAAATCTTCTCTCGCATTCTTTTCGGCGGGAGTCAGTTCATGATAATAGCCCGCGCACTTTACTATGTCGGTATCGAGTCCGAGAGCGGTTGCGATACGGTCACAGAAATATGCGGTATGAAGACTGATCATATACTTCTTCGGATCCTCGGATTTAAGCGAAAGGAGCATCTCACTTTCGGTATCGCACAGCGTCTGATAAAGATCCGAATACCTGTACATGATGAGTGAGGAATATCCCCTGAATGCAGAGTATATTACTATCAGTCCGATAAGGCAGTTGACAAGGGGCAGATAGAAAAGCTGAAGCTCGGGTCTCGAATTGATCGTAAGTATGATGCCGCACATCTCACACACAACAAGACAGAGTGATGAAAGGAATGCGGGAAGTGCAAATTTCATATCCGAACCCAGCGGAAGAAATATCATGACCGAAAAAACTCCGCTGACAAGATAAACGAAAAATACTATTACGCCGCATCCGGAAACAAGTATTGTTCCGGCAAGAAGAAGCGCCCCTATGATGATCCCGAGCAGAGGCGATGAGAAAAGAGAAAGAACTACGAATATGGGAACGAACACCCACATTGTATTGGGGAAGGTCGAAAACAGAACAGATAAGAGCATGGATAAAATGACAACAGCCAGAAATCTCTTTTCCGCTGTTTGGGAAATATCGGGATCGGTATCGGATATCGGATAGAACTTTCTGATGCAAAGGGATACGCTCGCACCGATTATACAGGAAAAAACAGCCAACTGAATAAGCTCGGCCGTATCCTTCCCAAAAAAGAAACCGCATCCGGTAAGGAGCAGAGCATACACAAGCGTAAAAACAAAACCGAACGCTTTAAGACCTGTGCTTTTTGTCGTTACTCTTTCTTCTGTTCTCATAATCTTCGTAGCGTTTTACGATCTTCTGTACAAGAGGATGTCTTACGACGTCCTTGCTTGTCAGATAGCAGAAAGCAATCTCATCCATTCCGCCGAGAACCCTGGTCGCAACATCAAGTCCGCTCACCGTTCCGAGTGCAAGGTCCTTCTGGGTCGCATCACCTGTAACAACAACCTTGGATCCGAATCCTATTCTCGTAAGGAACATCTTCATCTGGGCCGGTGTGGTATTCTGGGCCTCATCAAGAATTATGAAAGCATTATCGAGAGTTCTTCCTCTCATATATGCGAGCGGTGCAACTTCGATAAGTCCCTTCTCCATATTTACGCTGAACTTCTCGGGACCCATTATCTGGAAAAGTGCATCATACAAAGGACGAAGGTACGGATCGACCTTGCTCTGAAGGTCACCGGGAAGGAATCCCAGCTTTTCACCGGCTTCTATCGCAGGTCTTGTAAGAATGATCCTTCCGACCTCTTCATTTTTGAAAGCGGTTATCGCCATTGCCATTGCAAGGTAAGTTTTACCGGTTCCGGCAGGTCCGATACCGAAGGTGATCATCTTATCCTTTATGGAACCGACATAATTCTTCTGACCGAGTGTCTTGGGAAAAACAGGCTTGCCCGCTGCGGTATGGCAGATGCAGTCTGAAAGAGTTTCACTCAGGACTCCTCCGTTATTGTCGGCTGCTTCTTCAATTGCATAATCAACGCTCTGTTCTTCCAGGTTTTCCACTTTTCCCGAATAATCCTTCAGATCCATTATCACGGACATAGCCTTTTCGGCATTGTCCTTACTGCCGTACACATACAGATAACCGTTTCTTGAAACTACCCTGACATCCATCGAGGATTCGACCTTTTTGATATAGGCATCCCTCATTCCGAAAATGCTTCGCATTTCCTCGTCAGTAAGTTCCGCTTTAAGAGATATCTCTTCCATCAAGATTCCTTTATTTGATAACTTCTTTGATCAGCTTCTGAGGTTCCGGAGCCGATTCCGAATATTCGTATGAACCCTTCAGCTTATCAAGTGCAGCATCAAGATTCTTTTCGTCATTGTAATAAACATATGCAAGCTCATCGCCGGCATTAACTTTTGATCCGACCTTCTTAAGAAGTTCAATGCCAACGCTGAGATCGATCACATCTTCCTTGGATGCCCTTCCGCCGCCGAGCATCATGCAGCTTACACCGACACTGTCGCAGACGATGCGTGAAATAAATCCGCTCTTTTCCGCAGTGATGACTTTCTTTTTATCCGCAACCTTAAGAAGAGAAGTGTCATATACCTGTGAAGGATCGCCGCCCTGTGCCTTAACAAACTCTGCAAGCTTATCGAGGGCTTTTCCGCTTTCGATCACATCGTCTATCATCTTAAGTGCTTCATCCTCGGTGGAAGCCTTTCCGCCGAGCATGATCATATATGTTGCGAGTGTCTTAACGAGAAGGGTGAAATCCTCGGGACCTTTTCCGCGGAGAGTGTCTATTGCTTCGATCACCTCAAGTGCATTTCCGACTTTTCTTCCGAGGGGCTGGTCCATATCGCTTATGACGGCGACCATCTTGCGTCCCGCACCTTTTCCGATAGTAACCATTTCCTCCGCAAGAGCTTTGGAATCATCGAGGGTCTTCATAAAAGCTCCGCTTCCGGTCTTGACATCAAGAACTATCGCATCGGCACCGGCAGCAAGTTTCTTACTCATGATGGAGCTTGCGATAAGTGACATGTTCTCTACCGTTGCGGTAACATCCCTGAGTGCATAGAGCTTTTTGTCTGCGGGTGCGAGATCCGCAGTCTGACCCATAAGGGATATACCGATATCATTTACATTCCTGATGAAAGTTTCGGTAGGGATCGAAACATTAAACCCGTTAAAGCTTTCGAGCTTGTCGATAGTTCCGCCGGTATGTCCGAGACCTCTTCCGCTCATTTTGGCAATAGGAACTCCGCAAGCGGCAACTATGGGAGTAAGAGCGATGGAAGTCTTGTCACCTACTCCTCCGGTTGAATGCTTATCGACCTTAATGCCGTTAATGGCGGAAAGATCAAGTTTATCACCCGAATCAGCCATTACATTAGTAAGGGTAAGAGTCTCCCTTTCATTCATTCCCCTGAAATAGATCGCCATCATAAGTGCGGAGACCTGATAATCGGGGATCTCTCCTTTTGTATATCCTTCTACGAAAAAAGAGATTTCTTCGTCGGTAAGCTCGTTACCGTTTCTTTTAGAGGCAATGATATCAACCATTCTCATAACTGAAATCTCCTTTCGATAAAACCGTTCTTAAATTCTTTTTCTGCAGATATCCGACAGGCAGCATTCCTCACATGCGGGACTCTGTGCTTTGCAGACTGCACGACCGTGATCTACAAGTCTGTGACAGAGCGCTCCGGATTCTTCGGGAGGAACGATCTTTCTAAGCTGCATCTCAACCTTGTACGGATCTTTGGAACCGTCGCTGAGTCCGATCCTTCCCGAAAGCCTTATGCAGTGGGTATCACACACATAACTTTCCTGTCCGAACACATCCCCCAGAATAAGATTTGCACTCTTTCTTCCGACTCCCGGAAGCGATAATAGTTCATCCATTGTATCAGGCACGATACCGTCAAAGCGTTCGACGAGTTCGGTCATACATGCTTTGATATCCCTTGCCTTTGTCTTGAAAAGTCCGCAGGGCTTTATGAACCTTTCAATATCGGAAATCTTCGCCTTCGCGAGTTTTTCGGGTGAATCGTATTTTGCAAACAGTGCCGGAACCGTTTCATTGACTCTCTTATCGGTACACTGAGCGGCAAGCCTTACGCTTACAAGAAGCTGCCACGCGGTATGCGAATCAAGTGTGCAGACGGAATCCGGATATTCATCTTTCAGCCTTCGTATAACTTCCCCGGCCAGTTCTTTTTTTCTCATTTATGATACGGTTCTCCGCGCATAATCCTGAACGCTCTGTATATCTGTTCGGACAGTATCACTCTCATCAGCTGATGGGGAAATGTCATATCCGAAAAGCTCAGTTTTAGGTCCGCTCTCGATGATACCTTTTCCGAAAGTCCGAGCGATCCTCCGATGACAAAAACGATATCGCTTTTTCCGGATACGAACAGATCGGATAACATTCCGGAAAATTTCTCGGAATCGTACTTTTTTCCTTTGATCTCAAGAGTGATCACATACATTCCGGGATCGATATTCTTAAGGATACGGTCACCTTCAATGTCCCTGACCTTTTCGGATGCCGATGCCGAATTTCCGGTATCGGGTTCGTCATCCACCTCTATAACTTTAAAAGTACAATATGCGGAAAGTCTCTTGGCATACTCGGCAACCGCATCGCGGTAAAAAGCTTCCTTGATCCTTCCTACACAGAGCAGGGTTATGTTCATTCTTCACTCTCTTCATACAGACTGTCATAAAGCTTCTCATCGATAAGATTATCGAGAAAATCCGGATCGATATTCACGAACTTATTGGTAATCAGATTCTTAAGGCAGTCGTTTCTTTTGAAGAACATGATCTCGGGAGTATCTCCCTCGGCAATGCCCGCTTTTTCATCAACATCCGCTGCGGTCAGTTCTTCGGAAACATACTTTACGATCCTGTCTTCAAGAGTGTGATCCGACTTTGCTTTCTTTTCGAAGATATTGGCACCCCTGATCGAGCTGAGTCCCATCACAAGGAAAAGAACAAATGTCGCAAAAAGTATCCCGTAACTCATATAGGGATTTCCGAAAAATTTCGGGATCACATCAAACAAAGTAAGGATAACGAACAGAATTCCGGCTCCTCCGAAAACGGTGAGCAGATACCCCGTGGACCTGTAATCGCTTGCCTTCTCGTTATTCTTAATATATGGAGCTTTGGAAACAAACGAAGCATCTTCGGGTTCGGCGTCCGGATTTCCCGGTTCTTCGCTGAACCCGTAATTAACACTTAACTCTCTTTCATCACCTGACATATTTTCATCCCCGATGCAGGTTAACTTGTTACAGGAAGATCAGCCTTTAAGAAACTCATCTATAGCCTTGGCTGCTTCTTTTCCCGCCCCCATTGCAAGAATTACGGTAGCCGCACCGGTAACCGCATCGCCGCCGGCATATACGCCTTTCCTGCTGGTCTTACCGGTGGTCTCTTCGGCAACGATACATTTTCTCTTATTGGTATCAAGTCCTTTTGTAGTCATCGAGATAAGAGGATTGGGGCTTGTTCCGAGGCTCATTATAACGGTATCGACATCGATATCGAACTCAGAACCTGCAACAGGCTGAGGGCTTCTTCTGCCGGATTCATCGGGCTCGCCGAGCTCCATGCGTACGCATCTGATTCCCTTTACCCAGCCCTTCTCGTCGCCGAGGATCTCGGTGGGATTTGTGAGAAGATCGAAAATGATTCCTTCTTCCTTGGCGTGATGAACTTCCTCTACTCTTGCGGGAAGCTCCTCTTCGCCTCTTCTGTAAACGATATGTACTTCGGCGCCGAGTCTGAGTGCGGTTCTTGCGGCATCCATTGCAACGTTTCCGCCGCCTACAACGGCAACCTTCTTACTCTTCATGATGGGAGTGGGTGACTCTTCGCGGAAAGACTTCATGAGATTGCTTCTGGTAAGATACTCATTTGCGGAGAAAACTCCGTTTAGAGTCTCGCCGGGAATATTCATGAATCTGGGAAGTCCTGCACCGGAACCTATGAATACGGCTCTGAATCCTTCCTTTTCCATGAGCTCGTCAATGGTAACGCTGCGTCCTACGACAACGTTGGTCTCAATCTTGACTCCGAGAGCCTTGACGTTCTCGATTTCCTTGGCAACTACCCTCTCCTTGGGAAGTCTGAACTCGGGGATACCGTAAACGAGAACTCCGCCCGCCTGGTGAAGTGCTTCGAAAATTGTAACATCATATCCGAGCTTTGCGAGATCTCCCGCACAGGTAAGTCCGCTGGGGCCGGATCCGATAACGGCAACCTTGATGCCGCCCTGCTCTGCAGTCTTCTTAGGCTTAAGGCCGTGCTCCATTGCGTAGTCGGCAACAAATCTCTCGAGCTTACCGATCGAAACGGCTTCGCCCTTGATTCCTCTGATGCACTTTCCTTCGCACTGGGTCTCCTGGGGACATACTCTTCCGCAAACTGCGGGAAGAGCCGATGACTTTGAAATGATATTGTATGCTTCCTCGATATTGCCTTCCTTGATCTGCTGGATGAATCCGGGGATATCGATGGAAACGGGGCATCCCTTCATACACTGGGCATTCTTACAGTTAAGGCATCTGCTTGCTTCCGCCTGAGCTTCTTCAAGACTGTATCCGTAGCAGACCTCTTCGAAATTGGTTGCTCTTACTTTGGCTTCCTGTTCCCTTACGGGTACTTTCTTCATTACATCGACTTCCATTTATATGATCTCCTTAAAGAATAATGTTTACTGTTA
>JAEEGL015354130.1_pt1 | contig 30169 bp, 28 predicted proteins | sample 9134231 | NCBI WGS metagenome assembly JAEEGL01 (sample SAMN16246548, study PRJNA631951) | gut metagenome | biome: gut microbiome; feature: rumen; material: fiber-attached | host: Bos | place: Iran: Karaj | collected 2018-10 | reverse complement strand
TATTTCTTTCCATTTCTTTCGATATAAGCGCCATCATAAGGCGGGAACCAGAAAGCCCTTACCTTGATATCGAGATCCTCAGATTCCAGATCTTCTTCAGTGATCTTCTTCATTTCATTCATCTGATCCCTGGAAATATAGGTGCCCTGCCTGTTGTCAAGAGGCAATGTTTCGAGTCTACCCTTTTCCTTGACCTCAAGCACGATCTGTTTATACAGATTTACCAGCCTATCCTGCGTAATCTTCTCCAGAGACTGAGCAGTCGCAATATGATAATCAAAATCAAAACGGTTGACCCTGATGATTGCTCCGGTATCAATAGTCTCATCGACATAATGAGCAGTCACGCCCCACTGCGGAAGCTTCTTTAAGATTGCGATATTGTAACCGGCACATCCTTTCCAGTCGGGCAGAATAGCTGGATGGAAGTTGATGCAGCCGTAATTGGGACCCTCGATCAGAGGTATCCTGATCCTTCTCCAGTAAAGATAGGAAACAGCCAGATCGATCTCTCCCGGATGATCTAGCACATACTGCTCCGCTTCTTCCATGCTCAAAACAGGGATACCCAGCTTTTCAGCCATTGCAGCTGTCGGCGAATTAGCGAACTGATTGTCCGTACATACCGCAGCGATCTCTATCCCCTGATCCAGAGTCCATTTCAGAAGTTCGGCACTCTGTTTCTTCCTTCCCATGAATATCATCTTCATAATCTGTCATTCTCCCTTGAAAAAGGCTTCGCCGTGAACGATCAGCCTGTCGTAGAAAGTCCCCTCGATATTTTCTGGGACCTCCTTCTTGTAAGTCAGTTTCTGTATCACGCTCACATCTTTGATCTGCCCGTATCTTCTTTCGTCGAACGGCTCAAAAATGCTCTTTCTCAGAATATGGGTCGCATGATTGGGATACTTGTATACCTTGTCCCACTCTTCAGGATATCTTTCCTCAGCCATCTGAAAGAACAGATGGAACAGGGAATAATCCAGCAGATAATTCTCGTTCTTCCAGTATTCATACATCAGTTCTCTCGTACAGTTCAGTAATCTGCTTCCCTTGTAAGCGCTCATGTAGGAACTCTGGATATTGGGGCAGATCCCCGAGATATGATCCGCAAACACGAAGAGTTCGCTGTCGTAAAGATAAGAGGGGATATCCTTTTCTAGTATCAGGATCGTCGCATCGATCCAGGTACCGCCGTGTTCGCATAATAAAGCGATCCTCAGTATATCCGAAAACTGCGCATTGGTGATGATGCCCTGCTCCCACTTATCGACGATATAGTCGGGAAGATCGGCATAGTCCCGGAAGTTGTCCTTCGTGATCACGCAGACATTTTTCTTGCCATAGACGTCCTGTATCCGCTTCACGCATGTCTGACAAAGCAGAGGTGCATTTTCGATCCCCTGAAACCAGCATACCCAGATGGCAGAGCTTTTCACTCTCTCCATCACCGGGATCTCTTTTTCCAGAACATAGGAATACTTTTTCTTCAGTTTTTCAAAAGCCATCCTGGAAGACTGAATTGCCCTGATGTCAGGATCATCGATCTTATAAAACCGGCAATACCTGTTCTGTAACTTGAACAGCTTGTAGGACAGCGTTCCCTTTCTTAGCGCAACAAAAAACTTCTTCACTACATTCATAAATTAATTATATCATCAAAAGAATGAACATCCGTTATAATAAACTTGATGAAAACGATCATAGAAATCAACGGCATCAACTACAGCAGCACCGGAAATATCGCTCTGAACATAGCCAGAGAACTGCGAAATCACGGTTATCGGGTCTACACCGCCTGCAAGAAAAGCAGAGTCGGCACGCGCTTTCAGTATGAAGATCAGATCTTCATCGGCACCTGGTCTGACCGCATAATCAGCGAAAGAGTCGCAAATCTCACCGGATACAAAGGCTGCTACAACGTGATCAACACCTGGCTCTTCTTAAGAAAACTCGATCAGATCAAACCCGATCTGATCCACATGCATCTGCTGCATGACACCTTCATCAATCTGAGGATGTTGTTTGAATACATCAAGAAAAAAAACATACCGGCAGTCTGGACCTTCCATGACTGCTGGGCCTTTACCGGACAGTGTTCCTATTTTGATGCCGTAAAATGCGAAAAATGGAAAGACGGCTGCCATGACTGCCCGCAGACAAAGATCTATCCGAAAACATATTTCGTCGACAATACGAAAACGATGTGGAAACTCAAGAAAGAATGGTTCAACGGAGTCAGAGACATGACCATCGTCACTCCGTCTCTCTGGCTCAAGGATCTGGTAAAAGAATCGTTCATGAAAGACTATCCGGTCAAAGTCATATACAACGGCATCAATCTGGATATCTTCAAGCCGGTCGATAGTGATTTCAGAGAGACTCACGATCTGCAGGATAAATACATCATCTTAGGCATCGCCTACAATTGGGATGAAAGGAAGGGCCTCGATACCTTCATCGAACTCTCAAAACGCCTGGATGACAGATATCAGATCGTCATGGTCGGCACCAACGATGAAGTCGATCAGATCCTGCCCAAGAACATCATCTCGATCCACAAGACTTACAACCAGGAAGAACTCGTCAGGATCTATTCGACAGCCGATGTCTTCATCAATCCGACCAAACAGGACAACTTCCCGACCGTCAACATCGAAGCACTTGCCTGCGGCATCCCGGTCATCGCCTACAGGACAGGCGGCTGTCCGGAGATAATCGACGACAGCTGCGGCAGCATCGTCGAAAAAGATGATGTCGATTCACTTGAAAAAGAGATCATCCGCATCTGTGAAAAAAAGCCCTTCACGAAGAAGGACTGTATCGATAAAGCAAAACGATATGAGATGGGCGATAAATACAGAGAATACGCTCAGCTCATCGAAGAGACACTTCAGCAGAGATAAAGACTTTCCAGGTTCTTTATCTCTTTTTTCATGTCGTAATCATCGAGATTGCCGTACTCGGAGATATTGCCTCTGGGCTTCAATAAAGCCTTGACCCAGGTATCGATCGAATCGGAAAGATTGAGGACGGTGATCTTCTTGGACTGATAGGCTTCCTTCGGAATGTTTTCCGAAACCACACAAGGAATGCCTGCCACCTGTGCCTCGATCAGCACGATGCCAAGACCTTCGAATCTTGATGGCAATATGAAGACATCCATCGCCTTCAGCAGCTGCGGGATATCTCTTCGATTAACTAAAATACGGACATGATCCTCGATCCCGAGATCCCTGACCTGTTCCCTGAGCTGATTCTCCTGCTTGCCTCTGCCTACCAGAAGCAGATAGGAATTCTCCCTCTTCTTCAGCAGTTCCGCAAAGACATTGACCGTAAACTCCGGATTCTTCTGATAAGCAAATCTTGAAACCTGGCCGATGACATAAGCATCCACAGGCAGATCCATATCCCTTCTGATGTTTTCTTTCTTGCGCTTCACATTGCGGAAACGCTCGAAATCCACACCGTTCCTGATGACCTTGGTGTCATCGATGTCAAACATTTCATTGATCTCCTGCGCCATCTGTTCATGCAGAGCGATGATCTGCAGACAGTTGTGATCCAGCAGATACCTGCAGGCGGCTCTTTCTTTCGGTCTCTTCTCACCGATCAGCATCTGAGGCGGATTGTGGCAGGTGAACAGCAGCTTGATCCCCTTCAATGCCTTCCTGGCATGATACATGATCTCCAATACTTCGAGATGGGCATGGATCACATTAGGTTTGATCTTCTTCACAGCTCTCTTAAATAACAACGCCACATAACGCTTGCCCAATATCCTGGCCAGTACTCTGTTGATGAAGAAAGAGTTTTCATACATCGTCACGATATGGACATTGTTCTCCTTCAGGATCTGATAATTGACAGAGTTCTTCTTGTAATCCTCGCACAGGATGGTCACATCAAAAAGATCCTTGTCCAGCATCAGGGCATAGTCCTTCACCAGAGTCTCAGCTCCTCCATCCTGAATCCTGCCGATAAATTCCGTAACTTTCGTTTTCATCATGGTTTCCTGTAACAATCAAAATCATGCACGACTCTCTTCTCAAGAGGCGGCAGTTCCATATAATCGTCTCCGAAAAAAGCACTCAGAAACGCATCGTAACCCTTGGGTATCACGAAACGATGACCCTCGAATTCTCCATATTCCTTTTCAAATACTTCCTTAGGCAAAGCGCCTGTAAAACCGTTCGGTGACCATCTCATCCTGATCACATAGTCACTATCATTATAATCATAAGTCTGCGCATTCTTCTCGATCAGCTTCACGAGATTCTTACTTCCGATGATGCGCGGGATGATGCGGTTGACCGCCTTGATCGGATTCTTCCGGTTGAAGATCGGCTGATTCGACAGTCTCAGCAATGTTTCCAGCATGCATTCTCTCTTATATAACTTATCGATGATCTCCTGATCATTGACGATGCCGTCCAACGGGAAGACATCGATATCCACGCCGATCGCAGGATACTTGCTGTAGTCGACATCGACTTCATATTTCGCCGTCTGAGTATCGTATACCTTGGCATAATAGAACCTGCCCTCGCTTGGCTTGAAGACTTTATACCTTTCCGTCTCATACATTTCGATGAAACGTCTGTAGTCAGGCCTTGGCATCATGATGTCGATATCATCATCCCAGGGTATGAAACCCTTATGTCTGACAGCACCCAGCAAAGTACCGACAGACAGGAAATAAGTAACATCATGTTTTTCACAGAAATCAGCCACATCGATAAGCATGTCCAGAGCAATGTCCCGACATTCCTTCAGATCGATCTTTTCGTAACCTTCAGGCACCTTATACTGTTTCATGTTTCCTGAATATGATCGACTTCACTTTATCCAGAAGTCTCATCGTGTCATCTTTATAGAAGATCAGGTCAGTCAGCAAAGTCAGACCGCCGGACATCAAGGTCGTGATGAAAGCACAGACGATCCACTTGAACCAGCTGTCGATCCCGCCTGTATAGAATCTAGCCGCATAATTGACCGCCAGCAGTATCGCCAGGGAGATGAAGACATGCTGGAAATAATCCTTCATCGGACGGTCGATGACATTTTCCGATAGATACTTTGCAAATTCATAGGATCTCGTCGCCATCGCACAGAAAGAACCGATCGCCACACCGATCAGACCGAAACGGATCGTACACAAGACAGAAACGACCACATTGATCACAGCCTCGGCAATCGCGCCGTTCCTCGTCTGCTTGTAGTGGCCGATCGCGATGACGATCGTCCGGTAAGGGATACGGAAGCAGTTGAAGATGCTCGCAAGGGTCAGCGCCAATGCGAAACCCGGCCTGCTGTAGTTGACGTCATTGACGCCTTTCGTATACAGCATGACGAATGGAACCACCATCGCCAGTGCTACAGGATACAAGACAGAAACCAGTGAATAGATGATCAGCTCGAACAGAGACAGATTCTTCTTCATCAGATCCTTCTCACCCTTGGCATACATGTTTCCGAACGCACTCGCAAAACCGCCCGAAAACTTCGTGACGATCTTCTTCATGTTGGAAATGACATAGTAGTAGATCGAATATACGGAGACCTCTTTGACTCCCGAAAACATCGTGACGACCGTCACATCGGTATTGGTGTTGACGAAAGCCGCGACCTCATGGGCAGCTGCATCCCAGCGCTGCGGGATCTTGTCGCTCTCTGCTTTGACGGTCTTGTCGATGTTGTAATTCTTATGAACGTAGTAATTGAAGAATAAAGGCGGTATCACATGGACTAAAGAGCTTCCCAGCTTCACGATATGGATCGAACAGCCGCTGTTGATCAGTACGATCGAAACGATCGTGTTCAGTATCGCTGTCACGATCTGCATGTAGATGATTAGATAACCCTTCTGATCCGCCTCGATCAGCACCTGATATGTGAAACCCAGATAATACTGAACGAACGTCGATATCGAAATGATGAAGACAAGCGAAGCCGTGAACCAGAAACCGAAGTCCCTGACGATCAGCGTCGGATAGATGATGGCGACACCTATGACGAAAGCCACGAAGATGAACGCCAGTCTCTTCATGAACTTCTGCATCGAATACAGGACTTCATTCATCTCCTTGTCGTCATTCCGGGAAAGCGGCTTGAACAGCGCAGCCATCGCCACGCCGCCGATACCCGCCTTCATCAGCTCGATATAGGAGATGAACTGGGTGATCGACTGGGTCACGCCGTTGTATGCCGAACCAAAACTCTTCAGTATCAAGCGCTGTGAGACCAGACCGCACACCAAAGAGACGATCTCATACATAAAGCCCGCCGCGATACTCAATACGATATTCTTCGTTCTTCCTTTTTTCATGATGACAATATCATTATAATTCCATGAAAGACTTCACCGCATCCTTAAACTCATCGATCGTTTCAGGGATCATGATCTTGTCCGGATCGGAATAGCTCTCCTTGAACCTTCTGATGACCTCCTCAAAATCCTCCGTTACATGGGTTACCTCATCATCGCCCAGCTTATAGAACAGGATCACATAAGGTTCATAGTCATATAACATCTTGGCCGAGAAACAGGCAGTCGAATGGATCGAAATGAAGAGCTTTCGATCGATATCATCCATATTCAGAAGACGGAACTCCCAGATCTGGGAATTATCCGATTCCTTGAAATTATGGACATTTTTCATCGGATTGCGGGGATGCTGGCAGAACACGAGATCATCCTTATAAGGAACTAAGGTATCCAGTACATCATCCACCATCTCATTGAACTTCACATTATTGAGGAACTGCGAAAGCCAGAAGATCTTCCGGTCATTGCAGTCATCCACATTGAAGCTGGAGAACGCTTCCCTGATCTGCTTGAGATATCCTTCATCAAATTTCGGTATCTCAACGACTCGTTCCTTATTTTCCGCAAGATAATATGATCTGTCCACCAGATAAAGCTTTTCATAATCATGAAAATCATTCCTGGAAAACATCGATATCAGTCTTGAATTGGACGCAAACGGGATATCCAGGAAATAGGAACCGATCCCATCCTCGATCAGATGCAGCTTCGCCTTCTCATTCAGTCTCCAGATCTGATCCACGACAAGAGAATACTTTGGCGCGCAGATCACATCGTAAAGATCCTTCACTTCATTTGAACTGATCCCGTACTTGTCTCTCATATAGAAAGCAGGAGACAGTGCATCCAGCACCGTCCTCACGCTGTGAAAAGCACCCTGATTATATGCCTTGTCGATCAGTCTGACATGATCGAAGACATCATGCTGCTTCACGATCTCATAGATCGGTCTGGCTCCGGCAAACGAATTCAGAATCAGAACATCCGCATGATAATCCTCTATCTGCTCAAAAGCGGCATTCTTTCGATGCCAGTGCAGATTCAGTACATTCAGTAACTGATAAGTGGAATTGCAGTAGTACAGATATCTCATATCAGCTGTTGATGATCTCCAGGATCTGTCTTACCCTGTTGCCCCAGCTGTGGTGCTCCAGGATATATTCATAATTCTTATTCACGATCTCATCGTACTCTTCCGGATGAGATTCATAGTATTCGATCTGTTCGCTGAAATTTTCGCCGTCATTGAAACTGATCATGGCCTTATACGGGAAAAGCTCGTCGAAACTGCTGGACTTCATCCCCACCAGCATCGTCTTGCAAGCCATGCCCTCATAGAAACGGCAGATCGTCGAATTGACATTGCCGGTCCGCTTGAAATTCTCATAATACTTGGGCACACAGACGAAATACTTCGATCTGCTGATCTCCCTGGCAAGCTCATTGATATCCGGGAAGATCCTTTCGCTTCTGTCCTTACGGTAAACGTAATTGTCCTTGTTGTCCTCTAATCCATGTTCCTCAAGATATTGCAGCATCTTTTCATGCAGATCATCATTCCTTCTGCCCATCTGAATGAACAGCCTCGTCTTTTCCACATCATAAGGCCTGAAGACTTCAAAATCGCCGCTCAGCGGGATCCAGAAGCAGTTGTAACCCAATTCCTTGTAATGTTCATAGGATTGCTTGAAACCGAAGAAGATGTAATCCAGCCCGATATCATCGAAGACCTTCTGCCAGTCATCATATTCGGGCTCCCATACATCATAGCAGTATACACTGATCTGATTGCCGTGCTTTTTCAGTTCTTTTAACAGATAAGCGTTGGATTCCAGATAGACCAGATTGACTGCGATGAAAATGAAGACAGCGTCTTCTTCCTTTTTCTTCGTGAACCCGTCACATACACTCTTCAGTCCCAGCTTGTTGAAAACACGGCTGACGTTCTTGAGCATCAGGCTCTTGTATCTGATCTCAACATCATCACCGCCGTATTTGAGAAAAGCCTTCTCTTGGCCGTCGACCTGAGGAGCGCTCGGGCTCTTCTTGATGAACGATTTCTGTTCCGAAAGGATGATCAGTTTCTTCATACGTTCCAGATGTCCTTCGTATCCTCATCCAGTTCAACACCGTTGTCATACATGGCGACCAGATAAGTATCTTCATGATATTCAAAAGAATGGAAGACATATTCGGGAACGATGAACATGTCGCCCTTCTTTATTTCGTATTCTTCTTTCTCCTCATCCTTCCAGACGATCAGCTTGAAACTGCCTTCCAGGATGAAGAAACACTCCTTGTTGTACTTGTGATAATGTCCGCCTCTGATGCAGTCCTTCACCGAATAGATCGCATTGACCTGATTCCAGCCCTCATGGACCAGCTGGTTCAGACAGCCTGCCTCATTCTCGAAAACAAAATCCGGTTTTACAAATTCGATCAGCATTATCTCGTTAAGAACTTTCCTTTCTTGACTCTCTCACGCCAGTAATCCAGAAGATCCTTCATCGTCTGCTCGTAAGAGATCTCAGGCTCCCATCCGGTATGAGCCTTGAACTTTGAACAATCCGGTATCTGCAGGTCCGCATCGATCGGCCTCAGTCTTTCCGGATCGGTCACGACCTTGATCTGATCCTTCATCGTCGAATAAGAGATCAGTGTATTCAATGTATCCTTTACCAGACAGGTATAGGAACCGCCGATATTGTAATACTCACCCGGGATCGGATCGCATGTCACCAGCATATAGTAAGCTCTGACTGCATCGCGCACATCCGCATATGTCCTCAAAGACTCCAGATTGCCGACCATGACCTTAGGCTCGATCATTCCCTCTTCGATCATCGCGATCTGCTTGGCAAAAGTCGACTCATGGAAGACATCTCCTCTTCTTGGACCCGTGTGGGTGAACATGCGCGTGGTCATGACAGTCATGCCGTAAGCCTCCGCATAGTATCTGCCCAGAAGATCGGTACCGACCTTGGAGATCGCATAAGGAGAAGCCGGATGGAAGCGGCACTCTTCATTGATGCCGTTCTCCGGTTTCTGATCGGCAGGGATCCTGCCGAATACTTCACTGGATGCGCAGACATGGATGACAGGCTTGTATTCCCTGTCTTCATCCATCACCAGTCTGATCGCCTCCAATAATCTGCATGTGCCTAAGATATTCGTATTCAGCGTATCGATCGGAGCCGTAAAGCTGGTCAGAGGATATGACTGCGCTGCCAGATGGAAGACATAATCAGGCTTCACTTTTTTGACTGCAGTGATCAGAGACATCTCATCATTGAGATCGGCATAATCAAAAAAGACCCTGTCTTTCCTGTTGACCCTGTCGAGAAGATGCTCGACATTATCCAAAGGGCTGCGCCAGCGGCAGACACCGTATACATCCCAATCCGTATTCTCTAAAAGGAAATCAGCCAGATGGGAACCAACCATTCCGGTGATCCCTGTGATCAATGCTCTACTCATCATTCTTCCTCCAATTCAAACGATTCCGGTACGAAATATATGACACTGGTGCCCTGATCTTCAAAACTGAACGGAACCAGCAGAAGATCATCCAGCTCTTTCTTCACATTTTCCTGTCTGTCTTTCGGCACATAGAACAGCATGAAACCGCCGCCTCCGGCACCCAACAGCTTGCCTCCGTAAGCTCCGGCCTTCATCGTCCTTTCATAGATCAGATCGATCTGATCGGTCGAGATCTTGGAACCCGTGCTCCTCTTTAATTTCCATGACTCATCCAGTAACCTGCCGAATTCATCGAGACTCTTGTTTTCATCCACAAGGATCGCCTCAGCCTCATCGACCATATCCTTCATGCGGATCAGTGTATCATTGTTCTTCCTGATGTTCTTCTTCGTATCCGACTGGATGTCAGCTGAAAATCTAGAGAAACCTGTAAAAAACAGCATCAGATTCTCATTCAGCTCCTGTTTCCTTTCATCGGAGATCTGTATCGGCTTCACATGATAGCCGTTCTCATCGAAATCGATCCTATTGAGACCGCCATAAGAAGCAGCGATCTGATCCTGCAGTCCGCCCGCCTCTTGACACATGACGCGCTCAACATAGATTGCCTCGTCAGCCAGCTGTTTCTTGTCCTTGACCTTGCCCTTCAGAGAATGGAAGGCATTCAGCAAGCCCACCGCAAAGGAAGAACTGGTACCAAGACCCGTCCTTGCCGGCAGATCGGCATCATAGTTGATGATCAGCTCATGCATATCCAATAGTTTCATCGCATTCCTGACCATCGGATGTTCCAGTTCATCGACATTTCCGACTCTTTCGATCCTGGAATAAGTCAGCTGGTTCTTGTAGTCAAAAAAACGCGGCAGATGCCTGACCGTCACATATACGTATTTATCAAAAGTGGAGGATAATACCGCTCCCCCGTTTTCCTTGAAAAATTCTTCCAGGTCTGTCCCTCCGCCGAAGAAAGACATCCTGAACGGCGTTCTTGTAATGATCATAATAAATTAACCGAAATAATTGCTTTCCAGCATCAGACACAACGCATGATAGACAGGCAGATGCAGTTCCTGTATCTTGTATGTTTCGCTTTCAGGTACCCTGATGCAGATATCGGCATACTCTGACAGCCTGCTGCTTTTCTCGCCTGTCAGACCGATGATCCTGATATCCATGGCTTTAGCCACGACGCAGGCTGAAACGATATTCTCTGAATTGCCCGAAGTCGAGATCGCCAGAAAGACATCTCCCGCATTGCCGAAACCCAGCATCTGCTGTGCAAATACGCCGGTCGCATCAGCATCATTCATATACGCGGTCGTCAAAGCGATATGGGAAGTCAATGGCACAGCCCTTAAAGGCATCTCCAGATTCTTCACCAGTCTTTCTCCCCTTACCGGATCGATCGCCATCAGCTTGTCCGCAAACTCTTTCTTCACAGGCCTTGTCACCTTGAAACGCTTCATCAGCTCACCGGCGATATGCTCGCTGTCAGCAGCTGAACCGCCGTTGCCGGCGATCAGAAGCTTTCCGCCCTCGTCATAAGTCTTCTGCAGCAGCTCATAAGCTTCCTCAATATCGTCCTTACATACCGTAAGCTGCGGATATCTTTCGATCAGATTGTCCAGTTCATTTCTAACGATCTTTTTCATCATCATTCTCCGATGGCCTTTCTCACAGCCTCGAGCAGGTCACCATCTCTATCTATTCTAATACATTTACAGCCGGCATTGCCACCCGCGGCCATATCGTTGTCGCTGTCGCCGATCATATAAGACTTTGAAAGATCGATATTGAAATCCTCCGCTGCCTGATAAAACATGCCCGGTTTGGGCTTGCGGCATTCGCAGTCGATCTTTAACTCCTTCACCTCTCCCTCATAACCGGAATGAGGATGATGCGGACAGAAATAGATCGCATCGAGGTATGCCCCGCATTCACCCAACAAAGTCTCCATCCTGTTGTGGATCTGATCGAGCTGCTCAAAACTAACTTCACCTCTGGCGATGACCGGCTGGTTGGTGATCACGATCGCCAGATAATCGGACTCATTGATCTCCTTTATCGCTTCCGCCGCATGAGGCAGCAGCTCCATATCATCGATATCTGTCAGGAAACCGACATACTTATTGATCGTACCATCACGGTCTAAGAAGACCGCCTTCTGCCTGTTTGAAAGGCTCCTTCTTTCAACCTTTCCCGAAAGAAGATCCTTCGATACCTGCGCATACCTTTCCGGTGTGCCCATATCCTTGACATACTCACTGGAATCATAGACATACATCACACCGCTGCCGCATAAGAGCTTCAACAGATCCCTGTCCAGATCGATCTTTTCCTTGTCGATCTGCTTCTCCAAAACCTTGGGAGATATGACATGGATCCCCGCATTGACTCTGTTGCGGTAATATCCATTTCTTTCATCTTCCTTGTTGAGCCATTTCAAAACGCAGCCATCCTTGTCTGCAATGATCAAAGATGAATCGTAAGGATGGGAATTCGGATGCGTGAATAATGTCACTAAACCACCCTTTTTCCGATGATATTCAACGAAGCGGTTCGCATCAAACGCAAAAAGCACATCGCCGTTGATCAGCAGGAAATCATCCTTCAGCTGATCCTTTACTTTGTACAGAGCTCCTGCGTTTCCTAACGGAACTTCCTCGTTATAGTATTCGATATGCACGCCGAATTCGGAACCGTCACCGAAAAAATCCCTGATCACATGGCCAAGATGAGATATCGTGATCAGAAAATCACAAAAGCCCTGATCTCTCAGGGATTCGATCTCCAACTGCAGCACCGGTTTGTCACCGATCCTGATCATCGGCTTGGGGATATCCGAAGCGATCGATGAGATCCTGGTCCCCTTGCCTCCAGCCATGATGACTGTCTTCATACTTTATACTTCGGTCGATCGAAAATATCGACATATTCCAGACCCAGTATCTGCTTCAGCAATGTATTGTCCATCAGCGTACTGGTCGCACGTTTGCTTACGAAACCCTCTACGACGATCTCACCCATATTGATCGGAACGATCAGGCTTTCATCGAAACCTTCCATCTTTGCGATCATGAGCCCAACGTCGTATTTGGATAGATCCTCATCTCCGCAGACATTGACGATCGGATGGGTATTGCCCTTTTCGATCAGGGCAACAGTCAGTCTTGCCGCATTCTCAAAACTCAGAGAAGAGCGGTAGGAATCCTGATACATCTCAAACGGTTCATTATTCTTCAACGATTCAACGATCCTGTCGTAGAAATGAGGCTTGCCCGCCAGCGAAGGCGAGATCAGGAAAGGAAAACGCACTACATTCCTGCCCTTATGAACCAAAACAGCCTCCGCAGCACACTTGTTGTGGCCGTAGACATTGACAGGATTCAAAGGATCGCTTTCCTTGTAATGATAGAAATCCACGCTCTCTCCATAGACGCTGTCTGTGGAAGGATAGTAGATCGCTTTGGCAAAATCTGCCTTGTTTATGAAATAAGACAGAGACGTTACATTGATGTTCCACGCCAGCTGTCTGTTCTTTTCGACCAGATCGGGATTGTGATAGGCAGCAAGATAGATGATCTTGAGATCATCATACTTCTCCAGTTCTGCCAGTACTTCATCGACTCTTTCCCTGTCGGTGATATCACATCTGACCCATCTGACTCTGTCTTCTTTTTCAGATTCCGGAATATTGAGATCCACACAGATAAGATCCTCGCTGGTATCTTCGAGGATCACTTTCTTCATATATGCACCTAAATAGCCGTTTGCACCGATGATCGAATACATGGTCTAAAAATGGATATCTCCGTTATGCGTCAGCAGTGAGATGGAATCGACATATTCCTTCTCTGAAAGCACGTTCACCAGTTCATCGCCCTTGTCGCTTCTGACTTCCAGAGTATAGTCGACCTTGGTCTTGCTGACATTTTTGGCTTTGAGCTCAAAATACTTGCTGTAGCGCCTGATGGTAGAAAACATCTCCTGCTCATTGATCCTTTCGGTCGCATTGATGATCAGGATCAGAGGTGTCTTGACCAAAGGCAGCTTGATGAAGATGAACACGATGATCGTCAGCACGGTCGACATGATCAGCGCATAAAGCGCAACTCCCGTACCGCACATGATGCCGGCAGCGATCGACCAGAACAGGAACATCATATCCAGTGAACTCTTGATCGCCGTACGGAAACGCACGATGGACAAAGCACCGCCGACACTCAGCGACACCAGCAGAGAGAACTGTATCGTGATGACCAGTACGGTCGTGATCAGACAGACGCCGATCAGAGTGATCGCATATTCTCTGGAATAGAACGACTTCTTGATGATCAGGGAGTAGACACAGAATATATAAACCGCGATCAGTATCGAAAAAGCCAGAGCCAGCAGCACCTGCAAAGGACCGACATCGGAACCCCAGGCACCGGACAATCCGCTTTTCAACAGTTCCAGCAATTCGCTCATAAGAAGAAACCTCCATTTACATTATACTTTCGGGATAAGTAATATTTCGAGAAACTGATCTGTTCCAGATTCATGTCCCGGAAACAGCCATATATGAAATTCGGCAGGAATTCATCGTACTTCACTTCCAGCAGATGCTTCCCCACAGGAAGGATCGGCATTCTTTTTGAAAAATCGCCCAGGAAGTGCTCCGTATCCACGGAAGAAACGATGTTGGTATCCAGCGTGATCCTGACATTGCCCAGAGGATAGATGAACGGGATACGCTCATATTCAACGATGATGCGCGGCTGATAGCCCTGCGTCATCATCTTGTAAGTCAGCTCTTTCAGCACATCCGGCTGATCAGCCACATCTCTGATGTATCTTCCCCTGACCAGCTGTTCGCTCTTCCACTTGCTCAGGGTGCAGGAACGCTTCGCGCACATCGCATTGCGCTTGAGCTTGCACTCAAGGCGGATCAGATCATCCTTGTGATCATAGATCCGGATGCGGTATTTATTCTTGAGATCGGCACCGTCATCCACATCTTGGAAAGCATCATCGAAATAATCATCGAAATAAAGACTGCTGATCGTATAGGAACCATCCGCTGCATTCTCATCAATGGTCATGAAAGACTCAAGCTGACGCCTGATGATGGCCACTTCACTGTCGCTGACGAGATACTTCAGCTCATTCCTGTATTTGAGATCAGACATAGTTGTTGATGATACCCTTTATTATGACACAAAGCAGAAGGAACACAAAAAGGCTCAGAAATACCGCGTTCAGCAGACCGATACGTTCTATGATGCTGAGATCCTGTTCTTCCGCGACGACTTCTTCAGCTTTTTCAGGCAGATCAAGCCTGATATCTTCTTCGATCGGAGTTTCCGGATCGAATATCTCATCGGAATCCGCGTAATGGAATTGCTTGTTCTCCAGGAAAGACATATCGAAATCATATGCTTCATCGATCGTCTTGCCCTTCTCCACCATATAAGTCAGATAAAACGACTCATACTGTATCTGTATCTTGCAGTACCTGTCTTCATGCTTCCAGTATTGTTTCATGAACGCTGACTTCTGCAGCAGATAATCCTTGAAATTGGTGATATTGCTCAAAGTAAAATTATTACCCCATCTGGCAACATCGCATTCCCTGGCCTTGGCGATCTCATTGGATATCGCATCGATCTTTTCGTTCACATAGATATCGATCACAGGATCGAATACTTCGCTCAGCATCTCCTTTATCCTGTTCTTGAAATCCTGCTTCTGGTTCAGCAGGTAGTAATAATCATTCTTTGAATAAGGCTGGCGGTATTCGCTGTTTGCGATCATCGCTCTTGGGCTGTCCATCATGATCGCATCATAGTCCCACAAAGGACCTCTGCAGAATCTGCCGTCATTGTAATAGAAATAAGCGCTGGCGATGCCTGCATCGAGATTGTCAAACAGTTCATCGATCAGATATGCCCTTGCCCAGGAATCCATATAGACGAGTGTCCGGTAATTGTTGCTGCTCATGTCGCGCAAAGCATCTTCCATCTCCTGGACCTGTTTCCTGATCTGCTCCTTGTGATAGACAGATACCTCATTCGGGTCACAGATCTCAATGAGATCGCCCATATCCGTCACAAAACTGTTGTCGATCTGTTCTTCCCTGCTGGAGAGTTCTCTCTTGAGCAGGTATTCTCCTTTATCCAGATTCAATCTTTCGTCATCGATCTGGATCTTCTCGCTCAGCAGATACAGACCGTTGTATTCTCCATCCAGATAGACATCGACGAACTTCATTTCCGGTGCCCACGCCAGACCGATATCCAGCGCAAACTCACTGACCACCTTGTTGGCGATGCGGGTCACATCATTGGTGCTCGGTATGAGTATCCAGTCTTCGGCAACACCCATATTCAGCAGATCCTGAGGATCGGAAAAATCGATCCTGTATGATTTCTTATCCGCATTCCAGGAATTGTTTCCCCTGCCCCTGATCTGTGCATTATAATAAATTTCCGAATAAGAACCATCGTCATACATGAACATCACGGAAATATCTGTCTGATGGCTCTTATCCTCATTGACATAATCCATATCCTTCTTCAAAGTCTCTACGAACATTGCCGGGATATTTTCGGAATGATAGAAATAAAACATGCATTTTCTCTCACCGATCTGATAGGAAGCTTCCTCCAGATCCGCAAAACCGGAAAGCGCGCTTGATTCGACGCTTCTGCTGTTGCAGAAGATCTTCTCCTTGGATTGAATGTACAGATCCTTATAGTCAAGACCTGACGGAATGAAAAAACTGTAGTCCCCATCCTTTTCGTAAGGAAGCAGTTCCACATTCTCATCGATCGTGGAACGGATCATGATCGGACCCTTCCGGCTTCCCGAATAAAGAAAAACCAATCCGATCAGGGCTAATATCATGGTGACGACAGTCAGAAAAGTCAGAAATTTGTGCTTATGAAGCAGATCCACGAACTAATTTTACCATTTTTTAAGATATCTGTCTTTTTACGCAGCCGATAAGAAAAAAGCGCCTCAGCGCTTAGTTCTTTTCTTCTTTTTCTGTACGCTCGGAAATGATGTAGCGCGGACGCTTTTTTGTCTCCAGATAGATCTTGCCGACATACTCGCCGATGACACCCAATGATATCATCTGCACGCCGCTGACGAAACACAAGATGCTTGTAGTAGAAGCCCAGCCGTCAACCACAACACCTCTGAGTTTAGCGATGACAGAGTATATGACACCGAAGAAACTGATGACAGCCACGATCATGCCAAACAGCGTGATCAGCCTGATCGGCTTGATGCTCAGAGAAGTGATGCCGTCAAATGCCAGCGACAGCATCTTGCTCAGAGGATAATGAGACTCACCTGCCAGTCTTTCGTGTCTCTCATAATAGACGGTCGTGCTCTTGAAACCGACTAACGGGATCATTCCCCTTAAGAAGAGATTGACCTCCTGATATTCCGCAAACTCCTTCAGTACTCTTGCTGAGATCAGACGGTAATCCGCATGATTGAAGACAGCTTCCACCCCCATCGCGTTCAATAAACGATAAAAAGATTCAGCTGTAAAGCGTTTGAAAAAGGTATCGGTATCTCTCTTGGAACGCACGCCGTAGACGACCTCATAGCCCTCCAGGTATCTGTCCACCATCTCATTCATCGCATTGATGTCATCCTGTCCGTCGCAGTCGATCGAGATCGAAATGTCGCACTTTTCCTTGACTTCCATGAGCCCTGCCAGCAGTGCATTCTGATGCCCTCTGTTCCTGCTTAATGAGATGCCCTCGAAATACTGTTTTTTACTCAGATCTTTTATAATATTCCAGGTCTCATCCTTTGAACCATCGTTGACGAAAAGGACTCTGCTGTCCTTAGAGATCTTCTTCAATGAGATCAATTCCTTTATCTTATCCTCAAACATCACCGAAGTGATCGGTAAGACCTCCTGCTCGTTATAACAGGGTATGACGATATACAAAACCGGACTCTTGACTCTAGGCATAGATCATCCTCTCATTCTTCATAACAGTGAAACGATCTTCTCGTTTCTTCCCTTTTTCTTGTATACCATGCACGTGATCAGCACGATCAACGCAGCAAAACTGATCACAGCACCCGCCAACAACAACGGCGTATGGTATCTCATTTCGATCTGATGGCTTCCTTTTTCAAGCTTCAGACCCATGTAACATTCGTTGACTCTCAATACTTCAGCTTTCTTTCCGTCCACATAGGCATTCCAGCCTTTGGAATACGGAACAGATAATACAAGATATGTATCATGACCGCAGTCGATGCTGCCGCTGAGATGATTGCCTGATAATACAGGATCCTTCAGAACGGTTTCCTTCATCTTCTTGACATCATCGGGATACGATTTCATCGGCGTACATATGACTTCGACTTCTTTCATCGTATAAGTGCCGGCCTTTTCAAATTCGACGCTGATCTCACTGATCGGCTCTTCATGATAACCCAGATACACCGCATAATCATCCTTGCCGTTGTAGAACTGATAATCGTTGGTATGATATTCAACGGTCTCATCCTGGCCTTCACAGCGCACATTTAGCGTCACATCGGTCGTTTTGTCTTCGTAATAAGTATTGCCGTCATCATAATGGAAATCATTGATCAGCAGGTAATACTCGCTGTCCTTCTCTCCATTGAATTTTATCTCGATCGTTCCTTTATTCCTGGAAACGATATATTCATCACCGCTCACAGTGACTTCATCAGCCTTTGATACGGAATAGGCGATGCTCTTACTTTCCAGTCTGATCTGATCGCTTCCCTCTTCCGTAACCACAGCCCTGTACATGGCTTCCTGTTTCTCAGCCATGTTCAGCTTCTCCCATTCCTCATAGGAGACGGCCTTATCCATCGTATAGCCGAATGGCAGATCGTTCTCATTGCAGTAGATATCGAAACCGTCTTCCGTTTCCAGATATCTGAATCCGTAAGGGATCTGGCCCTCAAAACCCTGCGGCGTGACATAATATCTCACGCTTGCCAGCGTATGCAGCAAAGCCCTGGCATCATATTCCTTGTACATGTAGCTGAGATACTCATTGATGCCCAGCTTGAAACGATAACTTGAGACATATGGATTGGCGATCGAGAAATAATAACTCGTCGTATATGTTCCGTTCAGGATCGCAACATTATGCGTCAGATCGCTTCCCGAATAACGGAAGAAATCATCATCATCGATATACTCTGAAACCACATAGGCTTCCTGGTTCAGCATCACATCTCTGGCATATTCCCTTGTTACGACGACATTGGTCCTCTGCCTGCCTCTGTAGGAATAGACATAGTCGGCATTGTACAGAACACTTAAGACGACCAGGCCCAGCAGGATCCACTGCTTCAGATCGAAACCGAATAACACGATATCTCCGTCCATGACGACGACCGCATAGAAGAAAAGGCAGATGCAGATCGGGACGAAGATCCTGACTTCTCTGGACATCGGGAAAGCCACCGCCCAGCCGAACACCAGGAAGATCACGGTCAGCAGGAATACTTTGTTTTTTCTGAATTCATCCCACTTTGCGGTGAACGTATAAGCCACCAGCAGCGAGATCGCAAAACACCAGCGGTTGGATACATATGAAAAACCATTCAATACCTTGCCGGCATACGGAAGGCAGATCATGATGATCGTGATCAGGTTCAGGAAGAACAACAATTTATCCTTTTTGAACTGCTTCAAAGACAGAGCCAATGAAAGCAGGCAGGGGCCGGCATAACCCATGCACAGCCAGTACGGGTCATCCTTGGAGAAGAACACGTTCAGCATCCTCTCATAGTAGATGATCGGATAGAAGGCATGGATGCCGTAATCGACGCTCAGGCGGTTATTGCTCAATAAGGCATAACCGACAGGCAGAGCCGTGATCGCTGACAATGCCGTACCAATGACTGCATAGAATGCGATATACAAGACCAGAGAAACGGTCTTTCTGATATTCAGACCATATAAGACCAGAGACCTGACGATCACATAGAGCACCGTCAGGATGACGATCATGTAGAAGAAATAGAAATTGCTGATGCCGCTGTAGAAGACGCCCAGCACGAATACCAATGGTTTCCTTTCTTTGATGATCATCTCCACGCCCAATATGACCAAAGGCATGCAGATGGTCGGATTCAGGAAATAGATATCCTTGCTCTGGGAAAGGATCATCCAGTAACAGAAGTCATAGACGATGGCTCCGGCAAGTCTGGAATGCAGGTTCCCCTTCTCTGTATAGAAACAGAGCCACAGGAAGCATAATCCCGAAAGATAGATCCTGAGTACGATCGTCAGATCGTAGAACAGATACATGTATCTTTCCGGAACGAATACCGCAAACACGGCGATCGGATCGCCGATCGTATGATACATGGCGCTTAAGATATCGCTGCCTTCTCCCATGTGGAAATCCCACTGCGGTATTTCAAATACATGATTGACAAACAGATCACTCAAGATCTGCCTCAGATAGCGTCTGTAATAGATCAGTGCCTTGTAATACTGATAGATGCCGTCCACATTGGAAATGAAGGTCTTGCCGTTCAGATAGAAATAACTGAATGCCACCGCAGCCGTCAATGCAAACAATATCGTATAAAGAAAGATGCAGGTCTTTTTCTTCTGACCAGCCTTTTCAAACCATTCTTTCAGAACCATTTTATTCCCCACTATGATTCAATTATAACCTATTCAACTGTTATCGCCCCAATACTTTTTCAAAGGGAATAATGCTAATATTAGTATGTGAAAAACATACGCAATGCAGAAAAGATCGATCTGAACCTGGCGTTATTAAGGATGCTGATGTGTTTCGGAGTGATCCTGGCGCACTGCTGGAATCAGAAAGGCTATGATTCGATCATCTTTGCTCCTTTCAAAGAGATACAGATCCTGGCAGCACCGGTATTCATGGTCCTGGCCTTTTACTTTTCCGCATCTCTTTACACATCCCATAAAAAATCAAAATTGAATCACAGGATGATCAGGCTTCTGATCCCCCATATCGGCTGGGCTCTGATCTACTGGATCATCTTCTTCCTGATCGAACAGACGCCGATTACAGAACTTTTCTGGCAGATCTTCACGGGATCCAGTACGGTCCTCAATCCCACCATGTGGTTCCAGGTCGTATTGATCATCTATACCCTGTTGTTCTGGTTCCTGTTCGATCATCTGGATGAGAAAAGCGCATCGATCATCATCATTACTTTATCGCTCTTATGCTTCATCCTTGAATTCAGCGGCTTCAACTATTCACTGTTCAGGGAACTGCGCTTTGAACTCAAGTATACCTTCGGCAGACTCGTCGAACTCTTCCCATATGCAGCTCTGGGTTATCTGCTGAAACGCTTCGAAGTATTGAAATCATTAAAAAAGTACAGATATCCTGTACTGATCATATCCTTCCTTCTTCTGCCTTTGCCTTACCTGGTCGAATTCCCGACATGCAAAGGCCTGGGCTATGCAGGCATCATCATACTGTACTGGGCTATACTGATGATCGTCTTCTTTGAAATGCTGCCGTTTGAAAAACTGTCTACACCTTTTAAGAAAACGATCATATACGTCACATCCTACACTTCAGGGATCTACTGCTGTCACAGGCTGGTATTCTATCTGCTGAACAGGATATTCTCGTCGATCTCCTTTGACAGGTTCAGCGGATGTATCCTCATCTATGCGCTATCCTATCTGCTCTGTCATCTGATCGATCTGATCCCCAACAGAAAAACAAAGTCGCTCGTATCATGAGCGACTTTTCTTACTCTTCTTTTAAGAAACCGACTTCGATCTTACCTTTGACGACCTTCTTTTCATCGGAATTCATCACCTCAACCTTGATCGAAGCTCTTTTCACCGACTCGTGAAGCTCATCGACGATACCCTTCACGATCAGGATATCTCCAACATAGACCGGTTTGACATACTTCACATCGATCCCCTGCAGCAGGCAATACTTGCCCGGAAGCAGGACACCGATGAGCTTTGACAGGAAAGACGTCGTCAGCAGGCCATAGACGACCTTGCCCTGATAGCCCTGCTTCACAGCGAACTCACTGTCATTGTGCAGCGGATTGACATCCCCGGAAAGATCCAGGAACTGCTGCATCATCTCTTCCGTCACCGTGATAGTAAAATACTCTTCCTTGCCGATCCTGAGATCCTCAAACCTGTACTCGTTCATTCTTCCTCCATCCTGGACATGATCAGATCCGCCATCTCACCGACATTGGCCAGATCGGATACTTCCGCCATATCAAACATCATCTCAAATTCATTCTCGATCGCAACGATCAGATTGATCTGCTCGAGAGAATCCCAGTCATCGATATCGGAAGAATTCGTCTCATCTGTCAGGACGATGCTGTCATCATCAAAGACATTGCAGAAGATCTCATTCAGCGTCTTCATCACTTCTTCTCTCGTCATCCTTCTTCCACCTCTATCACTTCATTCTTCTTGCGGTAATCATCATCGATCACGAATGACCACTCTGTATTACCCTTTTCATCTTCATTCACTTTGGTAAATCCCTGCAGATCATAGAAATCCTTCACCATGCCGTTTTTAGCTGTCGGATAGTAATGACCGACGATCTTTCTGATGCCTTTCTCTCTGCATCTTCTTACCAGCTCATCCATCATCGCATATTCCAGGTCTCTCTTCAAGACACGGCAGCTCATGATCCACAGATCGATGTCGCAGACATCCTCCATCACATGGCCGATCACAACGGAAACCAGTCCGTTGTCGCCGAATCGGTCGATCAGCTTTCCATACAAGGTGATATATGCATCATCCTTTGAAATATCCTCGATCTCATTCACCGTATAGCGGTGTGTCGTCAGATTGAACTGATTGGACTTGTTGGAAAGTTGCGAGATGCGTTCGATATACAAAGGCTCAAACGGCCTGATGATGCCCTTCATTTCCAGAGAAAGCAGATAATCCTTATAATCCGCAAACGAAGCCTGGGCCTTGGCTCTCATCACATTTTCCTTGTACATCTCATTTCTCTTGAGGTCATCTTTTGACAGAGTCGTGACTTCAAAGAAACCGTTCCTGTCCAGTACCTCGATGAAATGTTCGACTGATGAAAGCTCAGGTGCACAGACACCCTTTAACTGTTCGGCAACGATATGGCGTTCTGCCGGATTGTCATCCACGAAGACCAAACTCTCCGGAAGCAATACCAGCTCATCAGCGATCTGTCTGAAATTGACATCCTTTGGATCCCAGTTCGCCTTGATCACCACGAAATCATCCTCACTCAGTTCGCTGTCCGGATGTTTCAGACCGGCGATCGCATTCTCATGATCGTTCTTGGAATCGATATTCAATAACAATCCGAGCTGCTTATGTTCCTTCAGATATCTCTGGAACTCGGAATAGACCTGCCCCTGCGGCTCTTCCGGACCGACCTTGATACCTTCAACGCCGTCATCACCGATGACACCGCCCCACAAGGTATTGTCCATATCCAGCACGAAACCCTTCTTGTTCTTGCCGAAGATCGACTTGATGATATTCGCCACATTGAATGAAAGATAAGGCACCGCATTGACATTCAATGCATACTTGTACATATGGAAATAGAACGGATCGGACCACTGCTTCAAGCCGTAATCCGCAGAAATATAGTTGATATCGCAGATATAGAAATTCTCATTGTTCTGCGCATATTCATAGAACATCATATTCAGTCTGCTGATGAAATTGACCTTGCCGTGGATATCCGAAGCATCCTTGTTTCCCAGCAAACGGTAATACGGCAGTTCAAAGTTGTTCTGGATGATCGGACAGTGATATTTATCCTTCAGAGACTCCCAGATCCCTTTATACTTGTTAAACTCATTTTCCAGCAGAGCATCTGCATCATCACTTAATAAAGGATAAGCTGTAATGTTCCTGTTTGAAGTACAGACATAGATGATGTCAGGAGAAAAACTCTTCAGCTTTTCATTCTCAAACATCGCATCCTCATAGAACTTGTTGTATTCGGACTCATAGAAAGAAGGCCTTATACCATTGTTCAGTAAGAACAGTTCCATGATCTGCCTGATGGCGGAAGTCGTATAGCCGCCTAAAATCGCGATCTTCTTGTCGACAAAACCGCTGTTTTCTTCCAACAGCGCCTTCTTGATCTTTCTCTTGTTCTCCAGGATGTAACCCGGATCAAACGGATAAAGCAGTTCTCTGATCATTTCTTTCCAAGCCCCTTTTCCGGAATGACCTTGTCGATCATGCCGTTCACCAACTTCACAATATAGTTTATAACATAATCCAGAGGTATCGCCAATAGATGTACCATGACGATCCATACGATGAACATTGAAACTCTGCTTTCAAACAGAGAGTCCGTATAGAACAGACATATCTGATGGACCATCAGGATCGACATCGTCTTCCTGCCATAATATGCCAGATTCTCCTTATCGAAAAGATAGAAAAGCCTCTCATTATACTTGATCAATAACACTGCTGCGATCGCAATGATGCCCTGTATGAAATACGTCACATTGGTACTGTCCCGCTTGATGAAGATATAGATGAACAGGACCTCAAACAGCTGGAACCATTTGTTTCTGAACAGATCCAGATCCATTTCCAGGAGCCTGCCTAATATCGCACCGAAAAGACAGTTGCCCACATAAGTCAGGAAGAACGGATCATTGAACATCACCAGTATGACGATGACAGGAAACAGATACAAGGCATTGATCTTTGACTTTCCAACAATAAATGACAGGATCGAACCGACCACGAAAGCCCTGGCAAACCAGAATTCCGGAAAGATCAGCTTATCCAGCAGAATGCTCTGACCGATGACCAGATTGAAGTTGTTTTCCATCCTGATATTGAAGATATTCAATGCGTAATAGATCGTATTCACCGCAAATCCGCAGATCACGAAATACGCATACCTTCTCAAAGAATAATTCAGGAAACACTTCCTCTTGCCTAAGCGGTATGCAAAAAAACCGGCCATGACCGCAAAGAATGAGACAGAAAGCTTACCGTTCAATCCGTATAAGAACAGATTGTACGGGAACTGCTTCCAGAATCCGAACAAGGGATGGCCGATATAAGTAAAAAAGTGATAGATGATCACCAGAAGGATACTCAGATATTTCAAGGAATCATAACACTTTTCTCTTTGTTTCATTTCATCAGAGCTTCTACGATCTTGAGATCGTTAAGATCATCGATATCATAGGAACTGTTCCGATCCATGATATAGGCATAACACTTGTCATCGTATATATTCATATGCTTCATAAATGACTTCACTTTAGAAATATAGATCGCACCGTTGAAACGGTAATAAGGCCTGATATCCTGCCTTCTCTTGTTGTACTGCTCCTGCGAGATGAAACCCTTCATCGATAAAGACTTCGGCAGCGTATTGACCAGGTGCATCGAACACTCCAGCTCGCACATCGAAACGACAGCGTTTGCCTTCTTCTCGGCCAATTCCGCATACGCATTCTTGATATCCTTAGCTGTCCTTAAGGGACTCGTCGGCTGCAGCAGCGCAAACGTATCGAATTCCTCGCCGAGTTCTTTATATTTTTCCAGTACTTCCTTCATGACATCCCAGGGGGAAGTCTTGTCCCGAGAAGTCTCCTCATTCCTCAGGAACGGTACTTCAGCACCATTTTCCCTTGCGATCTTCGCATACTTCTTTGAATCGGTGGAAACCATGACCACATCAAAACACTTCGACTTCAAGGCAGCCTCGATCGTATACGCCATCAGCGGCTTGCCGTTGAGCATCCTGATGTTCTTGTCCTTCAAACCTTTTGAACCGCTCCTGGCGGGAATGATCGCAATATTTCTCATCTATCTCTCCAGATCATAAAACGTCTTCTTCAGATCGATATCCTTGCCGTAGAAAGTCTTCCTGATGATCTTCACCATCCTGTCGGAAGTCTTGCCGTCACCATAGGGATTGACGACCTTCTGATCAAATCTTAACGCCTTCTTCAGAGCTTTCTCTATTTCGGCCTCTGCAGGCTTGCAGTTGATGACGCTGTTCGACTGGATCCTGCCCTTCTGACGGTCACCGATATTGATCGTCGGCTTGCCGAAAGACGGAACCTCCACGATTCCGCTGGAAGAATTGCCGATCACGCATTTGGAATACCGTATCGCACTGAAATACTTCAGCGTGCCCAGCGAAGATACGACGATGCAGTTGGAACTGTCTTTCGCAAATTCATCCAATCGTCCGTTGATCATCTCACCGCTGAGGTCCGCATTGGCCTTGGTGATGATGAAACCCATCTTCTGATGATTGTGCAGCACTTTCAGCAATTCATTCAGCTGATCGATCGCACTGTCATTTTCCAGTGTGACCGGATGGAACGTGACCACCGCATAATCCCGATCCAAATCAAAATCCAGTGCTTCGCTCAATTCCTCTTTGCTCAGGCATTTTACATTCAGGACATTCTCAACGCCCAAAGCGCCTGTATTGAAGACCCTCTTTGGATCCTCACCCAGCTGGATGATCCTGTTGCGGTAAGCTTCCGTTGCAGCAAAATGCAGATATGACATCTTGGAAATGGAATGTCTGAACACCTCATCGATGGCGCCTTCCGTCGTCTCACCTCCGGCAATATGGATGACAGGGATGCGGCAGATGGTCGCAGCCGCTGCGACTTCAAAAGTCTCGAAGCGATCACCTAACAGCAATACGGCATTAGGTCTGCTTTCTTCAAAGTACTCCGTGAACTTCAGCACCGTCTTTGACATGATGTTGGCGGTTTCCCCTGCACAGTCATTTGCCTTGTTCATGATGGAGATCTTCTTGCCGATCTTCAATCCATCCTTCCTGATCTCATCGATCGTATGGCCGAACTGCTTCAGAAGATGCGTTCCCGTCACAGCCAGTTCCAGATCCGCCCAGTCAGCCTTGTCCAGTTTCATAAATAAAGGACGCATGATCCCATAATCAGCCCTGGTCGTCGTAACAGCAGTGATCTTAAGTTTCTTTTCAGTCATCCAGTTCGTCTTTTTCGATCAGATAATCCTCTTCGTAATCGTGCTTTGCGCACCTGCCCAGTAATCCGAACCAGCGCATCGGATTGATGCCGCTGCCCGGTCTTTTCGTCGTGATGTTTTCTTCCGTAAACACATCGCCCTTCCGGATCGCTTTTGAGGCGATGATGCTCTTCCTGGCGATATCCTGATTCTTTGCCTCAGAAGCGGAAACCTTCTTGACACCATCCCCGATCGAAACTTCCACATGTCTGATCATGGAGACCATCTGTTTCAGTTCATCAGGCTCGATGCTGGCAGCATGGTCCGGACCTTCCATTTCCCTGCTGAGAGTAAAATGCTTCTCGATGACACATGCGCCTCTGGCGACAGCCGCCACCGGGATCTCAAGACCTCTGGTATGATCAGAATAACCCACCGGCAGCTCGAATGCTTCAGCCATCGTCTCCATCGCCTTGAGATTGACATCCTCATAAGGCGCAGGATATTCCGTCGTACAATGAAGCAGGGTGATCTCACAAGCTCCGTATTCTTTCAAAACTTTCACCGCATCCGCCACTTCATTCAGTTCCGACATACCGGTCGACATGATGACCGGTTCATGCAAAGATGCGATCCTGATCAGCAATGGCAGGTTCGTGATCTCTCCGGAAGGGATCTTCCACATCTTCATGCCGATGCTGTGCAGATAATCCACGCTTGGCAGATCGAAGGCCGTCGAAAGGAAACCGATCCCCTTCTCATCGCAATAGTCCTTGAGCTGACCGTATTCTTCATATGTCAGCATCAGCTTCCTGACCATGTCGAGCTGGGAATCCGCTTCACCAGTCGTGACCTTCTGATATTCCGCTTTGTCGGCATATCTGGAAATGACGTTTTCCGCCTTGCAGGTCTGGAACTTGACGATATCCGCACCAGCTTCGACCGCTTTATCTACTAACTGTTTTGCGATCTCAAAATTACCGTTGTGATTGACACCGGCTTCTGCAATGATCAAAGTTTTCATATTACTTGTCCTTCTTCCTGGCACCCATCGTCACGGCTGGATTGCCCACCGTCGTGCCCGGGTTCTTGATATTTGTAAATACAGCTGCGCCGACGCCGATCTTGGCGTTATCGCAGATGGAAACATGTTGGATGATGGAAGCGCCTGTGCCGATCTCGCAGTACTTTCCGACCACACATCTTCCCGAGATCGTGGCATTTGGATAGACGGTCGTGTAATCGCCGACTTCCACATCGTGGTTGACGGAAGCATTGTATAGGACGACGCACTGTTTTCCCACCTTTGCCTGTATGCCGACGATGGCGTTGGCAAAGACCATGGAGCCTTCGCCGATCTGCGCTGTCCTGTGAATGATCGCCCGTGGGTCGATCAGAGTTGCCACATGGGCGTTCTTTGGAAGAGAATCGATGATCCCCTCCCGAACTGCCGTGTTGGCCAACGCACAGACGACATAGACATCTTCATAGTTTTCGATGACGTCATCCATTCCCAAAACAGGATAACCCTGAAATTCCTTCATTTCGCCTTTTTCAGTGAAACCCAGAAGGTTCCATTCCGGCTCGTTTTCATTGATCCTCTCGATCAGCCAGGCGACATCTTTACCCAGATCCCCGGCTCCCATGATGATGATATCTTTCATTAACTATTCTCCATAAAGTCTGATCCGCATCTTCTCCAATTCAGACATCTGACCCATATCCAGCCATTCGCTTTCGGAGACCGGATAGACGCCGATCTTCCTTCCTTTATCAGTTTCTCTCTCGATGATCGAAGGAAAATCGATTCTCTCGTTCTCTCCGATATCGTTCAGGATCTCGGGTTCGACGACATACATGGCCGTATTCGTCAGGAAAGAGAATTCCGGCTTCTCCCTGCTGCCCTTGTAAGAACCGTCTTCATTCAGTTCCACAACGCCATAAGGGATCGTGATGTTCTTGTAGGCACAGATCATCGTGATGTCGTAACCATTCTTTTTGTGATACTTCAGAATGTCGCTGTAATCCGACAGCAGGAGATTGTCACAGCTGATAAAGAAGAAAGTCTCATCAAGCTTCCCCTTCAGCAAAGACAGACCGCCGCCTGTTCCCAAAGGCTCTTCCTCATCGAACCACTCGATCTGATAATCCTGTTCCGTTTCCTTGAAATAGGTCTTGATCAGCTGTTTCTTGTAGTTGACGATGACTTTGAACCGTTTGCAACCAAACTGCTCATAGCGGTGCATGATGTGCTCGATGATCGGCATGTCTCCGACCGGGATCAGAGGTTTCGGCAAGACCTTGGTGAAAGGCTCAAGCCTTGTGCCCTTTCCTCCGGCATTGATCACGACCGGAACATCGATCTGATCGTATTCTTCTTTATAAGAACCGCTGCCGATGTAGATATCGATGATCCTGTTTCCTTCATTAACGATCGGGATCGCGATGAAATGCCTGTTGAGCATGCCTCTGGCTTCTTCAAGATCATGGGCAACTCTGGCAGGATTCCTGTTGCAGGCAGCATAGACATCGTCATGGATGTCCCCGCCTGCCATCAGATATCTTCTGATGTCTCCATCGGTCAAAGAACCCAGCAATTCGTCATCCTGCGCAACAAAAAGGATCTTCGGACCTGATGATCCGATCTGTGCCATTGCCTCTTTGATCGTCTTTTCTTTTTCTATCAGCAGTTCTTTGTATTCCATTTTATTCTTCCCAGACAGGATGTTTCAGGACCCATTGACCGAGTTCATTCTTCGTGAACAGGTCTCTGTTGTATAAAGTATCGACGATGTTCCAGAATTCCGACTCTGTATAACCACAGAATTCACAGAAATCTCTCACACAGAGAGGATCCAGCAGATGGTCATGTTCCTTGACCTTCTGGACAGCCTCTTCTCTCGTCATCATTCCATAACGAACGAATCTTGATGCGTAGTCCGTCGCATTCGCATGGCCAAACTTCGGATACTTCAGCCACGGATGGACCATGTAAGCTCTGGAATCGACCTGGTCGAACCAGTCAAGGCACTGCGTCCTGTCCCACTCGTGTGTCAGGTCATGGAAACCGTGTTTCTTGGCGAATTCATAGTTCTTCACTGAATTCCACTCTACGAAATAAGAGATGTAGATCGGATCCAGCCTGTTCAGTTCCTCTCTGGAAGGAGCTCTCGTTAAAACAAGATCCTGAACAGTGACACCTGCGTTGTCGATCAGTTCCTGCTCATCGACGCCGGAAGCGACGCCGTTATTGAGCTGTTCTCTTGCTGAATAAGTTTCCTCATAATCAGCTCCGCCGTACTCGTAAGAAACATTCTCACCATATACCAGCAACGGTGTATTGAACTTCAAAGACATCAGCAACGGATATGTAT
>JAEEGL012831142.1_pt1 | contig 30170 bp, 22 predicted proteins | sample 9134231 | NCBI WGS metagenome assembly JAEEGL01 (sample SAMN16246548, study PRJNA631951) | gut metagenome | biome: gut microbiome; feature: rumen; material: fiber-attached | host: Bos | place: Iran: Karaj | collected 2018-10 | reverse complement strand
TCCATGATAGCCTCAGCAAAACACCGATCAATCACATCGCGTGTTTCAGCAAAGCTGTTCGTGCCCACCACCTTTACAGCAGGACAAATACGTAACATTCCCATAAAAGGCTCGTAAGCCTCATCCTCAATTTCTATCACAATTTGTTTCATTCTTGCTTCACGTTTGCGAAACAGAATGGGCCCACACATGTTTCTGGTTAGACATTATTTCTTATGGTTGGAAATCCGCATGCAAATATAAAGAATGTACGAGCATAAACACCAAAATAACGTGAGAGTTTGCGATATATCTCACAAACCCTCACATATTCTTTTAAACTCCAAGTAATTTGGTTTATAGTTTGCTAAAATCAGCCACCATTTTTCTGAATGCTTCAGAATATTGATAAGACTTATTATTTATCTTTCTTAAGCGATAGAACGATTTTTCCGAAATGTCAACGTCAGGATAGGTATTATGGTATTCTTTCCATTTTGGTTCTCTCATCTGCCCCGCAGCTATGGCAGCAGTTGTTGGCATCATCAAATCCATTGGTGTACATTTTCCATACATCAGTTCACTTATCATATTAACCACAGCTTCGGCCTTTTTGTAATCGACAACTGCAGCCTTTAAACCTTTGTTTGATGGCAGAGAAGTAATAGTTTGGGTGTGCGATATCACTTTTGACTGTGCGTAATCCATTAAATGAAGAGCCCGATTAAGCTGTTTGCCCACATATTGAGCTGCACATATCGAAACAAAATCGTCAGTTTGGTCATTAACATACGATTGTATCTTTATAGCCAAATCGTGTTTCCTTAATTTTTCATTCAGCCCAGTAACTATAATATTAATTAAGTCTTTTACATCATGAAAGGCATAATGATTTTGTTCAACATACAGGCAAGTTGCCATTTCATTGGTCATTAGCAGCACGACAGAGAATTCTCTATTCGGTCTGTCAATATTCCAAAAATCTACGTCGTGTTTGTTAACTTCTTTGTTAGCCACTTTCATCACTATCGCCCCCATTTCAGGTTCATAACAATGAATATGTGAACAGGTTCCTCCACCGTGTGGTTTAACAAATCGTATTACATCTATATTACGGGAATCCTTGCTCAACACATCAGCCAGAACTCCCCATCTCGCTAAGCCATCCGGATCATAAAACCAAAATTCAAGATCCCGGAAATCGAATTTGCAGGTTGTGTACATTAATTTTTTGCTTTAAGTTTTACTTGATAATTTAAATGCAAAGATAGTGTTTTTTCTCCATTTTCTTTGCATTTTATGAATAAAAAATGTACTTTTGCAGTATGATTAAAGAGTATCGATTATCCATATTTGCAATTAGCGTCTTTGCTGCCATTATTATTTTTGGCATAAAAGGCGCAGCCAAGCAGAATGTAAATTTAGAGGAGCCCACCTCTTTTTTACCTCTTCCACTGAAAGACAAACCAGAACAGATACTACATCGCAAGGGCTATGTAGCATCTTACAATAAGGACACAAAAATCCCCAATTGGGTAGCTTGGCATTTAACTGCCGAACATACTAAGGGGCCACATAAGCGCCCAGGAGGTGCATGGCATGAAGATACAGAAGTGCCACAACCACGTGCCAATTATTATGATTACCGCGAATCAGGGTGGTCACGAGGACATATGTGCCCAGCAGGAGATAATAAGTGGGATGCTGATGCTATGTACGAATCGTTCTTGATGACAAATTGCTGCCCACAGAATGCAAATCTGAATAGCGGAGACTGGAACCAAATAGAAATGGCATGCAGACGATGGGCGGAAAAATGGGGGGATATCTACATAATTTGTGGCCCTATCCTATTTCGCCAAGAACACGAAACAATTGGTCAGAACAAGATTGTGGTACCAGAGGCGTTTTTCAAAGTTGTATTATGCTTGAATGACAAAGCTAAAGGTATTGGCTTTATTCGTAGAAATACAGAAACCTCAAGACGTAACGACTTATATGTAAATAGCATAAGTCAGGTAGAACGCATCACGGGTATGACATTCTTCCCCAATATTCCAAAAGATATTGCAGAATCAGTAAAGTCTCAGGCCAATCTAAAAGACTGGGACCAGGAGCTCTTTACACAGAGATAAAAGACATAATGTTCATCACAAACGAGCAGTCAAATCCTTGAAACACCAATTTCTTGGCATTAGCACCATCTTGCTGCACTCCCATACCATCTTGATACGGGTTCAATCCGATAATCTTCTTATATGGTATTTTTATGCTTCTTTCTGATGAATGAAAGATAATATGCTTGTTTGTGATATAGAGACTGCCACGACCAGCATTGTCCATATAGCTATGCTCTACTGGATGGCCCTTAAAACCACCTGTACGATATGTCACACCTTTCATTACTCTAAACGAAAATCCACTATGGCTGCCCACCATTTCTCGTTTAACCTTCTCTTGCCACATCGTCACTCCATCATAACACCACAGCACCACCTCGTCTCTGCCAAGTAGTATTGGTGCATGGTAATTGGTCTGAGGAATTATACCCTGCTGTAGCTGCTTTAGCATTTTGCTTTGTTCTATTGGTGCGGGTAGAGATAGTCTCAATGATGACACATACTCATCTATGCGTTGCTGCTCACTGTCTGACAACAGTCCATCTTTCATGTAGTTTTCTGTAGCCTGATTAAGCATAAACGTGTAAGTATCATTCATCTTAGTATTCGACAAGGGAAGCACACTTGTAATCTGGCGACATATCTGCAGAACCCTCTGTAGCGGCTTCTGACCTGTGAAGTATTCGGCTAAGAATCCACGGATCATTTTCTCAGAAAGTTTATCCAGCGAACTATTTACATTGATACTTTGATAGGATACACCTATCTTATTTATATAGTCCTTCACCAAATCTAACTGGTGTGAATGGAAAGGCCAACGTGACTGCTCCGTGTACTCATCGATACACTTGGCAGAGGATATAGCGATATCAGGATCAGTCAGATAGTTCTCTTTCTTAAGATTAGCCACAAGACTTAGCAAATCGCTTATCTTCACCGCATCCTTTAGATATCTGCGTATAGCACCCTCAAGAGTTGATACTCCCTGATTATGTTTTTCCTCGCACTCCTTATGCACATGCGAGAAGAACCCTGCATCCTCACCACAATACTTACATTGTCCCATATTTTATAATTTGCGATATTTTTTATTTTTATTTCCTCCTTCAGCCAATAAATATCCATAATCAACCAATCGAGTAATATATCTTCTTGCACTTCTTACATCTAAAGATAAATTACCTGCAACGCCACTTGTGGTTATAAAGTCATTAGAACAAGCCATAATAACTATATCAGACAAGATATCGGACATTTTGTCGGACATTTTGGGTTTATCGGACAATTCTCTCATAATTTTGACCTTTAATTCCGATTTATCGGACAATTTATCGGTCATTTGTGGTTTATCGGACATTTTATCGGACACATTTTCTATGCCATAGAGATTATTCTCATCTGGGAAAGTCAGCTCTTCAGGGTTGTCATACAATTCCAACATAGCCTTTACGTCCTGCTCATGACCACCATTAAGCAGAGATACAATTACTCTATTTGGATCGCCTGTCTCTTCTGTCATCTGAGCTGGAATATGATACACATGCTCCCAAACCCTAAATATATTGCTAAGACCGCTACCAGCACGTTCACCATAATTAATCAGCGAGAACATCTTTAGTATCACGCCATTTCTTGGATCCGATACTCCGCCCTCGATAGCATCCTTCTTTGCAACACGCATACTACCAGGATTAGCAAAGGTATATCCATCAGCAGTTTTACTGATAACCAAGCCTCTACGCCCATAGAAATCAGCATGAGCACAAGCATTAGTAACAGCCTCACGAAGTATCTTGTGCACAGGAGTATCGTCCACACGCTGCATACCCCTCAACACAAACGGGACTTTCAGTCCTGCAGTCAGACTTGGTACAATCTTATATACAAAGTCAAACAAATTGCCACTCCAGTCACCTGACGATGACGCAACCCGATCAGTCCAACGTGTAGCAGCCATCTGTCTATTTTCTTGATAATCCAAGAAATATTGTGGAAATTCACGTAGAATCTCATATTCATAGCCAAACATCAACAAACCTGCAGCTGTAGGATGATAGATACCATCCTCACCGGTAGCCATCGCTCCGATGCGACGCAGAAATATCTCATCTTCCAAGCGATTCCACATATGATTAGGATGGGAAGAACGGAAAACCTGACGATAACCACGAACTGTATCCTCACAAAATACCGTCATATCCATTTGCGTTAGTACCTTAGCATCCTGTGGTGATAACGCTGCATCACGAAACATAGCAGACACTTCCTCTAATGAACAGAGGTAATCGCCCTCGCCATTACGGCGATAGGTTCCTGTACGTGGATCCATTCCTTTATAAACAGGTCTTGAGGTTCTATCCGCGCGTGGCACTTCTAATACAAGAATATCCTTGCCATCTACCTGTTCTATACGTACGCGACGTTCGGTCATCAGATTTACGCTTATTTTCTGACGGTTGTTTACCATATTCCAGAAGTCCTTTTTCATCTTCTCGGCATTCTTCAAACCAATCACCTGTAGCGAATGGTCGTCACGTTCTTTCACACCAAGTAAGATGCAGCCACCGTCAGTGTTTGCAAAGGCCGAATAGCTGTCCCACAATGTATCAGGCAGCCCACCCTGAGCAGCCTTAGCTTCTATCTGATTATCTTCGCGATACTCATCTATCCGTTCGAGGTCTATGATATTTGCAGTTTTCATAATTACATCATTATCATTTAATAGTTTTATTACACTAAATGCCATTTCTATTCTCCCTTCTATTTTTCAATTCATCCATATATCCTGCTGTTATAATTCCAGATGGTAAAGCGATAATGGCGATACCAACCATTGCAGATACAATACTTATTGCTCTTCCAATATCAGATATAGGATATAGGTCGCCATAACCTACTGTTGTCAGTGTACATGCAGCCCAATAGAAAGCATCAAAAAAACTATCGAAGAGATATTTCCCTGTTTCCGGGTTTATGTCCTCCTCTGCATTAAACATAATAAGTGCAGTAATGAAGATGTAGAAAAAAGCCAACGACAATACAGTCATCAATATTTTGCTCTGTTTTCGAATAACAGCAATAATTATTTCAAGCGGTTCGAAATACCTAACAACCTTGAATATTCTCAGTATTTTTAGCAAACGTGATACACGGAATACTTTGAAAGTAGGACCAAGCAGATTAAATATAGGCAATATTGATAGCAGGTCAATTATCGCCATAGGCGTGAATGGGTAAATCAGAAAGGCAGCAACCTTGCCTCTCTTAGAGTCAAAATCTGCTGTACACCAACGAAGCAGATAATCTATGATAAAGCATATAGCAGATATCAGATCAAAATACCAAAACAGCCTAACCTGAGTCCTGAACATTAGTGGTAATATGCCCATAGCAATTGCTATTAACATCACAATGTCGTAAACACGCGATGAATAGTTTTCTTTGTTTCTAGGTTCTACGACCCTATATAACTTTTCTCTTGTAAGCATAAGTCCTTAGCTATAACTGCTGCAAAGATAATAATTATTTTATTAACCACCTAAATTTCTTTCATCTTTCTATTTAGTATTTGAAGGAAATGCAAAAAGCGGTACTTTTGTAATTATATTTTTTCCATCGATTCTCGATGATTCTTTTCTTGACGAAGTCGTTCTTCATTATGTTGCTTTTGCTTCTCAAATTCTAATTCCCTTAAAGAATCCTGAATCCTTTTTTCCAGTACATATTCCTTACGTTTCTTTTCCGCATTAAACTTTTTAAGGACCTTTTCACACCTCCTATCGAAATAAGTCACAATGTTACCATCATGGTCCCTAGAGATTCTAGATAATCCAGATTCTCTAAAATCTCTTGAGACATACATTTTAATAATCCCATTTGCATACGTCCAAAAATATACTCTTGGAGTAAGCAAATCCTCCAAGTATTCATCAATATTATCACAATAGTAATCGGTTTTGTTTTCTTTCTTTAACTCATATTCTGGCTTTCCATACTTCTTGGAATAAATTGATAATAAACTGTCGCCATCTAAATCAGTAACAAAAGTAATACCAACAAGACTCTTTTCATGAAAACTCAAACATACGTCTGTAGAGTTATTATCCCAAATAGTCGAAACAAATAAAGTAGTATCTATTATTGAAGAATAATCATCTCCATCAATATCAATCTTACAATCCTTGATTGAATAAGGGATTTCTGTTTCTTTTAGGATCTTATATTCTGGTTCTGATTCCGCGACACTTACACACGAATCTATACTGCTTCCCAACTTAAAAATTCCAAAAGCAAGAGCCTGGTAGGAATTTGTTCGTTTCTTTTTTATTTGATTATTCTTGGCATTAATGATTTCTACCTTTTCATTATATCGCTCTATCTTATAGTTAAGTCTCATTACGCCAAAGAATGGTATTACAGATCCGATAATGCCTACCATAATGAAAAAGATACAAGTAAACATGAAACCATTTCTAAAAGATTTGTCTCCGAGTATGATTTTGCAATTATTGAAGAACTTACTATTAGAAGGTATTTTAATCCCAGAGAACTCGATAGCACTTGGAACAAATATATAGCAACAGAAAGCACATATAAAACAAAAGGATATGGTCATTATAGTAGGGCTTTCTCCTTTTACACGGAATCCATAATAATATAGGATATTATACAGATCAATATAATTGAATCCAAAAACTATCGGACAAAATATCCAAAAGAGGCTGGCACATATAGCCAAACCAACATACAGTCCTCCGACGAAGGGAATTGGACGAATCCTGTAAACATAGCTAATTCCACTTCCGACCATTAATATGGAAATAAAATGAAGAAAGGCAATGGGGATAATTGCGCAAAATGGCCACCATCCTGCTTTACAAGTAAGTCCCAAATATATTGCTGGTGAGAAAAATAAGACAATATATCCAAATAAAAGTAAAAAGAAGTATTCAGTTGTCAATCCATATCGAGTAGTCTGCCTTTTATTGTTTTGTGGTTGTTTGCAGGATGCAGGCTTATTCTGTTTTTTATTTGGAGAATTTTGTTGTTGAGACTGTTGTCTAGGCATATTCTGCTTAGAAGGAGCAAATAACACATTGTAGTCTGAATACGTAATGCCGCCATAGCCAATTGCTAAGGAATAGATAATCCCTTCTACCAGAATCTTATCATATCCATATTTTTGTGAAAGGGATAAGCCAATTTTGGCCACAATGCTACTAACATTTTCTTTATTAGTGGATTCCAGCCCTGATGCTATCCCCTCATTAATCATCGTCTTGATGATTCTATACATAGCAGGATTATCTCTATCAGGGCACATATCATGTAATATATTCACGAAACGTTCCTCTGTCAAGACATCTTTTCCGAACTTAGCAACAATCTGCTCTGTCGCCTTAATCAAACCTTCATATAGTTGTATTCCAGCCATTATTACTTATCTATTTCTAAATTGTAAACAATCCATATCAGCACCTTTACAGACAACTATTTCTTTTATTGCTTTATGAAGTTCCATATTTCACTATTTAATATCATTATCTCAGCGCAGAAAGAAGATTATTTAAACTATATTCATCATGAATAAGTACTTCACGTGGTCTAGAACCATATGCAGCCCCCACTATGCCAGCTTTTTCGAGTTGATCCATCAGGCGATTGGCACGATTGTATCCGATAGCAAACTTTCTCTGTATTAACGATGTTGAACCAATATGATTGAAGACTATCAAACGGGCAGCATCATCAAAGAGAGGATCAAGATGTGTCATATCAACCTCTGGGGCAACATATTCTATATGATCAGGGTCCACCAGTTCAAAAGCACTTGAATAAGACTCTTGCTTAGCAATATACTGGGCGAGATTATCAATTTCCGAATACTCTATAAATGCACCCTGAACTCTAGTACGAACGTTATTATTTTGGTAAAACATATCCCCAGGACCTGACAGATAATTAGCATCCGAACTATTTATAATCAGTTTAGACTCTTTTTCAGTCCAAGTTTTAAAAGCAATTCTTGAATAAATCTTTTCACTAATTTTATCCGTAATGACATTATTACTGCAGTATTGTGTCGCCAAAATCATATGAATGCCAATAGTTCGTGCAGATTCCAGGAGATTAGCGATTACCATTTCTGCTTCTTTTCCAAATTGATGTATCAAATCACCAAACTCATCAATAACAACAACAATACTCGGCAGATATCTATGTCCAATGTTTGGGTTTAGTTGACGAGCAATAAATTTATTATTATATTCCTCAATATTTCTTACATGAGCCATTCTTATAATTTTCTGACGACTTTCCATCTCTTTACATAAAGAGTGGAGCGTACGAACTGCATCAGCCCCATCTGTTATAACAGCATTACCAACTGAAGATGAAATCTTCGCTAAGAAATGATTCTCAATTACAGAATAATCGCTAAACTCCAACCGTTTGGTATCAATCAACACCAATTTTAGTTCTGCAGGATGTTTCTTATAGAGCAAAGAGGTAATAATACAGTTCAAACACGTAGATTTGCCTTGCCCAATTCCACCTGCAACAAGCAGATGAGGAGCTTTTGCCAAATCAAACATAAAGACTTCTTTTTTACTATTATAACCAATAGCACATGGCAACTCCATATTTGTTCCAAGGAAAGGCGTTGTGTCAAAAATACTCGCAATCGGCAATCGAAGAGGAGAATTCTGAGGAACCTCAATGCCTATATTAGTAGTTCCAGGTATAGGTGCTAATACACGAACTCCGTTACCACCTAAACTCATCATAATATCTTCTTCAACATTATGGACACGAGAAATCCGGACACCAGGAGTAAGTTCCACTTCATAAAACATAATCATTGGTCCATCAGCTAATTTTATAGAATTAACTTCCAAGCCCAGGTTTACAAAGATACGAACAACATTATTCGACATAGCGTTAAGATCCTCACTATCAATAAATGATTTCTGCTCATAATTTTGCTTCAACAAATCCAAGCAGGGATAGCGATAATTTGGCAAATCACATTTGGGGTCATATGGCACTATTGGCACTTGTTGAGGGACTGGCTGTATAGGTGTATTATTAATGGGTGATTGGTTGACCTGCTGGGGATGGATGTTAATATTTTGATCTGCAGGATCAATATATTGAGGCTGAGTCACCTCTTTCTCTTCACTGTATTGTGGTGTCTCCGTGTTTTTACCTAGGCCATAACCAACGCACTGTACAAGATATATAACAATGTCTTTCTTTGCGCCAAACTCTGTAGAATATTTGGCAGCAATGCTCTTTGAATCCAATGTCCAATTATTCGATTGAGATATTTTCTCAATATACCCATTTGCCTGCATATTCTGAATAATATGCTTTGCAGCAGGAATGTCCTTGAACACTCGAAAGTCATTCAACACATTAAGCATGCTACGACTCTGCAAATAGTCTACACCCCATTTTTTAACTATATATCGTAGAGCCTCAGGTAAATCATGAGGTTGTTGAATTTGATCCATATTCAATGAAGGTTGCATTTCCTCTTTTTGTTCCGAGTCTCCACCATTATTTAATCCAAACCATTTAGAAAATAATCCCATACTACTTCAATGCTTTACTAAATTACAAAACAGTCCCCATTTATGTCTGCACCTGGATAATTCTTCAAGGTCAGACTTGCGTCCCATCCTCGTAGACTCATCACACTTGCCACCATATATTCGCCAGCAAGTCCGATATTCAAGTTTCTTCTATATTTACTCATTTAGCTATTGAATTTTCTATATACTCCAGCAAAAGTACGAAAAAACAACGAAATACAGCGTAAGTTCATAGAAAAATGGGAATTAAAATATTTATTTTTATAATAATCACCAATAATCTGGCATATTTTAGTAACTTTGCAAAGTTAAAAATGAAATAATATGGGTAGAAGTGGAGGTGAATCAGCAATAATTGGACTGGTAATAATTATAGCAATCATAGTATGGGCGGGTATAATACTGCTCATTGTTTTCGCAGCATGCGCAATAGTATATGGCATTATAGAAATAATAAAATATTATAATAAGAAAAAAAGACTCGCATTAGAGGAAAAAGAGCAACACGAAGGCAAACTAAAGTTCTTGGATGAAGAAATTATTTACTGCCAAAATAAGCTTGCATCAGAACCTTCTTCTGTATATATAAGTAGTTATTTGGAAACTCTACCATACAAGAAAGAAATTATGGAAGGAGAGTATTTGGTTTCCCACCAAAAGATGCCTAAAAACGAAAAGAACGCTATACTAACTCAGATAGAAGCAAAAAAGTCATTCTTAAAAAAACATAAAACAATAGTTGATTATTCATTACCTTTAGATGTAGAGAATGCATATCACGATACCATATCTGCTATTAATAAAATTAGCAGTGATTGCACACTATGGAAAGTAAGCAGCAGGACCCAGACTGGTTATTTATACTTCTGGGCATCTAACATCCATAGGGATAGAGTTGTTATTTTAAAAGAGTATTATAACGATGTTATACCCGCTGATGGTACAGATATTATATGTATAAAAACTGGAGACTTTAAGTATTATTTCTACCCAGAAGGAATTATTGAGGCGAAATCAAGCACTTGCTATACGGTTCATAATTACGCCCAAATATCATCTATACTTAGAGATGTAATTGTTGTTGAGAATAAAACTACAATTAAAGGTGCAACCAATATTGGTTATACATATCTCCACACCCGCGTTGACGGAGGGCCTGATATGAGATATTCATATAATCCAAGATACCCAGAGAACAAATATGGTTATATAGTTTTATCACCTATTAGCAATTTCAACATAGATATATCTAACTGGAATCTGGCCCAACATTTTCATAAGACGATAAACAGGCTACAGAACATAGCCAAGAATAATACTTCGAGATCATATTCATGCAATATAATCTCAAATGATATTAATATCAATACAGACAGTAGAATTGATCCACAGATACATACCATTACACAAAGTATTATAAAAGAAAATGGGATACAAATAATAAAAGACAAGACATTTATTAGTATGTTGGACGACAATCATGCTTTTAAGAATAAGGAGTATTTTAAAAATATCTTAAAACAACTGCAATCAGAAGGTTGCTTCGAGAAGATTATATCTGGTGATTCTATTTCATTTGATATAGATGAATTAATATCCGATATTTCCGACAAATATCTACTCGAAGAAACATATGTAAAAGAAATATTCACATACTTATTCAAACCTATAAACTCTCTAAATCAGAATATGGACAAAGGCCTATAAATGTACTATCTGATGTAGCGAATAACCCACAACATTTTTCTTTTAAAATGCAGGATTCACATTCATCCAAATATTTTGTTTTCCAGTCCGAGATACTTTTTGCTGCATATTGATGATACTCACTAGGTAGCAGACATAAAGGAATATTGAAAATAGAAGAAGGTATTCCCCACCCCTCTAGATATGTAATGGCCTGACATAAATGGGAAATATAATCAATAGGCTCCACCCAGATATGCTTAGCATTTCTTGTTGCATACCCCGTATCTTCCATTGCCATCCAGGCTGTCCATGCTACAAAATACAAATTCTTAAAGATAAACTCAGCAAGCTGCGGTAAACGTTGATAATTCATCTTGTTTATAACAACACGAAGCTCTACTGGTATTCCTTCGTCAGCTAGGTTATACAATCCCAACATTGTTTCGTTAAAAGCCCCCTTTACACCAGCTATTCTATCATGATCTCCACTATAATCAGAATGCAATGGAATTCCAACAAAAACCTTGTCGCCACCTACATTTTTAAGCTCATGAGTAAAAGCGTTGTCAATAAAAGTACGACCATTGCTCAGAATTTGGATATCTGTATTGGGTAACTCTTCACGAACCATTCGTATTAAATCAAAGAATTTTGTTCCAGCAAGAGTTGGCTCTCCACCTGTAATACAAACAACTTTGGTTTCCTTAGGAGCTGATTTAATTAGTGCTACATTTTGCTTGAAAAAGAAATCAAAATCATTACCATGCTTAGGAGGCTGGCAACACATCACGCAATGATTGTTACATTGATTTGTAACAAACAAGACATTACTATTGGAATCTATTTCAAACTTTTCTTTCATCTCAACCAGCTTTTAAATATCGGCATTACTTCATCTTTGCGCTCAATCATCAACGTTATAAGATGCTCTATAATTGCTTTGTTCTTCTTACACACAAATGAGGCTGGACGATATCCATACATATCGCCTTGCGTAGAATGATGGCGAACAGGATCTGCACCACAATAACACTTAATTGGACAATCTGAGCAACCAGCTAAAGCTTCATTTGCCCATATTTTCCCCATTCTTCTAACCTTCTCACTATACACTATATCTTCATACTTGTCAAATATTCCTCCTAAACGGAATGTATTATCATCATTCTCTGCTAACATTCTCGACTCGTCAGAAGCATAAACATAGCCATCATAATTGTATATAAAAACAGAATTTACGGTTCCAGCAGGTGATTGTAAGTCAACAAATCCTGTGGTATATGGAGTTAAAATCTTTCTAAGTATTATAGTAGCATAAACCTCTCTAAAAAAAGTTCCCTGTTGGTTTAGCTTTAAAATATAATCAAGAGATTCTTTATAAAACGTAACAAAGCGGTCGTTATACTTTTCCCAATCGTCATTATCTGTAGCAAGGCCATAAGGATTCAATGCCCTTAGAAAGATGTCAGTAAAACCGTTTTTTACATATTCATCAACAATCTCTTTTGGATAATCTAACGCTAATTCCGATGTTGTCATTAGAGCAGAAACGGCATCGTTCCCTAATACTTCTCGTGCTTTACAAATACCGGCAATTGTTTTTTCATAACTATCATCACGTCCCCTATTCTTATTATGGATATAGGCTGGACCATCTAATGATGTTGAGATAAGAACATTATACTTCTTACATACCAACAATAACTCATCCGAAAGGCTCCGACAATTAGTACACAGTACATAAGAAAGATTTCGATTCTCTTTTTGATTGATTTCCTCAGCTAATTCTATACCATATTTAATTAGCTTGGGTTCTAAACTTGGCTCACCACCCTGAAACTCCATTGTAAGATTAGGAGAGGGCGAACAGAACATTAACCTAACTGACGCCTCCATCATCTCAGGAGTCATAGAGCAATGAATACTCCCCTCTTCTCTACTTGATGCCTGGCAATAAACGCAATTTTGATTACACCTAAGCGTCAGTACAAAAATATGTAATGCTGCTTTATCGTCAAGGAAACTCTTTTTCAATCTCAATCTCGAAGCATAAACATCCAGTAATGATGGGAGTAATTCTTCTGAAATAAAGAAATTGGATACAAGCGACTTATATAGATCCTCATCATCTATAGAACGCTCAACTATCCTTTGCGCAGTACCAATGGGAGTAACCATCATATCTCCCAGTTCATTCACCAAGACTTCTTTTCCAGACAGCCTAATAAAGTTGAATGGTAACAGAGCATATCTCCTCATTCTGAAAATTCCTCCTCAGTTATATCATCAAAATCACCAAAAGCCTTAGCATAAAGAATTGTGCGAATATCTTTTGTTTCTGTTTCTATAATGCCACGTAATTTATAATCATTCAATTTTTCGAGAAATTCTTTCTTTAACGAATTCTCATTATCACAGTCTACAATAGTTACAACATCTTCATTCCCATCTAAATGGCGTTCAATGGCATATCGATTAGAAAACCAATATACGACTTTCGAGATGCAACTATCTGGATAAATTCTTCTATCTATACGCAGTATCATTTCTTCTTAAATGATTTAAGTTTGGCAATTGTTGGCGTATCAGGCAAACCTGTAGGTTCAAGTTTATTAAATGCCTGAAACATCTTTAGGGCCGTTACCATTTCACTATTAAATACAACATTGCCATTCTTATATTCAACCTTGTTTGGGTCAGGAGCAAAACCAGCTGCTGTTAAAAGTTTAAGTAAAGTAGTCACATCAAATCCATTGATTCCCTCAACAAAATCACGGAAGCCAAGTTCTATAGTAGTTTTACTCTCATCCCATGTCTGCAATGCTATTTGAGTTGTATTATCGGCGCTCCCAGTACTGTTTATACCGAAATCTTTTTGGAAATGCTTTACAGCTGCCGCCATATTGGTATCATACAACGAATAACCCGATTTTGTTTTAATCTGACTTTTCTTCAGGTAATATTTCGACACCAATAAATCTGCCAAATTCTTTACATCTGCGCCATAGGTACCTACTTTAATCGTTCTGTCTCCTAAAGAGTAATCTGCAGGAGTTTTTGACTTAGGAGCAGAATACAAACCACTAACACGAGATGATGTACTCTTCGAACTACTACTTGACCTTGTTGATCTTGAATAGCTACCACTTGAGCTTGAATAATGTGAAGAATGTGAGCTATGTCCTCCATACCCAGAGCTATGACTCCTATGAGAACTATGACTCCTATGTGAATAATGATCAGCAACCATTGTCATTCTTCCCGTAGGGCTCACTTTAACCACATTTTTCATTATCTTGCGTTTAATTGCCCCAATCTCATCACTATCATTCTCATCCAACTCAAAATCTGGCAAAAATGATTTCTGAGCCTTTGCCTGATTATGAAATAAAGACAATGCAGAACCTAATAACAACGCTCTTATAACTTTCTTACCAATCTTACTCATAGGCTCTTTTCTTTATAAAGTTTAACCAATAATCATCAGGAGATAACATCAACAATTCGTCTAATAATGTTTTACCGCTAACATCCAGTTTCCCACTATTGGCAGATACGTTTATTATTAATTGTTGCTTACCGTTCGTTACTTTCTCTTCTACAAGAGTTTCAACCTCTTCAAGTTCTTTCTGCAACTTCTCTTTATCTTGTTTATCCAGGTTTAACTGGAGTTCAGATTTTATCACGTTCGATGCTTCATACAGGCTCTTGTTATTAGTTTTCCCTTCCTCAATCAATTTCTGATTCAAAGCCTCCATACTCTCTAAGGCATCCTCTTTATAACTACCACTATTCAAAGCATTATAGCCCTGATATGCCTCTTTGTATTTGTCTACTGCATGTTCATATTCTCCATTATACATAAAGGAATCGCCAGAAAAGATTCTTTCGTTAAACTTATCCCTATCCGTTGATGCAGCCATATAGCTAAACATATAAGAAACACCAACAACAGGTATAATTGCTATCAATACAATAGCCCATAAAGGTATCTTCTTTTTCTGAACTTGAACAAACGGTTTCTCTATATGAGGTTTGTTTGACTTGTTTAGCTCTAAATGCTCTGTAGGGGCTGATACTGGTCTAACCCGCGGTATTTGGTTTATCCATCCAAGACCATAAGCCAAAGAATAAAGAACATATTGGACAATTACATCTTTGTAACCATAACTGCTTGAAATCTCCTTGGCTAACGATTTGATCTTCAAGTGGATATCCTCCTTTTCACGATTAACCAAGAGCATCTTCTTGCTATAGCCCTTTCGAATGACATCCTTCAGTATAGTTTTAACAGCTACTCCATCTTCCAAGTCAACAATATCGCTAATGATATTCACCATCAGAATATCACCAACAACTATTTTGCCCTTCTTATCGACCACCATCTTAATGGCCTCTGGCAACGACTTGGTTTCTTTATTCATTTATAATATCAATTTGCTGCAAAGATACAGAAAAAAAGTGAACACGAGTATAAATGGAGATAAAAAATGTCATCTCAAAGCAATTTTACCGGGTTTGTTCTATTTTCGGTTTGATACTGACGTTTGGGAAGATTCACCACATCTGTATAAATCTCATAAATAGCGTTTACGGCAAATTTACATCCATCCTTGGTAAAATTCTTTTGCTTTATAACATCTATCATCTCTGAATAATTATCCACCTGATAAGTTGAAACTATCAGGTCGACAACTTTCTGTAACTCCCAGTATGCCTTTTCATATTCCCCTATTTCATACAACGTATCAAGACTTTTAAGCGCATACAGCATATAATCTTTCGAGGAAGAATCCGTCTCTTTTCTCTCAATAAAAAAAGAGAAGTTATAGCTGATTGGATTTAAAATCTTCTTTGTTGGCTGGGGAGTACTATTCAAAGAGCCACTTGCATAGTTAAACTCCCTGACAGAATCTAGAAATTTAAAAATAGAATCATCCGAAATAATATCGCTATATGTTACAGGCTTTGTCAGATAAAGTCCCTGTAAAGTTTTAGCACGACTCAGTGCAACATACAATTGACCTGGGGCAAATATGTGGCTATTTAGGTCAAGTATCACCTTATCATATGTTTGTCCTTGCGCCTTGTGTATTGTAAACGCATAGGCCAATTTAATTGGAAATTGCTTTGTTTTCTGGATATAAGGAGTCTTTCGTACAAGCTTATGTCGCGTCTGATCGTATTCCATCTCATAGCGATATTCATTCACTTGTTTATCCTTATATCTATCGTTAGGATTAGGGCACATAATGACAGAATTATCCTTTTCGAGCCTTATAGTAAAATAATCACCATTAAAAGCCTCGATAACGCCAAAATCGCCATTGATATAGCCCCAATACTTATTACTTTTGCAAATGGCAACCCTAGCACCAATCTTGAAACTTAACTGTGCATCGCATGACGATGGTACTACTATTTCACAGATATCTTCGTTCGATGGCAATTCGCTATGTTTTAGAGTCACCTTACTCAACCGATCCTTTGTTTGTATCGTATACTCAGCATCAATCGTTGTTATATCACCAGGAAGTTGAGATAATTTCTGAGCATTGATCTGTCGAACTTCCTCATTTGAAGACGCGATATATACGGCATCTTGAGGGAATGAGTTTGTGACGCGACTATTTATCTCATTCATAATCCTAACTTTCTCTTCGGGCCCCATTGGATTTCTGAAGGCATCAAGGATCTTTACGAACGAGGGGTCATTGCTATGGCGATGTGATTTAGTCAATTCGAATAGCTTGATATTCTTCAGCCCATTTTTTACAACATGACTGTTAAAGAAATAAATACCACCATATTCTTGATTCAAATAGTCCAAGACAGCATCGTCACTTACAATAGGTGGAAGCTGAAACATGTCACCAACAATAACAAGTGGCATTCCTCCGAATGGTTGGTTGTTTCCCAAAGCCTTCTGACATATTTGATTCATCATCTCAAAGAGATCAGCACGAACCATGGATATTTCATCAATTATAAGCATACGGAATGAAGCCAGAGAACACCTGCTCTTGAATGTTGCAATCTTCGTTTGCGTAAGATTCTGTGGATTTTGGTATCCTTCGTCCAAATCATCCAAAGCACCATAAAAGAAAGAATGCATAGTCCTGGCACCATGATATAATGATGCAGCTAAGTTTGTTGGTGTCAATACCTGACACCCACTTATCTCAGAAACCAACTTATTAATCAAAGTAGTTTTACCACATCCGGCTTTTCCGTGAACAAATGTGATTCCAGATGGAATAGTTCTTAGATAATTTAGTACATCATCTTGAGTTGCATTCGAATTATTCATATCAATGTCTTTTATTTAATCTAAACAATTACAAAAGAATGGGAGAATTGTAATTAAGGATTGACAAACTCAATACGATAAACTGGTGAGGCTTCCTCAAAATCGCTAATGTTTGCCCTCGACCAATATTTTTTTGCAATATCCTGACAGTCCTTTCGCAAGCCAATATTCTTTGGATTCCGAGGATCTGCATTAGAACCATATTGGTCTCTTAACAATTCATATTCATACTCCAGCTCATCTTTAAGATCATGAAGGGATACTCTGATGAAACGATACACCGCATCTGGATGCGATTTTAAGAAATCGTCTTGTGACTTATGTATATACATTGGAGAATGCCCATCCGTAAGCGTGTTACGAGTAGTCTTTACATCAATATAACGTTCTTTGCCAGAAGTTGATGGGTATACAACGAAATCATATTGCGACACCCCTTTATCTGCAGAAAACTCATACTTAATCTTGTTCTGAACGAGATACTGCTCAAAAATAAGCTCACCAATATATCCAATAATACTACTAATTGACGGCTCTTTGTCTGTTTGTTCATTTTGTTGCTCAAGCTCATCTAAGAAATCATGCAAATTTTGTGATGATTCAGCAATTTTTTTGAGTTCTTCATCACTAAACTTATCGACAATATCTACAATCGTATCAGTATTCTTCCTGAGCTTTTCCCATCCATCCTTACCGAAACGATTCAAGGTGTCATGAAGCAAATCTAATTGTTCTCCAAGCATTTCTGGCGTGTCAAAATTGAACCCATCTGTAAACTTAGTGAACAAATCTATCATATCATTATCAATTTCTGCACCTCCAGAAGATATCCATGTCTTAAACTTGTCAGAGTTCTTCAGGAACAATTCTAAATCGTTCTTTGAAATGTTTTTCAACGATTTAATTAAACTTGAAGGAAGAGAAGATATAATAGAGAGTTCGCTCTTGCTAAATTCATTTAGCAGATTCTGTATCATGGAGGGATTATTGCCTATCTTCTTAAGCGTTTCTTCATCAAAAGAAGAAGCAATACTCTTAAAAATTTCAGGAGAACCATTGATAACTTTAAGAGTTGATGCATCTACTCCCGTACCTTCGATAGTATTTTTCGCGACCTCAATAACGTCTCTAATATCCATTCCCTTATCATCTGCAATCTTCTGCAGTTCATCAGTCTCATTAACATATAGACCAAACAATGCAATCAGGGGGTCTTTGAGCCACGAAATACCCTTAGATTGCTTTTCTAATGTTTTCATTTTGCTCAAATCGTCATCATTCGGATAACGAATAACGACCTGCTTGGTAATAGGATTATTACCACAATCGGAGTTACGTCTCTTTACAGAAAACAGTTCTGTCTTCTCAAAATATATGCTAAGTGTAACTCCAATAGGTTTATCACTCGTAAACAGTGTGATTCCATCTGACTCACGCATTGCCTTCCAGACCTTGTAGTTGCTATAATCAAACTCTTTATAGTTTCCATTCACAAAACCATGTCTAACTTCCCATACAGGCACCGTTATCAGATTATGCTTGTAAATTTTAGCAGCTCCTGGGTATTCGTAAACGGATGAGTTCTTAATAAATGTCTTCAAATTCTGTTCTGAACTTAGACATTCTGCAAACTCAACACCGGCTCCATTTAGGAAAGGTTTGCTTGTGGAATATAGGCAGAACTTGAGATTTGCTTTTACGTTAGTTCCACTATCAACAGATACTTCACCATCATATTGGAAGAATGGCATACCAACAAAACCACCAGGAAGACCATTAACAAAATCAAGCAAGTTCTTATACTGATCAGAATCCTTAGCACATGTAATATGCTGGGACAATAACCAATCCAATGTATCCCTAGTTTGACTGTCATTGGACAATGAAAGGGAACCAGAATAACGTTTTACATCCTTAACATATTGACGGTAAATCATTAGATTTTCGTCAGAAGAACGAAGATTATTGAACAGAGAACTTCCATCAGGATGGCTCTCAAGCCAAGAATATATTACACTTGGCAATTTTTCTCTATCCAACAGTATTTTCGATTCTGCATAAACCTGTTGGGAACTGTTGAAGCCAGCAAGATTATAGTACTTATCAAATCCCTTAAACTTGTTAGCTTCCACCATGTCAAGCACTTCAGTTACACCAACAGATGATAGAGTATTAAACGTAACACCTTCTAATTTATTTACCAATGCATAATCAAGACAAAACTTGAGTTGTTCAAGAGTCAATTCTTTACTGAATAATCCGAGATAAACAGATTTTGATGCTATTGTTGTTTGCTTACCATTATAAAACTCTTTCTTAAAGAACTGATCTTTTTTATCAGGAAGACATTCTAAGAATGAAGTAATATTACCATTTGAAACCTTATAATTACTGTCAAGCGTATATATATCATACTTATGGTCTGCAACCTCTACGATTTCATCTACTATTTCATCAGCAAGTTTCAAATTATTGTGTCGAATCTTGTCAAATATCAGTTGCTTGAAGTTATAATTCTTATTAGAACGCCTAACAGCAACCTCAATAATTCTCCATTTTGTATCAGTCTCATCCAACTTGCTGTTTATAGGTAGCTCCTGTAGACGTGTATAATAGCTTAACAAAACACTATCATGACAATTTTCTACTAGAGGGAATATATCCGTTAAAGCGTTTGTATCATACTGAAGGATGATAGAATTTATTAATTCCGTATTGTTTGAGAGGTCAAATTCTTTATTTGTGGCACAATCACTAAAAATACTCTGCGCAGAGTCTGGTATGTGATAGAAGCCATTTCGCGCAAGAGAGTTTTCCAAGATGCTTTCCAACTCATTGACATAGTTTTGTCCTCCATTCAAAGGATATATCTTAAAGTCACCATTTATCTCTTTCAAATAATACTTCATCAGAAAGGACTCCTCAACTTTGCCAAGAACTATGAGTTGGTCTTTTGTAACTTGTTTACCTTCTTCAACCAAATCAGAAATACCCAATTTATTCAAACCAAATGGGGCAGAACCTAGTTGTCTGTAAAACTTATAAGGCAAGAGTTTTATATTTGAGAATGTATTCTGTAATAATTCGTAGTCCCCTTCTCTCAATCTGCCACCATTCTTTACCATTGAATAAACAATAGTTGTTGGCATTCCTGATGCGTCGAAATACAAGTCTGTAATTAAAGATGGATTTTTCTCTTTTGGCACAAGGTTATATAGTGAACGTAAATCACCAATATATTTTAATGCCATTGTGTCCCAGCCATCTACTTCTATCAATTCATTAATATGGTTTACTATCCACTCCCACGCCTTATGAGCATCTTTTATGGGATTCAACATCCATCCAGAATTTTTCAAGGAATCAGGAAGATAACCTTTAACTAGAAAATCATCGAAAAGACAACTATCTGTTGGAACATCTGCAAATAAATCATTCATCGCACAAAGATTCCCTTGCCTATTTTCAAATAATTTGAGGCTCAGTATAGTTTCCTTTTGATCATGACGCTTTTGCGCTATGTACATTAGCATCTTCACAGATGTATCTTTAAGAACATTACTTGAACGCAAGACACTTAACTGCGACTGAATCTTATTTATTAGAATCAACGGATAATCATACGGTGCATCACCTATAAAATTGACTGGGATATGTTCCAAGCCATTAAATACGACATCTCCGAACCCATAATATATTGGAGAATTACTAATAAGCTCGTTGTATGAAAAGAGATTGTTTTTATCAGAACAAAATAGTTTCGTATTCAGGAGTTTTCCCTGTTGGACCAATGAATAACACTGCATCTGAAATGATGCATAGTCATTTTGGGGTAAGTTCTTTATCCATTTTTGTAACAACACGGGAGGAGAATCAACTATTACAGTCTGCAAATCTAACGATGAAAGCGAAATCCCCATGTACGACAAAGACTTCCTAATCGAAGGATCAGCCCAAGACTTTGAACTTATACCAAGTTGTGATAATGGAATTTCAAAATCATATTTAGTCGCAGGGAGGAAAACATTCGTGTGGTCATGATATTTGCCACAGTCTGTGCGTACGTTTGCCTGCAAAAATGGTTTTAAATGATTATTGAATGGTCGCATAATAAAGGATGATTCCTCATCCTTTTCAATACGACATGCCATGATAGCATTATAAATCTCATCAAATTTCTCAGATTCCTTATTTTTAATATCCTTCAATCGAGAAACAAGTTCAGAGAAAATATCATCCAACTGATGTTCTACTGTATCTTTATTTGTAAGTCGTTGACGGCTGTCATCAGTCTGGAAACATTGTGAATCGATTATGAATCCTAAATGGTGTCGAGTGGACAAAATCGGTAGCCCCTTGAAGAAATTAACATAGCCATCTTGAGCAAAAACTGGATTAAATGCTATATGAAATTTCTGTTTTTTATTTCCAATCACCTTCTGCCAAGAAACAGAAACCACATCTGTCTGTTCTATTTCTTCATTAAGAACGAAGATATGCTTAAGTTTGGACTTGGCGGACTTCTGATCAGCAGTCAATGCAGAAAAGCCTCCGAGGCGCGTTCGAACCTTATCAAGGTTACTTCTGTCGTTTATCTTTGCAGCTTTTCCTTTACCTAGAGGAATTATTAAAGCTGTTCCTTTGTTCATATAATGCAAGTTGCGACGAGGATCAACGAGTTTATCAAATACTGATATAACATCGCTGGCCTCTCTATTGCTGAACAAGGATAACTCTTGACCTGGAGCTATAGGAAAATAGCTATATAGTATCTTCGCAAAAAGGATGTTATTCTTGTAGTCATCAGCCTGTGATAACTCCCAATTTTGCTCACTATATAGCAGATTGGTAAGTTGATCTTTACTATTCCAACTAATAAGATATGGTCCCTTTTGGTTATCATAAATGGCTTCAACTAACAACTCAGCATCAGTCAGCTGTCCATCAGATGAATCTGTGATAAGTGTATAGAGCAATTTTGATCCCTGTCCGAACTGCCCCATCTGATCATCATCTCCTCGTTTGTCAGACTTTCCTTTGGCAAGAAAGTTAAAGAGTTGACCATTTTTTTTCTCTTCAGCAAGAAGATTAAAGTCTGTATAAAATGGTTCTCCATTATTTAATACAACAAGATAATTATCATTGGCAAAGAAATAAAGAGAATCGGCATCCGCATCATAAGCATTTTGAACAAATTCATAGAAGAGCTGCTCTTCTGCATTAGTCGCGAAACTTGAAGAACTTTCAATGAACCCCTTAACTTGTTCAACGTTTTGGAACTGGCCTGCTATATATACAAGAAATGGTTCTCGATGTGAACCTAAGTTGGATATCGAGTATTCCGCTCCTGTAATTTCTGATATATACTGACGTAAGTCTCTTACTTTCATATTCTAAAAATTGATATAAGGGATTATTTGTATAATGAAGGTCTTATTACGAGCTTCATAGTCAACATTGCTTCCTTTCTGTTGTTTGTATCGTCCTGCGCCTCCAAATCCAGAACCAGAAATGATTACATCTATATTTGAATGGTCGGAATCTGCACTAAAAATGCCATTGGACTCCCACAAATCACGAACTGCCCGAGCTCTCTCATAACTCCTAACCTCCATTATTCTCCATGAATCATCACCTTTTTTCCAAGGTTTTCCTCCATTTACTGCGCCAGAGAGGTTGTTGGCAGCTCGACCATCAATAATAATTTTAAAGGCTATATTATCAGCCTTGTTCTCGAAAGAACTAACAAGCGACTCTAACTCATGACCAGCAGCAATCAAATCTGGTTTATATTCTTCCCTGATATTTGCATGTGTTGGATCAAACTGAACATCTATACTGCATTCAAAACGCCTGTATTCATCATTGTACTTAAAATACTTACTCTTTTTTCCAAGTTCTTTAGATACTACCTGAAACTCTCTTATTTTCTTGTAAAGTTTGTGATTGACAATTACATCCTTTACCGTTACCTCACCATTGGAATTGACAGCAAAGATATCAACGAAACTCTTATAACCTACATAAGCCATAAGACTTGTAATGATAAACACGATCAAGAACCCCGACATAAGGTCGGTGTAATTCTGCCAAAAGTTGTGGTCTTCTCCGTTATTTTTGAAGTTTAATCGTCCCATTACTTATTCAGACGTTTCAGTTGTGTTTCAAGTTTCTGTAAAATAGCAATAGTTGCCCCCATCTCATTGATATGTGATATGAGTGTTTCAACATTGTCCTGTCTGCTATTGAAAGCGTCAAGAAGTTCCCCTAAGCGGTCATTTGTTTTCTCCAACAATGCTAAACTTTCATTTGTTTTTTTGATTGCCTTTTCGGTAGATTCATTTTGACGATGACTATTAGTAACGGCATTATCAAATGCCAGCCCTGCCTGTTCATAGTCATGCGTAATCTGAGCAAGGCGATCTTTGAGAAATTCGTATGACTTATTTAGGGCTGCAACATTAGACTCTATGGCAGAATTTAGAGACGCACACTCTTCGCCAACTATCTTTTTGATATCGCCAACGAATCCTTGCAATGAATCACGCATATCGTCTGAAGCTCGTTTGTTCATATCTGTAGCTTGCTGGAGTATTTTTTCACTAGTTTGATTATACTTTTCTTTCAACGCTGCCATAGCTGTCACATTATCATTAGCGTTTTGCTTAATAAGCTCATATTGTGATGCAACACTCTGCGCCATCGCTTCAAGATTACTATTCGTTTTATCAACTAGCTCTTTTACAGACGTTTTTTGTGCATCAAGCAACTGCGTGGTAACTGCTCCTAACTGCTCTGAAATGGATGATAGAATACCTTCTGCCTTTGTCAACTGTTCGTTTCCAATAGACTCAACCTGGGTCGTAATAGATGATTTCATATTATTGAAAACATCACCCATTTTTTCTACAAATCCTTCAATAAACTTTTGCAATATTTGATTCTGTTCAGCAATATTTGACTTGAGCTGTTCGTTATACTGTCTAGTCTCATCCTCTTGAGAATGTAGTATTTTTACTACTTCTGATGTCTGAGCCATTACTCCATATAGGCATTCCTCTGGTGTTTTTCCTTCAATAGCCTCATCAATTTCATTATCTTCTAACGCAAATATAATTTTGCATATCACAGTCGCAAGAAGAGCAAGAAGTAATCCTAAAATTGAAGAAGTAAATGCCGGTACCAGCTTATGAATAATCTGAATGGTATTATCTGTACCATTATTCGTTGCCACAGTATCAGCTGTCCTTACACCATTTTCTGCATCAACTTCTTCTTCTACACTCTTACCCTGTGATTGGATTACTTCCGTATCTGCTTGTGCTTTGATATTAGAAAAGTCCTCCTCCTTAATATCTCCTAGAGCAAACACAATAGACATAAAAGTACCAAATAAGCCAAGGGAAGTAAATATGCCAGGAATACTGTTCAACAAAGGGCGCGAGTGTGTCTTTCTATAATAAAGACACAGAATTAACGCAATAAAACCGCCTCCAAAAACGACGATATAGTTGTAGATATTGAATATTGCTTCGTTTGACATTATTATAAATATTGAATTATATCACCTTTATTATTTATTATTATCTTATAATCTCCATTATACACGGCAGCAAAGCCTTTGCTAAAATGCTTAATTATTTCTTTGTATTGAGGACGAATAACCACTTTCCCTGTCAAATCAGCAAAACCCCACAAGTCATTCTTACAGATAGCAATCATCTCGCCACTTACATGTGCAATATTATCATACTCTATAGGGAGTATTAATTTCCCACTCTTATTAATAAGACCATAAAGATTAAGGTTGGCAACCTTAGCAATTCCAGACTTGAATCCATAAACACTGTCGTATACTAAATCAATAACGACTTTACCTGTAGTATCAACAAATCCAGATTTTCCATTTTTAGAAACATCAGCAAGTCCTTCGCGGAATGAACCAACACTATCATATATTGTGGGAACTACCACCTTTCCATCTGAAGACAAGAACCCCCATTTCCCATTCTTGCGTACATCGGAGAACCCAAATTCGTCTTCAGTACCAATATACTCATACTGAGAGTTGATATTCTGCAGAACTCTTTCTTCCTGCGGTATTGTCGCATTTAGAATAGAATATAATACATATTCTATCAAATTTTCTTGAAAGCCATACGATTTACTCATGTCACATACAATCTGACTAATATAAATCTTTGCTAAGTCTGTAGAAGGCTGAGTGACTAATTTATCCGAAATACCATTACTGATGATTTCACATAAAATGCGTTTACAAGCAGGTTGTTCAATAAACGCATTCAAGTCCGAGAGTATATTGACAAACCTAACTTCACCGACGATATCACGCCCGAATTGTTCAATTGTACATATTATGGCTTTTTCAAAATCCATATATTATTTCTTAATTATCGGTGTCCCAAAATATTTTTCTCATTTCAGATAATATCCTTTTATTCTTGTTACTATGATATTCTAAATTTATGATGTCTGGAAAAAGCATCTGATAATTGTAGCATCAAGACATCATATTTTTTTAGCTGTTTAAAATATTCTTCTTGGGAACGAATTAAATCCTTTCTGCCATAATCAAGTTCTATACGATCTCTCTCACTACGTATGAATTTGATACTAGAGATTTTATCCTCCAGAAATCTTTTACGAGCGTTAAGTTCCTGTAAGCTATTTCGTGTTTCATTAATCTGGTATTGGATGAATTCTGTAATATGGGCTTTTAGTTCCTCGATATTATATACGAAGGCTACAGACATATCATCCTTGCTACCTATCTTACTAAGTTGAGGAAGGTCAGACTCTATAGAAGTTATTATGGCATCGCGTCCCTCAGTAACCAGCATCTTTACAATCTGGATATAGAAATTGACGAGATTAGGATCTTCGCCAAAGGAATCATCCATACCATCAGAACCAAGGAAAACAGCCCAAGGGAATTGTCCATTCCCCTGATAGCAATAACGAAACTCGTTAATGGTATTCGAGTCGCAAAGCGAAGTCGTCTTATTGAGAAAACAACGCTCATCCCACGGGATTGGCATAGACCATAAAGGCGATTGTTGGAAAGATACACACTTGCCATCACCCAAATGGAATGCAAACCAATAAACTGGCGTTTGCACATATACCATCAGTGTACAGCCATAAAGTTTCTCGAAGGTCTCGCTAGTATGAAGTTCATCGAGATACTTCTGTGGAACATGTTGCAGTTCCCACTCACTGATAGCAGTATTAGCTGCATGTTCCGCAATCTTATTGTTCCACTGATAGATGATTGACGAGAAAAGCTGTCGGAAAGCCTTATCGATAGGCGTCTGTTTCTTTACCAATTCATCAGAGGTAATCGCTTCGACTGCTGTAAACTCTTGGCCAACAAACATGTCTTGATTAATATTCTCGACAAAGGTCTTAACTGAATCGCGTATCACTTCAGTAGCCATACGAGCACCTACGTCGCTACGAAAATAGCGTTCGCCACCATGGCCATCGCATACGATAGCAATAGCCAGGCCATCATCGCAGACTGCACTGAAGGAAGCATCCTGACAAGGCTTATCATCAACCTTGTGGCTCTCTCCTTGGCAGGAGAAGTTATAGCACTCTACCATTTATCCCCAATCGTCGATATACTGACTGCTGTCTACTTTTGATGTAGAATCTGTAGCCTCGGCACCATCTATATCCTGTGTAGCATCCTGCACATCCTTGATAACCTGATCCTGCTTGGTAATATCACCAGCAGTACTACTCTTACTACCAATTTGAGATGAAGTAACAGCTACCACGCGGATAATCTGCTTGAGGGCATCGATGTTATGTACTGTGATAACTGCCTCAGAGTTTCCAGTAAAATTCTTGAGTACTTCCTTGTCTGCATCGTCGCCAATAGCAATTGCAATTTTGATGGCCGACTTGAACCAGTTGTTTGCCTGCAGTTTAGCCAATCCTACTTCATAATTATCAGTTGGACCACCATCTGATAGCAGAATTATGGCTGGAGCAAAAGAACCACTTGCAGACTGCATGAATCCGCCATTTCGCGATAACTTAGCTGCAAGTTCTGAACATGCTTCACCTAGCGAGGTGAGTCCGCCTGCAGTTACATCCTGCCACTTAAAGTCGCTGGCGGCCTTTGGCTCATCATAAAGCCAATGAGCTCCACTAGAAAACTCAAGTGCAGCAACTTTTATTTCTGCATCTGGATTAGTTTCCGAAATATCGTTAAGAATAGGAAGCACATTGACAACTGCATCATTCACTGCACCAATCTTGTTGCCTTCCATACTACCTGACGTATCAATCAGGAAAAACAATGTCATCGTTCTACGAGGAACGCTTACGGTTTCATCTAAAAGTCCCATTTTCAGTTATTATTTAAATTGTTTATTATGCTATTATTTCACCCTTGGCATTTATCGCACCCTTAATACTAGAGCCAAATGATATCTTTAATCCTGGCAATACAGGCAGAAAATCCTTTGGATCAACAACTTTAACCTTGCCGCTTGGGGTATCAACATTCCAACTGGCCTCAACTAAATTTCGGATAACCAGCAGGTTCTTGTCGGTAGGAAAGAAGTCAACCTCTGCATCAGGAGTATTATCGTTGTCGATAAAGAGCTTGGTGCCAGGAGTAAGAATCATATTGCGATTACCTATCTTTAACTGCTTACTTGTATCGATATCCTTTCCGCAATTAATACATTTGCAGTTATTGCCAGCAATATCAACAAAAGTTTCTTCATGACAATGAGGACACATCACCAGTTCGTCACGTACCTTGGAAATAACTTTCTCCCACTCCTGTTCAATCATTCTAGAGTTTGGATCTCTAAGTTTTTCTTCGCTGAACTGATCTATAAAAATCTGTTTCAACAACGAGGGGAATAAAGGCCATCGCTTGATAACATTCTGATGAACGCCACGAACAGGCAGGTTCGACTTGTCATTTGGATTAAAAATAAACAGAGCTTTACTACCATAGAATTCTTTCTCAAACTTCTCGGTCATACAGGGGCATGCAACCACTTTAGCTCCTTCGAATGGATGATTGGCGAAGAAAAGCATGAACAGAATGACAGACAATGAGAATCTGTCACTATACTTATCAGGCACGCCACCTGCCACAATCTCAGGAGCCATATAGCGGGCTTTACCCATAATACCAGACTTTTCGCCTTGTGGCATAACGTTGTCATTATCACAAATAAGCACATCGCCATCGGTTGGACGAATAAAGAAGTTACCATCATTTAAGTCTTGATAGCTATATCCAAAGCGATGAAGCATCATAAAACCATTACAAATCTTCATGGCTGCAGCCATCATGGCATTAAATGACTTGAAGTTTTTGCGAGCCAACAAATAGTTACCGAACTCATAATAGTCATTTGGACGCAACTTCATAATATATCCATAGCTTCCGTGCTCTTTCTTGGTGAGGTATTCTGGCCAAATGAAAGCGTCGGATGGTGCGCCAGCCGTGATATTATGCTCTAAATTCTTATAGAACTTATCATCTGGAGGCGTAATATACCATTTTAACGCCATCTGCTGGCCGCCCAATTCTACTAGGTAAACAATGCCTTGTCCGCCTCTACCCAATTCTTTAATTATTGTAGCCTGACTACCTATCGTCAGATTTACTTTTTGTCCTTTCTTTAGCTCCATTATAATCTATATGTTTAGTAGCCGCCACCTTTCAGATCAACTGAGCCAGCAGCATATATTGTTCCAGACATGTGGCAATGGGGGCAAGTAACATGCTCTTGTCCATGCCAGCACACCAATGTTTTACAATTATCACATATATAGAATCGTTTACTACCACAATGGGGGCAACCATTAAAGTTACAATCTAATGAGATAGTGCCATTAACCGAATAGCCAGTAAATCCTTCACGCTGGGCCTTGCTTCTGTCGATTTTAAAAGCCCAGATAAAACGCAAATCATTACCTTTGGGATCTATTGTAACCCCAAATGGCTTGCGCGTTTCCTCGCATTCTGCTAAAACGGCAAAAGCCTCCTTGCTTATAGGTGTAATATCCATATTATTTAATTATCTTTGCAAAGATAGGGATTATTAACGAAATCACCAAACTTTTAGGGAAAAACTTATATAAGAAAAGTCAATCGAATAATTTCAGTAATTTCAGTTTCAGTTTTGTTAGTGAGCAAGATGCATATTTGTAAAAAACAACCTATTAAATATAACTATTATATATATTATAATATATATAATAGTTAATCTTTTGCATTGTTTTTTTACTGCAAATAAAAGAAACTGAAACTGAAATACTGAAACCGCTAAGTAGCCGAGTGTACAAATTAACAATTCATTAACAGTTGATATTTCATAGTATGACGAAAATTTCGTACCTTTGCATTTTCAAGATGAAGATGGAGATGATGCTCCCACTCGAGGAAAAATATTCTCCCACGTGCACTAAGAAAATCTG